>JGI994J12354_10002928_pt1 | contig 16280 bp, 13 predicted proteins | sample IntmicLarv3ML3BL_FD_12354 | JGI IMG/M metagenome (IMG submission 12354) | reverse complement strand
TTGCCTCGTTTTTCCCCATTTCTCGGGCTTTTTCGGCAACCGCCCTCTCGAAGACGCTCAATTAGAATACCATACTACTCTCCCTTTGTCAAGTGGTTTTTGAAGGTTTTTAAAAAGTTTTTTGATGTCAAAAAGTTAGGAAATTACAGCTTGTTTTTGTGCAGTTTTTTCTCTTGTGCTTTCTGGCAACTTTTCAACGAAAGCATACCATATACAGTATGCCGTACCGGCTATATATACCAAAACATTTACAGTGGAAAAAGCAACCATAAACTTGTCGTACATACCAAGAAAATCTATGTCGTTATTTATGCTCAGCAAAACCATGGCCTGATTCAAAAACACCATAATAGATGTTACCCCGAAAATATATCCAAAAGGTCGCCGTCCAACCGTGAGCCAAAGCATAAATATAAAAGGGATAACCGCTATTTGATACCGCTCGTGCATACGTGTAGTTAATATAAACAGGCTGTTCATAATTAAAAAGCCGCTCAACCATATGTTTTGGCGTTTGCCCTTCAGGTGCATAAAAATTACCGCAGCCACTATAAGAAAGGTGACAGCCATGCTGACATGAAAACCCGTTATCGAGCCAAGCAACGGTACACTATCTTTGATGTTATGCGTCCAGTTAAGTCCGAGTGCCCCAAACAAATTGAACGCCTGCAACGAATAAAAAGGATACATGTTTCCGCCTTTGGTATAAACGCGGTAGAACAAAAGAGGGTCCTCGCTGCCTATCATAAATGGCAGAAATACGACCAGTATGACCAGCGCCGAAAAACCGGCAGCCTTTAAAAACCGCATAACATTGTATTTGTGTATGAGCCACAATATAACCACAGGCGCAAAATAGAGACACTGGAATTTTGTAAGCGCGCCTATGGTAAAAAGCACGGTTCCCAGCGTGGCGCGGCCGTTTTCTATATAATAGAATGAAAGCAGCAGCATGAGGCACATTATAGAATCGGTCTGTCCCCACATGGACGAAGAATAAAAGGTTGCCGGATTGCAAAGCCACAAAACCATACCGAGCAGAGCGATTTTAAGGTTTTCCTTGCGAAAAAGAAGGTATATTGCCAGCGCGCAGGCAACATCGCCAAGCACCGGAAAAAGCTTCATCAAAAACATATTGTACGGCTCAAAATTCAGCGCCTCGGGAAAAAGCCTATACATTCTGCCTATCGGCCAGAGAAACCACAAATACACAGGAGGATAGTCGAGGTCTAGATTACTGCCGGGCATTTCCGTGCGGGCATACACATCAAAAAATCCGTCCTGCAAGCCAAGCGCCCACTTACGATACCACATTGTATCAAAATGGTTGGTGTATTCAACTGCCACTATCAACTTGATCAGCAAAGCAAAACCCAAAATAAGAATTACGGCGAGCTTGAGATTGCGGCTTTTGTGGTCAAACGTAACATTCATATGTGTTCCCTCCCTGTCCAGAATCAGTCAGAAATGCTCATTGTAGCGGCAGCGTTCAATGTCAAATCGGCTGTATTGCCAGCCAAAAGCTCATAATGCGCCTGAATGCCCACCATGGCGGCATTGTCGCCGCAAAGGCTGATATCGGGAAAACACACCCGTATTCCCTGCGCGCCAAGCCGTTCAGCCATCATGGCGCGCAGCAACGAATTGGCCGACACACCCCCGCACACAGCAACCGTGCGGGCACCCGTTTTATGGGCAGCCTTCAGTGTAGAATCAGTGAGCATGGTGCACACCTTTTGGCGCAGTGCCTGACAAAGCGCCGGCACATCCACAGTCCGGCCGGTTTGCGCGGCGTTGTGTATAATATTGACAACGGCCGTTTTCAGCCCTGAAAAGCTAAAGTCCAGCTCGCTTGATTCCACGCGCGGCGTGGGTAATTTATAAATCTCGTCCCCTGTATAGGATGACGCAACGCGGTCTAAATGTATTCCGCCCGGATAGGGCAGCCCCATGGCGCGAGCGGCTTTATCAAAGCATTCGCCAGCCGCATCGTCGGCCGTGCGGGCTATCAAACGGTATTCTGTGTAATCGGCTACCTCGACTATATGCGTATGCCCGCCTGAAACCACAAGGCTGAGAAAGGACGGCTCCAAATCGGGGTGCGTGATATAATTAGCCGCAATATGCGACCGCAAATGATGCACGGGCACGAGCGGCTTGCCGATCGAAAGGCTGAGCCCCTTTGCGAAGTTCACGCCGACAAGCAGCGCCCCTATCAGCCCCGGCGCGTGAGTAACGGCCACAGCGTCTATATCCTCAAGAGTGAGCCCCGCCTGCTCTAGTGCGCGGTTAGTCAGCGGAACTATAGCTTCGATATGGCAGCGCGACGCGATTTCGGGAACAACGCCGCCAAACCGCGCGTGCTCCTCTATCTGAGAAAGCACCGTGCTGCTCAACACGGTGCGCCCGTTTGTTACAGCTACGGCTGTTTCGTCGCAGCTTGATTCTATTGCAAGTATATTTCTCATGTGTACTCCAAAAACATTAAGGCACTGCCCAGCTTCGTCTTTGTGCGGCTTACCTCAGATAATCGAAAATTTGTAAAGCTTCGCGTCTTCGGCGGGGTTTTGATAAAAGCCCGGCCGCTTCCCGCAATATTCAAAGCCGCAGCTTTCGTAAAGCTTTACGGCCGGAGCGTTGCTAGCACGGACCTCTAAATACACCGCGCTGCAGTCGCATTCGCGGGCACACGCCGCCGCAGCCTCAGTCAGCGCACGGCCAATGCCGCGCCGCCGGCTACCGGCCGACACGCCTAAAGAAAGAATACTGCATTCGTCAGCCACTACGGAAATAATTATATATCCAAGCCGCCCACACACGAATACACGGTACGCGGCGTTTTCAAATATTCCGCGCAGGCTGCCAGCCGACCAGCTCTCATGCAGGTTTTCGGCCGATATTTCCGCAATCAGCTCGATATCCCCAACATCAGCATGACGCACCTCGGAAATCATTGTACGATAATCTGCGGAAGACTGTCCTTCAGCACACGTATAAGTTCATCGCGGCAAAGCCGATAGTCGTGCTCGCTCTTTCCAAAAGGATCAATAACCGACAGAATAAGTATTTTGCCCTCGTCCACACCGTTTTGCGCCAGCAAATTTTTATGTTGCTCGGTCATGCACAGCACAAGATCGGCATTATCGAGATCGGCGCGCGAAACAAGATGCGTTTCGTGTCCTGTTATGTCCATATTCATCTCGGCCATAACATTCACAGCTTCGGCCGAAGCGCTGCCCCCGCGCGAGGCGGCCAGACCGGCCGTATTAACCTCTATGCCCTGTACATCACGCGTTTCAATCATACCCTTTAAAAGCGCCTGCGCCATAGGGCTGCGGCAGGTATTACCTGTACATATAATCAAAACATTCTTCAAAAAAGTTCATCCCTTTCGAAATACTGTTGCATCAACGGCAAAAATCAGCCTTTTGCATTATACCATGTTTTTCCCGATTTTGCATCAGCTTTCAGCAAAATTGTCAAGTTTACTGCTTTTTGCATCTCCTGCTGCAACAGTTTGCACACTTTGTCGGAAAATTCTTCGGGCGTTTCCACAATGAGCTCATCATGCACCTGAAGTATCAGCCGTGCCTCGGGAATTTCCTCTTTCATCCGTGAATGCACGCGTATCATAGCGATTTTTATAATGTCGGCAGCCGTGCCCTGTATGGGCATATTGCGCGCCACCCGCTCGCCATAATTCCTCATGTTGGCATTTGAGGCCGAAAGCTCGGGCAAATAGCGGCGACGGCCGAACATGGTGACAGAGTATCCCCGTTCCTTTGCCTGCTGAATGGAAAGACGCATATACTCACGCACGCCCGAATATGTTTGCAGGTATCCCTCGATATAGTCTTCGGCACGGGCGCGGCTTATGCCAAGATCTTTTGCCAGAGAAAAGGCGCCTATACCATAAACAATACCGAAATTAACCGCTTTAGCCTCGCGCCGCATGGCCGGCGTAACCTCCTCCGGCGAAACGCGGTTTACCTGCGCGGCCGTGAGAGTATGAATATCTGCATCGGTTTTAAATGCTTCTATCATATTTTTATCGCCCGATATATGAGCCAATACGCGCAGCTCTATTTGGCTGTAGTCGGCATCGACAAGCACCATGCCCGCACCCGCCATAAAAAACCTACGCAATTCGGCACCGCGCGCAGTGCGCACGGGAATATTCTGCAAATTAGGCTCGGTCGAGCTTATACGGCCCGTGCGTGTCTCGGTCTGGTTAAAGGTGGAATGTATACGGTCGTCAGGCGCTATAACGCCGAGCATACCGTCGCAATAGGTTGATTTGAGCTTCACGAGCTGGCGGTAGCTGAGCAGCTTATCCACACAGGGATGATGCTCTCTCAGCCCCTCAAGCACCTCGGCATCTGTAGAATATCCGCTTTTGGTTTTGCGGCCGCTGGGCAAACCCAGCTTTTCGAACAACGCCTCGCCCAGCTGTTTGGGCGAATTCAAATTAAAGGAATAACCTATAAGCTCGTATATCTCAGCCTCAAGCGCGTCTATCTCACCCTTCAGCTCACGCCCAAAGGCGGCCAGGCCCTCGCGGTCTACGCCGAAGCCAAGGCGTTCCATATCATACAGAACATATGCCAAAGGCATTTCTATATCATGCAGCAATGCCGACATTTCCGCTTCTTCTACCAGCGTCTCCATACGTTCGGCCAGAAAAAAGGTGCGTACAGCGTCGTTTATCAGCGAATCTGGCTCCGGCTCGTCGGCCGCCAAATCAAAAAGGGTTGGCTCAGTGTCGGGCACGGCGGCCGATTCAGGCAGCAAAACACTGTACTCACCGGCCAAACGCAAAGCGCTGTAGTCGCCCGCCGAGGGATTTAACAAATAAGCGGCCAGCGACACATCAAAACACACACCGCAAAGCAATTTATCGCCACATGGCACGCCGCCCAGCGCATGAAGCGCCGCCTTGATATCATGAACCATTTTTTGTATGTCCGGATTTCCCAGCAAAGCCGCCGCTTCGGATGCATTGAAAAGCCCCGCATATGCGCGGTTGGACAATGCTACTTTTCCGTCTGCCACAGCTATGGCAACGCGCCCCGACGTAAAACATGATATATCATTTGTTTGTTCGGGCTGTGGCGGCATGTCCGCCGATTGAGGCAAGGCGGGAGCGGCCTGCACAAGAGGCAGCTTAAGCCGGCTTATTATTTTGAACATTTCCAGCCCGGCAAGCACAGCCGAAAGAGCATTTTTGTCCATCGGGGCTATTTTATAGGCAGATATATCAGAGTTTATGGGTACCTCGCGGCATATTTCGCCGAGCGAACGGCTAAGATAGGCCATATCGCGGTCGGCCACGAGCTTTTGCCGAACACTCTGCTTTATATCGGGAGATTCAATGTTTTCATATAAATTGTCCAGCGTGCCGAAACGGCCGATAAGCTCACAGGCCGTTTTGGCGCCAACACCCTTTACGCCGGGGATATTGTCCGATGAATCACCCTGCAACGCCTTTATATCTATCAGCTGCGGCGGAGTAACGCCGTAATCCTCCAATATCTTTTGCGTATCGTACCTAACAGTCTGCGGCCTGCCCATCTGGGTGGATGCCAGCAAAACGTTTGTGGTTTCGCTCACGAGCTGCAAAGAATCGCGGTCGCCCGTTGCGATGATGCATTTATCGCCTGTACGGCTGCTCAATTCTACCAGTGTTCCCAAAATATCGTCGGCCTCGTAGCCCTCCTGCTCGATAACGGCGTAGCCCATAAGGCGCAGTATATTCTTCAGCGGCTCTATCTGCGAGGCTAGCTCGTCCGGCATGCCCTTACGGCCGGCCTTATATTCGGCATATTGCTTGTGCCGGAAAGTAGGCGCACGCAAATCAAAAGCCACAGCAACAGCGTCGGGCTGTTCATTTTCCAGCAATGAAAGCAGAATATTTAAAAAGCCATATATACCGTTTGTAAAGCGGCCATCCTTTGTGGAAAGCAGCTTTATTCCGTAAAAGGCGCGATTCACTATAGAATTTCCGTCTATCGCCAGTATGGTCATGGGCGCACTTCCTTTATAAAAACAGGCAGAGGCTTCACCGCTATCCGGTTCCCCTGCCCTATTTGCTATTAATTTATGCCATTAAAGCCGGTATATACCCGATTTCAGCCGCACATATTCATGCGCACCGATTTTGGCATAATCAAGCACAGGCTCTTCAAATTCAGCATAGTCGTTCACTGTGTACGACTGTGTATTCACCTGTTTTATGGCACACATCCTACGATTGCACACCAGCAGGTCATCCTCGTCCATTTTAAAGAGGCCGAAGGGCTCGCCAAAATTGGGCTGGTTTCCGCCCAGGCGCAAATCCTCGCGCATACCGCGCAAATTATACCGCAGCAAGCAATTACTTTCCGGAAAGCTGCCCCAAAGCGAATTGCCCACAACAACAAGCGCAGCCGGGCCATGGTCTTTATATATAAACTCGCCCTTCCATACGGCATGCCCGTCGTCATTCACTATTTTGGCCTTCCCATCAGGATATGCCAGCAATATATGCCCATCGGGAAGATTCACGGCCATACAATTAAGATAATCCTTGACACCCTGAATAACATTTTTTCGATCCTGCCCGAATTTGGCCATTTGATAAACAGCTCGGGTAACCGAAGAAAGTTTGGACTTATCGATTGAATAAACATTAAATGCTACGACCTGCTTTTCCTCCACGGTTTCGGCCGCCGCAAAGGCAAAGCCCCCCGGCAACGGCAGCAAATCAAGCGCACCTGCACCAAATATACGTTTCATGGCATCCTCCGCAAAAACTCAATATGTTTTATATTACATTATCCGACAATTTTTTTCAATATGTTTTTTCAAAGCCAACAACCCGGCCGATAAAAATCCGCCGGCATGACCGGCGGATTTTTATTTTACATTGAATTTGTTCACTATATCCAAAACTTATTTTTTTATCATTTTAGAAAGTCTGGTGTGAAGCCTGAGCATATATATGCCAAAAATTTGCCCCAACAGCCTATCATACAGCACCATAGCGATATTGCCAAGCACCAGCATTATATAGGTGCTATAGGTGCCGAAATTTTTGAATTCATCAATTATATCCGGCATTTTAAATAGATATATCAGCATAAAATATGCTGATATAATAGCAGCATTGAAAATAAACAGCTTTATAAAATATGCCAAAGGCTTAAATTTTATACGCTCAATACGCCGCTTTACAAGCGGATAGTACCCAAAAAACACAGCAAAAAGCAACACCGGCTGAATTACTGCGCTTTGAAGCAAAAAGGAAATGCCTGTAGAAATAACAAAGGCCGCAACGGCATATTTTTTTCCGCATTCAACATCGACAACAGCGATAAATAAACCTGCTATGGCCGGAATACTATACGTCAGATACGGAAAATACCCCAGCAGAAGAAACACTATGGTCGTGGCGGACAAGAGCGAAGCAAGCGCCAAACGGCCAGGCCTTACGGCAGCCATCAGCAGCCTCCACCCATACAACGGCAGCAACAATCGGCACACAGTAAGCCCTGACAAACCGTGCATGCATCGCATTCGCCGCGATTTCCGCCGGGCGCTCCGTAATACCCTCCGCCCGAACGATTGTTATACCAGCCGCCGCGTGTACGCTGCATTTGGTCAAACGCAGCGCGAAACTCGGGATTGTCCGGGTTCATACGCGTGGCCGTGGCAAAGCTTGTATACGCATCTTCAAACCAGCCGCGGCGATAAAGCACTGAGCCATTAAGAAAATACCATTCGCCGTCCCGTTTTTCCGGCGGCACTCCGTCCAGCAGCTCCTGCGCTTCCTCAAACCGTCCCTGGCTTATCATCGCGCGTATATCCGAAAAGGCAGACGAACCGCTATAGGCCGAATAACTATCGGTATACCCACCTTTTTTGCTGCGTTTCGACATGATTTCGTCATATGCCGCGTTTATTTCCTCCATCTTTTCATTCGCCAGATCAGACAGGGGATTTCCCGCGTACCCATCAGGGTGATATTTACGGGCCAACTCACGATAGGCCTTTTTAATTTCATCCTCGGTAGCGTTTTTGTTAACGCCAAGTACGCCGTATGGATCTTTCATTTCTTTTTCTTCCCTTTCGCCTTGTTGCCTGCGCCTGTGCACAATTCCTGCGATACGGCCGGCATTCCCCAATAAATTATATTGTTTAATAGCTCTTCATATCGCATGCAATCCAGCAAAGCCAGCGTTTTTCCCGCTTCTTCTATGCACATACGCATGATAACCAGCGCACATTCACGCCGCTCATTTATTATATCCGGCAAATTTCCATTATTGCAGCCGGCAAGCAATACGTTGTAATTTCCGCGTTTGTGATCGTCTTCAATATCATCGGCAGCATCGGCCAGATATACCCACTTGCCCACCAAATACCCCAGATGCTTTAATGCGCGGCTGTTACTTTCATTTGTTCCCATAATCTCAAAGAGACCAGCCAGCATATCGGCAGAAGGCTGAGCCGCCCCGTCCAAGCTTTGGCAGCCTTCAGCTTCAAGCTTGTGCTGCGCCGAGATATACTTTTCCATTATTCCGGCAAGCTCAGGATATGCACGCGAAGCTTTTTTCATGGCATGTCCTGAAATGGGTTTTAGCAGCCGGTAAGCCATTTTTTTTATTCCGCGTGTATCAGCTATGTTATCCATCAGTTTGTAATAAAGCAAAACCATAGCACATGCCGAAACATACGAAAAAACCGTTTGCTCATCCTTGCAGCATTGACATTTAACAAATGGATTGAAAGCACAGCGCCGCTGCTTGTATCCCGGACAGCTTTCGCCAACCGAAAGGCCGGCCAACGCCATAAAGGTAAAATCATAGCTCAACGTGAAACGCGCAAAAAGCCCGTAATGTTTGCCCAGCGAGCGGCACAAAGTGCAATAAACCGCCTTATAGATTTCAGCATCCTTTACCCGCAATTCGGGCTGATACGCTTTGATGTAGCCAAACATTTAAAAATCCTTTGTTTTATTGGAGCCCAGCTTGCTCTCTTCTATTCTATTATAGTCAGTTAACAAATGAGTTAAGAAAATGTAAACAAATTGAGGGGTTTTTGCCTTATTACCTGCTATATTAAATCTTTTTTCTCAATTTTTCGATAAGCTCCTCAAATTTAAGCGCGCGCGACGCTTTGAATAACAATGCGCAGGGTTCATTGCAATATTCCGCCACCGCATCTACAAGCCTATCGCGGTCGTTGAAATGCAGTGCTTTTCCCGATGAAAACCGTTTCGAGGCAGCCTCAATACAATAAGCGCTGTCCGGCCCATAAGCGTAAACTGCGTCTATCTGCTGCTCGTCTATAATGTGGCCGATTTCGCTATGCAATTCCCGCGCCGTCGGTCCCAGCTCTATCATATCGCCCATAACAAACAGTTTCCGCGTTCCTTCAAGATCATAAAAAGTATTGAGTGCAGCGCGTACGCTGGCCGGATTGGATTTATATGCATCGTTAAGTATGGTGATATTCCCTATCGAGATAATCTCGTTGCGCATCTTTGTCTTTTCGATAAGGGTAAATCCTTGGGCAATTTCATCGGCGGAAAGGCCCATAAAATCGGCCGCCAGCATGGCCGCAAGAGCATTGAGCGCGTTGTGTCTGCCCGGGCTGCCAAGGGTAAAACTGCCATTTATCAGCCCGGCTGTGGTAAATTCGATACTGTCCCCCTGTGCAGATACATCAGAAAGACGCAAATCACAATCTGATGATTCGCCAAATGTTTTTACCGCACACGGACAAGTGCAAGCTGCAAAAGCCTTTTTCAGCACAATTTGATCGCCGAAATAAATAAACAGCCCGTTTTTACTTATATACGGCACCATCTCTAGCTTGGCCTTTGCCACACCCTCAACCGAAATAAGCTTATCAAGATGCGCCTCACCAACATTTGCAAGAATTGCGGCATCTGGCCGCAATATTGACGCCAGATAATCGATTTCCCCAAAATCAGAGGTTCCCATTTCAACCACGGCCATCTGCGTATCCTCATCAAATGACAGAATGGTCAACGGCATACCTATATGATTGTTTAGGTTGCCCATGGTTTTGCCTGTTTTATATTTTGCCGAAAGTATTCCGGCCAGAAAATCCTTTGTAGAAGTCTTGCCATTGCTGCCCGTTATGCCAATAAAACGGGCACTGAGCTCGTTTCGGTAGGCCGCGGCCAGACGACCCAGAGCTTTTACGGTATCGTCAACCAAAATCAGCGGCATATCACTTTTCGGCACAGCACGTCCCGCTGTCCAAAATGCAGCAGCTGCGCCGTTTTTCTCCGCAGTTTCAAGATAATCATGACCATCAAAACGCTCGCCGTATATAGGAACAAATAGGTTACCCTGTGTTATTTTTCGCGTATCTGTACACACTCCGCATACAGCGGCAGCGGCGCCGCCCAAAAGCTCGCCGCCGCACATTTTCGCTATTTCGCCGCAAGAACGTTTTATCATATGCTATCTCCTATATGTAAGGCCGCGCGCCGCATCAAACCGCTCAAGCCCAAGCTGGATAAGCCTATCGCAAAGAGCCGTATAGGATAATCCGGCGTGCTGCATAAGCAACGGATACATGCTATGATCGCTGAACCCCGGCATGGAATTCAGCTCATTTATAAGTATACTGCCATCATCACCGATAAAGAAATCGGCACGGCAAAGTCCGGCACAATCAAGCGTTTTATAGGCCGCTGCCGCCATATCACACAAACGGCTGTAAACCTGCGCATCAAGCTCAACGGGTATGTTTATCATTGTTTTGCCCGAAAGATATTTATCTTCATAATCAAAAAATTCGGCATCATGACACCATTCGCCGCAAGCGGAACAGACTATATCATGATTACCCAGCACCCCCATAGTAACCTCCCTGCCTACAACCTCACGCTCAACCAACACGCGCCGGTCGTATTTAAGGGCAAGCTCTATCGCAGATTTCAGTTCCTCCGCGTTGACTGCGCGGGAAATACCCACGCTAGAGCCCAGATTGGCCGGCTTCACATATACAGGAAGCAGCGCGGCCGCACGGCTGAGAACATCCTCAAAATCAGCGGCATACTCTTCCCTGCCGAAAAAAATATATTCTGACTGATCAATGCCGGCCGCGGCAAAAACACTTTTCATAACCACCTTGTCCATAGACGCGGACGAGCCCAAAACGCCGCAGCCCGAATAGGGCACCCCGGCCATTTCAAACAAGCCCTGTATCTTACCATCCTCACCAAAAGTACCATGCAGAACAGGAAAGGCGAAAGGTTTTTCCGCAGATGCCATACAGCCAAGAAATTTTGTTACGGATTCAGATATGCTTCCCTCTGATGGCATACGCAAAGCGTCTTCAGAAAGGCTGCCATCTGCCCGGCCGCCAACCGAAAACACTCCGCTTTCATCAATATAAACAGGATATACATTGTATTTTTCACGATCCAAGCATGCAACAACCGAGCCAGCCGAGGTGACAGATACGTCACGCTCGGCCGAACGGCCTCCGTAAATAACAAAAACATCCAATTTGGCCAAACTCAACACTCCAAAAGCTTATATATAAATTTTATATGCCAAGCGTCCCGCCATTATTCCCCTGCATCATTTTTACGGATTTCGGCGCGGCGGATTTTACCCGATATAGTTTTGGGCAGCTCGGCCACAAACTCGACAACACGCGGATATTTATAGGGTGCGGTAACCGCTTTTACATGGTTTTGCAGCTCTTTTACCAAGCTATCGGACGAAGAAAAGCCCTTGGCAAGCACAATGGTAGCCTTTACCACCTGACCGCGCATGGGATCGGGCGCAGCCGTTACAGCACATTCCAGCACGCTGGGATGTTCAAGCAGCGCGCTTTCCACCTCAAACGGACCTATGCGGTAGCCCGAACATTTTATTACATCATCATTGCGGCCGACAAACCAATAGTAGTCATCACTGTCGCGCCATGCCATATCGCCGGTGTTATAAGTGCCGTCGTGCCAGCATTTGTTTGTAACCTCCGGGTCGAGGTAATACTCTTTAAATAAACCTATGGGGTGCTTCTTATCGGTATTAGTGATACACACGGCGCCCACATCTCCGTCTTCACAGGGGTTGCCATTTTCATCAACAAGTGTGATACCATACAGCGGCGAGGGCTTGCCCATTGAGCCCGGTCGAACCTCAACCCATGGAAAGGTAGCCAGCAACACGCTGGTTTCAGACTGGCCGAATCCTTCATGAAGCTTGAGCCCCGTCTTTTGATAAATCTGGTTGAACACCTCTGGGTTAAGCGGTTCGCCGGCCACAGAAGCATGCTTGATATAGCTTAAATCATATCCGCTGAGATCCTCTTTGATAAGATAACGGTATATCGTAAGTGTGGCACAAAAAGTACACGGATTGATCAGCTCAATAGCTTTCAGCATAAGATCGGGTACAAATTTATCCGAATCATATGCACCTATAGCAGCTCCGCTGATCCATTGCCCGTATATCTTGCCCCAGGCAAACTTGGCCCAGCCAGAATCGGTATGGGTAAAATGAACCGTATCATCCTCAACGCATTGCCAATATTTAGCCGTTACGATATGACCAAGCGGAAGGGTATTATCGTGCAGCACCATTTTGGGCATACCTGTTGTACCCGAAGAAAAATAAATCAACATGGGATCAAGCGCCTTCATAGCCGCGTCGCCCTGCGGCCGCTCAAGCAGCGGGCTGGCTTTAGCCATTTCCGCCTTAAAATCGCAGTCCATAGCGTTGCCCTCAGGATCCACCACGGCCACGGTATGCAAGCCATTGCATTCAGGGCGGGCTTCGTTTATGCTGTTAAGCAATTCCTCATCAGGCACTGTGACTATAGCCTTTATGCCGGCAGCGTTGCACCGGTATACAATATCCTTGGTTTTCAATTGATATGTACCAGGAATACACACGGCGCCTATTTTACACAGGCCAACCAGACACCACCATACCTCGGGCCGCTGCTTTAATATCAGCATAACGATATCGCCTTTTTTTATGCCCATGTTTAAAAACACGTTGGCAGCACGGTTTGACAGTTCTTTCGCCTCGGTAAATGTATAATCGCGCAGCTTAAATTCATCATTGCACCAGCGCAGAGCCAGCTTATCAGGCTGAATTTTCGCCCATTCGTCAACAATATCAAAGCCGAAATTAAAATCCTCAGGGTAGTTTATCTCATAATTTTTGAAAAAATCTTCATAGCCGGAAAATTCGGTTCTCGGAAGATAGCGTTTTAATAATTCACTCATATATTAACAAATCCTTTTAAAAATCATTGATTACCGTTATAAAGGTTGCACGGTCCCCTACCGCAGCTTGCGAATGGGGCAGCGCCGGATTAAAATATATGCTGTCTCCCGCCTTTAACACGGTTTCACGAGCACCCACGGTAATCTTTATGGTACCGGACAGCACATAATTGAATTCCTGCCCATGATGCGAAATCTTTTCCACCGGTTTTTCGGTAGGCTCAATTGTCACAAGCATGGGCTCCATAACTCGGCCAATGAAATTATAGGACAGATCTTCATATGAATATCCATCGTAGCGGTCAACCTTAATAGCTTCGCCCTTGCGTACTATGCAAATCGAATCCATACGCGGCTGGTCACCAGTCAGCAATACTGTAAAGCTTACATTCAATATGGCTGCCACGTCATACAGCATGGATATTGGGATATCAGTACTACCATCCTCATAGGAGCAGTACTGTTCATACGTAACACCAAGCTTTGACGCCATAGTCTGCTTATCAATATCAAGTATCTCCCGCAGCTCTCGTATACGCTGTGGAATCAACAACAAATCCTCTTTCATTCTTACACCGCTCCTTATCTTAAATAATTGGTATTTAGGGCATTATACCACAGCGACTGTATATTTACAATAAATTTTTACTCACATATTTGTTTTGTTTTTCAAAAATCTATGGTTGATTTTTTAGTACATGTAGTGTATAATATAAAAGAATCAGCTGTGAAACGCCTATATATAGTATGGAGCTGCAGTTTATTCCAAAGGTATGGAGGAGAATAGCATGTTAACCACAATTATTAAGCGCGACGGGCGCGAGGCCGAGTTTGACATAGACAAAATTACAAACGCCATATTCAAAGCCGCCAAGGCAACGGGCGGCCGGGATTATGAAACCGCGGTGAAGCTGGCCGAAATGGCAGCCTCCGCTTTTGAGAATGTGGAAACCTCCCCTTCGGTTGAGGAAATACAGGATACTGTTGAACGTATTCTTATTGAAAACGGTCACGTCCGCACAGCCAAGGAATTTATTCTTTACCGTGCCGAGCGCACGCGTGTGCGCGACATGAACACCAAGCTTATGAAAACCTATGAGGATCTAACCTTTAAATCGGCCGCCGACAACGACGTTAAGCGTGAAAACGCCAACATCAACGGCGACACCGCCATGGGCACGATGCTTAAATACGGCAGCGAGGGTGCCAAGCAATTTTATGACATGTATGTGCTGCGCCCCGAGCATGCCCGCGCGCACCGTGAAGGCGATATACATATACATGATCTCGATTTTCTCACCCTCACGACAACCTGCTGCCAAATTGATTTGGACAAGCTGTTTACGGGCGGCTTTTCAACGGGGCACGGTTTTCTGCGCGAGCCCAACGATATTCAAAGCTATGCAGCTCTGGCCTGTATTGTCATTCAGTGCAACCAAAACGACCAGCACGGCGGCCAAAGTGTGCCCAACTTTGATTACTCTTTGTCTAAAGGTGTGGCCAAAACCTATATAAAACGCTACCGCCAGAATCTGGCGCGTGCACTTGAGCTTTTGAACGATGAGCAGGACGCAGAAGAAGCAGCCAAGGCCATAATGCAGGAGGTTAAAGACAAAAAAGGCTTGCAGCCTATACTCGGCAACGGCAACGGATACATGAAGGCCGAAATGGAACTGCTGAAACAAAAATGTGACGGCGACACGGCCAAAAAGGTTCAGGCTTTCGCCTTTAAATCGGCCGAAAAAGAAACAAACCGCGCAACATATCAGGCTATGGAGGCTCTTATACACAATCTCAATACCATGCATTCGCGCGCAGGCGCGCAGATACCGTTTTCTTCAATAAACTACGGTACCGATACCTCTAATGAGGGACGTATGATAATAAAAAATATCCTTCTGGCCACCGAGGCCGGAATGGGCGCCGGAGAAACGCCAATATTCCCCATCCACATCTTTAAGGTAAAAGAAGGCATAAACTACAATACAACAGACCCCAACTACGATCTTTTTAAGCTGGCCTGTAAGGTGAGCGCAGAGCGCCTGTTTCCTAATTTTTCGTTTATTGACGCGCCCTTTAATATCCCCTATTATAAGACCGGACATCCCGAAACCGAAATGGCCTATATGGGCTGCCGTACCCGCGTCGTAGCCAACCATTTTGATCCAAGCAATGAAATTGTAAACGGGCGCGGAAACCTATCATTTACATCCATAAACCTGCCGCGTATCGCAATACGCAGCCACGGGGATTTGGATTTGTTCTACGAGGAACTGGACCGCAAAATCGACCTCATAGTCCGCCAGCTTCTTGAGCGTTTTGAGATACAGGCGCAAAAACGTGTTCTCAATTTCCCTTTCCTTATGGGCCAGGGAATCTGGATAGGCTCGGACAATTTAGCGCCCGATGACGAGATACGCGAGGTTATCAAGCACGGCACCCTTACTATGGGCTTTATCGGTCTGGCAGAAGCGCTGGTTGCCCTTATCGGCAAGCATCACGGCGAAAGTGTCGAGGCGCAAAATCTCGGGCTGGAGATTGTGGGCTACATGCGCAAACGTCTGGACGAAGCCTGCGAACACCACAACCTCAATTTCTCTCTTATCGCAACGCCGGCCGAGGGACTTTCTGGACGTTTTATTCGCCTTGACAAGCGTTTGTACGGCGAAATCCCGGGCGTGACAAGCCGCGAATATTATACAAATTCTTTCCATGTGCCGGTTTATTATTCTATAAACGCTTTGGACAAAATACGCACCGAGGCGCCCTACCACGCCCTGACAAATGGCGGACACATCACCTACGTTGAAATAGACGGCGACCCCACAAACAATCTCAGCGCATTTGAGTCCATTATTCGCTGCATGAAAGAATCGGGAGTGGGATACGGCTCTGTAAACCATCCTGTAGACCGCGATCCCGCATGTGGATACTCCGGCATTATAAACGAAGAATGCCCCAGATGCGGCCGCAAAGAATCGCAGGCCTCGCCCTTTATCCGTATCCGCCGTATCAC
>JGI994J12354_10002927_pt1 | contig 16281 bp, 19 predicted proteins | sample IntmicLarv3ML3BL_FD_12354 | JGI IMG/M metagenome (IMG submission 12354) | reverse complement strand
GCTTCTGCTGGTAAGAACATAATGGCTTGATTGCTAGTTACATCTGGTATGATATATTTATTACTTATATCATCAATATGTTTTCTTACATCTATTTTAAATTGTTTTTCATATCTTTCTCTTATTTCTATTGATAGTTTTTTATCAACCATCATTCTATAGCTTTCTAATGGGAACTTAGAATCAATTGCTATTGTACCTAGTGGTTCTGGTGCGAAAAGAACTGAGTCTGCTACAGTTGAATTGGGAAATGTATATTGAAGGCGATATAAGTTATTATTGTTTTCTCCAAATACATTAACTAGTATTTGTTTTAGATTAACTTCTCCATAGATACCCCTTGATTTTTTGTCAGTAAGAATTGTTTGAAGGTTTACAATATCTCCTGATAACACTTCTATTTTCTTTTGTGCTTCGTCTATTTTACTTAGTCTTTCTATGACATTATTAAAAGTCTTGTTAGTTTTTTCAAAGTTTTGGTCTAATCTTTCATTAACTTTATCATTAATCCCATTAAGTCTGGTTTCTATTTTTAGATTTAATGCTTCAAAATCTGCATTCATTTCTTTAGTTAAGTTGTCTTTAAAAACTACTAATTCCTTATTAATATTTATTTCAAAACGCCCTAATCTCTCAACAATATTAGCTTCATTATTGCTTTCTTTTTTATTGTTCATAAGTAGTATTGCTACTAATATTATTATTAAGCATAAAAGTCCTATAATTATATATTCCATATTTTTCTCCTACTCTTAGTATAGCATATAATTTAAAAATCAGTGTAATTGCTGACTTAAATTATATTTATGTGAATTAAATGTGATTACATAAATCAAAATATTTTATTGCTAATATCTTCTAGTATTTTGTTTAAGACTTCTTTCCTATTTTTTGATGTATCTATATATTCAATTCCATATTTAGGACATTCTATTTTTAATTGTTCATTCATTTCATACCATTTATCAATATGCTTTCTTAAATCAGCATCTGATGTTTGGTAGCTCCAATCCATTTCAGTATCATTTTTTCGGCATAAATCAAATATATCTTGCTTTGTTAAAGTTCCTAAACCTAGACATATAACAATTGTATTTTTAAAATTTATTTTTTTACTAACACATTTTGGTTCTAGTTGACCACTTTCTAATATATATCCAAAACTGCCAATGCCAGAATTGTTTCTTTCAGTCAAATTTTTACCATTTAAATATCCCAAAGCACCGCCGTCATTTCTTATACTTGAATTAAAAAACTCTAATATAATGTTTTGAAATACTTTACTATGTTCCCATTCTTTTTGTTCATCTACATTTTCTTCATAATATTTTTCTTTGCCTTCAGCTCTGATGATTCCCCATTTTATACAATCACTATGAATTAAATTAAAACTATTATATTTATTCTTAATCATATTACTTAATGTTGTTTTACCAGATCTACCAATACCCATTATTAATATATTTTTCATTACCTTCACATCATTTCTCTTTCTTTGTTATTAATTAATATTAATGGCTCCTCTACTTAGCATGTGCCCAATACTTCTTAATACATCATTATCCAAACCTTCGGGATTAGAAGATAATAAAGGAAATTCATCTAAATTATCAAATCTAATTGTATATATGGATTTATCTTTTAACTCTTTTGGCAACTCATTAATAAAATCAATATGATTAAATGTTGTACTGTGAAATGTATTTGTTAAAGTATTGTATTTACATCTCCACATTAATAAATAACCTTTAGTTTCTTCATCATAATATTTATTATAACTGGAATTATTTAACTTTTCAGATTTTATATACAGTGCTTTGTACACAAATACTTCTCCTACTAACAGTTCAAATAAATTATCCAAACTATCATTAATTTTATTAGTCAAACCGTCTTTCAATACATATCACTTCCTATTAATTATATAATAACATATCAAATATCATTTTAAAATTATTAAAGTCTGCACTTTACATAATCTCATTCTCTTTTATTTGACAAAAATGTATAATTCTAATATTATTTAAGAGAATAAGTAAAGAAAGTGTTGGTGTTTATGGAACTGTTCTTTTTATGTATTAAAATTTTTCTTGTTAGGATACTTGATGTGTCAATGGGAACTGCTAGAACGATAATAGTTGTTAAAGGCAAACCATTTATTGCTAGTATGATTGGTCTAGTTGAAGTATTTATTTGGTTTATGATTGTAAGAGAAGCTTTAAGTTCTGATGCTGGTGGTATTTGGATTGCTATAAGTTATTCAACTGGTTTTGCTACTGGAACTTATATTGGAGGAATACTTTCTGCTAAGCTAATTAAAGGAACTATGTCAGTTCAAGTTATTACTGATGATTCTAATCTTGATGAGATGTTACGTGAAAAAGGTTTTGGCATTACAGTAGTTAATGCTGAAGGACATGATGTTAAGAAAAAGAAATACATTTTGTTTATTGAAATTGATAGTTCTAAATTAGCTGACCTAAAAAAACATATTGAAAAACTTGATGATAATGCTTTTGTTATAGTATCTGAAACAAAACATGTACAAAATGGTTATTTTATTAAGTAAAGATAAAAGCTATTGAATATCACTTCAATAACTTTTTTTATTTTGGTTTTAAATCTACATATTAATTGTTTTGCTTTACATCTAATTTAACAATTACTCCATTAAGGTCATTTTCTTCAGTATCTAGTTGTTGTTTAACAATTGATATTGATAATGTTTCTTCTTTAATCATCTCTTCAAAATGATTTACAATAGTATCAAACTTATCATCTGCATCATAGTATAAAGTTATTCTATCTGCAATATCAAAGTCCTTATTTTTTCTTAGTTGTTGTACTTTACTTATAAGTTCACGAACAATTCCTTCTTCTATTAAATCACTTGTTAACATGCTATTTAATATTATAAAATTATTTAAATGATGGGCTTCATTAAAACCTTCTTTTGACTTAATTCTAGTCTCTATCATTTCTTTTGTTATAGTGTACTCTTTATCTCCAAGTGTCATTACTATTTCAGCTCCATTTGAAACACTATTTATAACTTCACTTTTAAGCTCTTTTAACTTTTCTGCAAATTCTTTTATGTTAGGTCCAAAGAACTTACCAAAGTCTTTGAAATTTGGTTTAGCTTCAAAGTCCATGTACTCAGTAAGATTTTCAGCAAATTCTACTCTTTTTACATTAAGTTCTTCTCTTATAAGCTCTATTAAGTCCCCTATTTTATCACGGTTTTGCTCATCTAGAATAATCTCACTTATTGGTTGTCTTACTTTTATTTTTAGTTCTTCTCTAGCATTTCTACCAAGTGAGATTACTTCACGAACTAATTCCATTTTTTCTTCTAGTGAATCATTTAAATAAGTTGTGTCTGCTACTGGAAAATCTTCTAGATGTACAGATTCATTACCAGTAAGATTTTGATATAGCTCTTCTGATACAAATGGTACTATTGGTGCGATTAATTTTGAAAGTCCTAGTAATACTTGATATGTTGTTTGATAAACTGCTTTTTTACTTGTGCTTAGTTCAGAATCCCAAAATCTTCTTCTATTACGTCTTATATACCAATTAGATAAATCTTCACTAACAAATTCAGTTACTGCTTTTGTCACTTTTGTTAAATCATATTCTTCATATGATGCTGTTACAAAACTCACTAACCTATTATATTTTGAAAGCAACCACTGATCTATTTCATCTAAATCTGTTTTTGCAACATTAAACTCTCTTGGGTCAATTTTATCTGTATTAGCATAAAGTGCAAAAAAACTATAAGTGTTTTTCAGGGTGTTGAAGAATTTAGAATATACTTCTTTAAGACCTTCAACATCAAACTTTAAAGGTGTCCAAATTGGTGATACATATGGGAAGTACCATCTAACTGTATCTGCTCCATATTCTTCTATAAGTTCAAATGGATTTAGAGCATTCCCCTTCGATTTACCCATTTTTTTACCATATTTATCTACTAATAAGTCATTAACTAAGACATTTTTATAAGGTGCTTTACCTGTGACAAATACTGATAATACAAGTAGAGTATAGAACCATCCTCTAGTTTGGTCTATTCCTTCGCAAATAAAGTCAGCTGGGAATTGTGTTTCCCATAATTCTTTATTTTCAAATGGATAATGGTACTGTGCAAAAGGCATTGAACCTGAATCAAACCAGCAGTCAATTACATCTTTTACTCTATTCATAGTACACCCGCATTTTTCACATTTAATATGAATATCATCTACAAATGGACGGTGTAATTCAATGGTTTCATCAATACTCTCAATTGATTTTTCTACTAATTCTTTACGGGAACCTATCATATCCAAATGACCACATTCACAAGTCCATAAAGGTAGTGGTGTTCCCCAATATCTACTTCTTGATATTGCCCAGTCATTCATGTTTTCTAACCAGTTACCAAAACGTTTTTCTCCAACATAAGCAGGATACCAATTAACTGTTTTATTTTGTTCAATTATTTTATCTTTAATAGCAGTAGTTTTTATATACCAGCTTGGTTTTGAGTAGTATAAAAGTGGTGTTCCACAACGCCAGCAATGAGGGTAATTGTGGTCCATTTTAATTTTCTTAAATAGTTTATCATTTGTCTTTAACCATTTAATAACTTCTATATCTGCATCCATTACAAACATATCTTTCCATGGACCTTCTAGATATTTACCATTTTCTCCTACTGGATTTACTACTGGTAAGTCATAACGTTTTGCTACATTATAATCATCTTCTCCAAATGCAGGTGCAATATGAACTATACCTGTTCCATCTTCCATAGTTACATAGTTATCACAGGTGACATAGAAAGCATCTTTCTTTACTTCTACAAATGGTAATAGTTGCTCATATTTTTTATGTTCTAAATCAGTTCCAATATATGTTTCAAGTATTGTTACTTCTTCTCCTAGAACACTATTTAATAGAGATTTAGCTAGTATGAATTTATGCCCCATACTTTCTGCTTTTACATATTCTTCTTTAGGATTAACACATAATGCAACATTTGCCATAAGAGTCCATGGCGTTGTTGTCCATACTAAGAAATAGGCATCATCACTCACTAACTTCATAGGTACTATTACTGAGTTTACACTTATCTCTTGATAACCTTGTGCTACTTCATGGGAAGCAAGTCCTGTTCCACATCTTGTACAGAAAGGTAATATCTTATGACCTTCATAGACTAATCCTTCTTCAAAGAATTTTTTTAGTATCCACCACTCTGTTTCTATATAATTATTATCATACGTAACATAAGGATTTTCTAAATCAATGAATTGTCCTAACTTAACAGTACTTTCTGAAAAAGCCTTTTCATTTTTCCAAACACTTTCTCTACATTTTTCATTAAATGGTTTAATTCCATATTTTTCAATATCTTGTTTAGATGAGAAACCCAATTCTTTTTCTACTTCAAGTTCTACTGGTAGTCCATGGGTATCCCATCCTACTTTACGTAAAACTTTTTTATCTTGCATAGTATGATACTTACAAAAAGTATCTTTTAAAAACTTAGAAAGCATGTGATGAAGTCCTGGCATACCATTAGCTGTAGCTGGTCCATCATAAAATACCCAATAATCACTTCTATTATTGATACATTTTTCTAATATATTCATCTTAGCCCATGATTCACTTATTTTACTTTCTACTAAACTCGCCTTTTCTTTTGATAATTCTTTAAAATTTGCCATTTTTAATTCTCCTTATTTTTCTATTTATTAATTATTTGTTTACTTATATTTTTTTATAACTTCTAAGTAATCTTTTTATATACCAATTACATCATATAAAAGTTCTATATATGAATTTTCTAACATATTACACTTAATCAATTTCAATGCTTTTAATTTACTTAATTCACTTCTATTAGCTATTGATATTCCATCTACTAATGTAGATGTATCTTTTCCACCAATTATTACTGGAGCAATTATTACTCTAATTCTTTTTATTAAGTTGCTTCTAATTAATTCACTATTTAATGTTCCCCCTGATTGTATAGTTAAATCTTCAACATTATATTTAATTCTCAATGTTTTAAACAATGAGGCAAAATCTACATTTTCTTCATAATAAATTATTTCTATATTATCCCCAATATTTATATAATCTTTTTTAGTTGTTACTATTATAACTTTAGTTAACCAATTACTTAGATATTGTAACCCTTTTTCGTTTATATGTTGCTTATTATCAATAAGAATAAAAGAAACTGGAATTTTACTTGGAATATCTGTTCTTTCATTAATTCCAATTTTTTTCATTACACGACCTGTATTTAAAGACCATAAATCTGTAGTTTGCTCAATTTCGTAATATTGATGTAATCCATCTTTTACTCCATCTATTAGTTTTAAATCTTTATCTACGTCTAATTCATCTGTACTACCAGTTGATATTTTACCATCTAATGACATCAACATAAATAAAGTTGTGTTTGGTATATCAATCATTTTAAATCACCAACTTCAGTTTCTATTTTCTTTAATTTATTAATGCTTGTATTATTTTCAAGAGATTTTAGTTGTGAGAGAGCATATTCATTCAGTTTTTCTAATCTTTTATGTTGTGAAATGTTATCTTTTATCATTATTGAATTTGAACTCTCCATATTAGACAGCACTATCAACTGCTCAATTGTTGCGTAATCTCTTACATTCCCTTTTTTGTCTTTATTTTTGGTTCGCCACTCGCTTGCAGTTATACCAAATAAAGCAACATTTAATACATCAGCTTCACTAGCATATGTATAATTTTTCTGTTCTTTTGAAAGTATAGGCAATATTAACTTTTCTTTAATAGCATCAGTATGAATTTTATAATTACCTTTTGTGATAATTCTTCTGATATTCCATTCAATTTTCTGTTGATAAGCTTCATCTTTTTTTAATCTTTGGAATTCTGTTATTAAATATAATTTAAATTCTGGACTTAGCCAACTGGCAAATTCAAATGCTATATCTGGATGTGCAAAAGTTCCTATGCTATATTTACCAGCGCTTGGAATTATTCCTATAGCATTAAAATCCTTTTTCCATCTACTTGGTGTCATTGTGAAACTATAATAACCTACTTCACTGATTCTAATTCTGTCTTTTTCCACGGAATTAAAATTTTCATTATTAAATTCTTCCCACAAACTATAAAAATAGAATGAATTTTGGTTTGACATCCAATTTCGTATTACACCTGATGGGTCGATTGAATTTTGATACCTTGCTAAATCTGTTAGCGATATATAATCAACATCATTTACTCTTAAAACTCGTACTTCTTTATCTTTAACATTTAGTATAGTTGATATCTCATTTTTCATATCACAAATAACTCCTTTCTCATTTATTTTTAATATATATTCTACTTTTAGTTTTTCTTCTGGTCTTAAATATAGCTTATCTATATTGTTGTATAATTCTAAGATTTTTGTCAAAAAACTTTTTTACTGCTTCTTATATCTTGGATACAAGTAACTATTCAAAATATACTGATTTATCTCTACCGAACAACTCAGATAATTTGTTTAAAGTTAACCAAATAGTTTCATTTTCAAAAAACATCTAATCTAATTTTTTTATCATTACTGCCATAGATAACTTTATTGGCATTGTTCATAATTTTCAACTTTATTTATTTCAATCAAATTATTAATAAATAAATTTTTGATTGATATTAAATTATTTTTTTCATCAAATATCAATTTAAATATTTCTGGTGCATTCCACTTATTTTCAAAAACAATTTTATCATTAAACTCTATTTTACAAATACTTCCATCAAAATTTATGTCACACCACTTTTTAAACAGGAACATTATTGCTGTTGCATGGCTAGTTATTACTATTCTTTTACTTTTGTATTGTTCTAAAACTTCAGTTAAAGCTTTAAACATTCTTTCTCTAACTTCTATCTGATTTTCTCCATCACCTATTTTATAGGTTTCTTCATTAAATTGTTTTATTTCAAACCCATTTGGAATATCTTCCCAATTGACACCTTGACGTCTTTCTCTAAAGTCTTCATTTATATAAATATCAACATTATTCTTTTTAGCAATATATTTTGCTGTTGCAATAGTTCTAACATAATTAGATGCAATTACAGTATCTATATTTGATAACTCACTTAGTTCACTTAATGTTTTTGCTTTTATTTCACCATTAACTGACAAAGGTTGCTTTTCATTATGAATTTGGTCACTATCGTTATATTTCATTTTTTTCAATTTTAATGGTTCTGAGTGCCTAACAAAATAAATTACTGTGTTCATAGTTCACCTTACTTTTATTAATTTCTTTCATTTCTATTTCTTTTAACTTTTTAAATATTCATATTGAAACATATTTCCTATTACACAATTATTATAACTCGTCAACTTGTTTATTCCTTGAACATTTTATATTATTTTAATATCATTGCATATACATTTAATTTTATTTTTTCTCTATATCTTTAATATATCTATATATTTGTCCCCAGTTATCTACATCATATAATTTTTCATTTTGTGGCAATTTTTTAGAATTCTTTTCAGGAAAATAAAAAGGCAAGAATTCCATTATTAATAGCATCTTCACATACATCTGGTGAATCATCAATAATTACATCAATATTATTTTCCATTCATTTTTTTGTCCAGTCATATCTTTTACCACCTTTTAATGCTTCTGTATTAATTACTCCACTTTTATGTAATTCTTCATAATCATACAATTCTGCATATGCTCTTACTGTAATCATATAGTCAAAAATAACACCATCAATATCAATACCTATTTTCATTTTTTTCTTTTCCATAATTCCTCCTAAAATTTAAAAAAATCTCTCATCCAAAAGGACGAAAGATTCGTGGTACCACCTTAATTTATAACTTATTAGTTACCTTAAAAACTATAACGCGTTACCGTTTTTATCTTATCAATAAAAAACATTGAAAGTGATTTAAGTTAATCTTTATTTATCTATTCTCACCTAACTAGACTCTCTTGAAACAAATAAACTAACTTCGTCTTTCGCATTTGCTTTTAAATATGTTTAAATAATAGCATAACTTTTTTTATTAAGCAATATTATTATCCATTTCTCTTGCTCTTTTGATGATTTCTTTTCTTAACATGAACTTATTAAGTATTAATGTATCTTCAATGAAGCTAGAATTAAATAATTCTTCTATTTTTTCTTGAGACAGAGTTGATGATATGATATAACTTTTACCATCTTTTATACAAATTAAGTTTAAAATCCAGTTTTTATTATAACCATTAAATAATTCTTTTACTTCATCAATTCTTTCATATATTATGTCTTTATCAAATAATAATATTTGACCAAATGTTTCTGGTAAGTAGTTACTTGTATGTTCTATCTTCATATCATTTATTAATGACTGAATTAAATTTTCTTTTATAGTTTCTTCACAAGATCTAAAATATAATTCTGACCAGTTGGTATCAATATTACCTATTTTAAGTAATTTATTATAAGCATCTATATCGCGATTAGTAGTAATACTTGCTTTTATCAAGTATTCCTGCAATTAATAATTTACATAAATCTGTATTTAATAAATGTAATTTGTTTTTTTCTACATAAATCTCATATATTTGTGTACATACTGAACCAATAAACTCGATGTTACTATTCATTTTATTTTGCCAGTATTCTTCATATCCTGTATGATGGTCAATAATCTCTATAATATTTTCCTTATTAACTATTGGGTCGAAATGTTCTGGATTTGAAACATCGACTATTATAAATTCATCATCATTAGTTGGTTCATATGAATCTAGAGTAAATGGTATCCCTTTTATCAATTTAGATATACTTTCATTATATTCTCCACTTGTTATGGAAAAAACTTCTTTTCCTTCATCTTTTAATAATTCCCTGTAAACTATAAATGCACTATAAGCATCTATATCTATAAAGTTCTTCCCTGCTGTAATTGGTTCCTCCTAAATTATTTATTTAAATATTATCTCTTTTAGAATAGTGGTGTCTTTAATAGTTAATGACAGAATAATATGGGGATTTTTTTGATTCATCATAGATGATGTTTCATTTTCTTCTTTTAACCATAATAAATAATATTCCTTACTATTTTTACTTTCAATAACTTCAACTATATAATCTGCAACTGTTATATCAAATATTCCTTCTATGGTTTTAGAGTTACTTATAGCACTTTTAATCTTATTGATATCTTCATTGCTAGTCAGTGTGACTATTGGAACTCCATATATTTTTTCTTGATAATTTGAGTTATCATCTATTTTGTATATATTGATTATTTGTATATTTTGAAGTTCATTATTTTCTTTGCTCTTTTCTTTCTGGTTGCTACACCCTGAAAATATGATAAAACTTATTAATATTAAAGAGAATGTTAACTTTTTCATATTAATTCTTCACCTTTTTAATTATACATTATTTATAATAACTTGAATACCATTTTCTTTTAATTACATACTATTACTGGTGATAATATGTATTATATTAATCTTTTTTTTGTTTTTTCATTATTAGGTCATATTATAGAATGGTTTACTTATGCGAAAATTGATGGTGGAATTCTATATGGTTTTTGGACACCAGTATATGGCTTAGGAGTAGTAACTATTGTACTTATTAATAGATTTATTGATAGGTTTAAATTAAATAAATGGTTTAAAGCTTTATTATTATTTCTTATGTGTTCTATAATTTTAGCATTATTAGAACTTCTTGGCGGATATTTTATAGAAGAAGTTTTTGGAAGAGTATTTTGGAATTATAAGAATCAATTTGGACCAATTGGCAAGTATACTTCTTTACAGATGATGGGTGTTTGGGGAATAAGTAGTATTGCTTTAGTATACTTAATGATTCCTTATATAAATATTATGATTAAAAAAATTCCTAAATGGATTACTTATGTATTATCTGTCTTATTTTTAATAGATTTAGTTTATACATTTGTTATGCTTTCTGATTTTAAATTTTGGTAAAAAAGGACTCTACTAATTTTCTTTGTTAGTGAGTCTTTAATTTGTGTTTATTCCTAGCTTAAAGTATCTCTTTTATTGTAAGCATTTATTCCTATTATCATCGTGGTAAATGCTATAAATGTCATTATAATAAGCGGAATTATATTAGAATCTTCTACTGGGATTTGGGGGATATTATTGTAGGGGACAAGCTTTAATATCCAGTTTGGAATATTCACAAGTTTTCCCATATAAACTGTGAAAAAACTGAACCCTAGAAATCCCCATATAAAGTTAGTATACTTTGGTAAGTAAGCTATTAATAATATTGCTATACTAATCATTACCCAGATAGCTGGTAAATAATAAAGTGCTGCTTTTAATACAGTTGTAAATAAGAGAGGTTCTTCCATAACAGTGTATGCTGTACCCCATAAACCAATGGCATATAAAGTTTGAAATAAAATACTTGATATTAATGACAATATTATATAATTAAATAATATTTTTTTTCTTGATATCTTTTTGGAATAGATTTGTTCAAGTCTTCCTTTTTTTTCTTCACTTCTAATTTTTACAGCAATAAGTAAAGTAGCTATTGTTACTATTACTGATGATATTGCCATAAGTGTTGTCATAAACTGTTCTGCTATTGTGTACTTATTATTATTAAGAAAAAGTTGCTTCATCATATCACTACCATCTAAGAATTTTTCTATATCACCAAATATTGACCCATAGGCAATTCCAATTAAAAGAATAGTAATACCCCATCCTATTAAGATTGGTTTTATTAGTTTTACTGAAAGTCCTAATGGTGTTTTTAAAAACTTTGATGCATTAGTTTTACCTGGTTTTGCTGCTATTAATCCTGCTCCCAAATCACGAGTTGAATTTAAATAAAATGATACTATTGTGACTATGATAGTTAATGCAATTATTATAGTTACTGGCCACCAATAATTATTTACATATATTTGTGTTCTTAAAGGAAGTCCTAATGGTGATATAAGTGATAGTAGTTCATAACTTACATCTCCTACTCCTCTTAGAAAATAAGATATTCCTAAAAATATACATGAATAGGCGATTGCTCCTCTGGAAGTTGAAGCTAACTGGGAAAATAGTGCTGCAATACTACCCCAAAATATTCCTGACACACATACAGTAGTTGCATATAAAATAGAACCTTCTATATTCATACTTTCAATATTTAAAATGCTTAAACCAAATGCTGTAAGAATTGCTAAAATTATATTTACTATTATGCAAACTATGATTGCACTGCATAATTTTGAATGCCTTCCTACTGGTAGTGACCTGACTAATTCTAACCTGCTTGATTCTTCATCTTTTCTAGTTAGTCTTACTATTAAAAATATATTCATTATAGCAACTGTAATAATTACAAATACCAACATCATTTGTACATACATTGCTCCATTTGTATAATTATCTGCATCAAATATAGGACCAACCATAGCAACCATGGCAGGATTTTGCATAGTTTCTGCCATGCCTATCCTACTCTCTATATCACCATATAGATTAGTAAATATAGCTGCTACAAATATAGTAAGTGTTAAAAGAATAGTAATCCACATTAATGATGAAAACCATGTTCTTTTTATATCAAATTTTGTTAATGGTAAACTATTTTTAAAGTCTTGCATTTAAGAATCACCATCACTTTTATAATGAGTCATAAATAGTTCTTCTAATGATGGTGGTGTACAAGTTAGATGTGTTACTTCGTGTTTACCAAGATAATTAATAATTGCACCTAATTCTGAGTTTTCAACACTAAACTGTACTACATCACCATGATGTTCTATATCATATATACCATTTTGTTTTTCAAGGTCTTTTAATTCTTTGTTTGTTTCAACATTAATAACTGTTCTATGTAAGTAACGAAGCTCTTTCATAGTTCCTGTTTCAATTATTTTACCACCACGAATGATGCTTATTTTATCACAAAGTTCTTCTACTTCTGACAATATATGGCTTGATAATAACACTGTTTTATGTTGCTTTTTTAACTCTAAAATACATTCTTTAAATACTTCTTCCATTAATGGATCTAATCCACTTGTAGGTTCATCTAAGATATAGAAGTCTGCATCACTTGATAAAGCTGCTATTAAAGCTACTTTTTGACGATTACCTTTAGAATAGGTTCCACATTTTTTTGATGGGTCAAAATCGAACTTTTTAATTAGTTCTTCTTTTCTTTTTTCATTGTGTATGCCTTGCAAATTAATAAATAAGTCAATAACTTCTCCACCAGTTAGATTATCCCAGAGATTAACATCACCTGGAACATAGGCAATTCTTTTATGGATTTCAACAGAGTCTTCCCAGGCATCCTTACCAAAGACTTTTATTTTGCCTGAGTTTGCTTGAAGTATTCCTAATAAAACTCTAATAGTTGTTGTTTTACCTGCTCCATTAGGTCCGATGAATCCATATACTTCACCTTCACTTATTTCTAAGTTCAGTTCATCTAATGCTGTAAATTTGCCAAACTTTTTTGTTAGCTTTTTAATTTCAACAATACTTTTATTCATGTTCATTCCTTTTCAATTTATTTTATTCAGTTCCAAATAATTGTGCCCAGTAATAGCGATAATGGCTATCAGGACATGTGTATCCAGCAATTCCTATTGTTGTAAAGTTTCCTCTTAAGATATTTTCTTTATGAGGTTCTGAAGTCATCCATTGATTAAATACTTCTGCAATAGTACTTCTTCCTGCTGCGATGTTTTCTCCACGAACTAATGGATTTATTGTTGACCAGGCACTTCCATCTGGTCTTGTATGGTCAAATAAAGTGCATATTTCTTTAGCTCTTATTTTTGCACTAGCTATTAGAGAGGCAGAAAGTGTTAATTTATTCAATCCTAGTTTCTCTCTTTCGATATTGATTAGATTTAGCATTGCATCTCCATCAATATAACTTTCCATCATTTTGGTAATTGCATAATAAGTAATATCACTAGTTAATGTTATAGTACTTCCTATATTAATTATATTAGTACCATTTGTGGCAGTAGACCATCCAATAATGTTATAACCATTTCTTGTTATTGTTGGTGCTATGATAGTACAAGTTGCTATTGATGTTTCACAGCTTAATGTAGAGGCTCCAATTGATGTAGCACCATTACTGTTAAATATTGCTTTAAATGTTTTTAAAACTGGTTTTGGTGCTGATGGTGTATTCGGTATTACTGGAGGGGTTATTTGTGATTCTTTTTGTTCTTTATTTTTATTTTCATTAGGTAATGCTGGTTTTTCTTCCTGCTTTTCATTAGTTTTTTGAGGGCTTTCTATCTTATTTTCTTCTTTAGGTTTTTCATTAATCTTTTCAATGTAGTTTTCTTTAACTGCAAGTATTTTTTCTTGTTCTTCTTTTGTTAGTTCATTTTTAATAATAGTAATACCTTTATTTTTCAGCATGCTAGTAGCTGCTATTAAATGATCAATATTACCACTATCTAGCATTGAAATAGTTATTTGTTTTGAATCTTTCAAATAATTATTATTTAAAGCTATTTCTAATAACTTATCCATAGAACTGTTTATGTCTAAACCTTTAAAGTCAGCATTTACAAATATACTTGCTTCTTCATTTATTTGGAATATCTCCATTACTATTCCTGACTTATTATAATGCATCATTAGTTTTGGATTTATTTCAACAATTAAATAGGTATCATTTACATTTGAGTTTTCTACTTGTTCTGAATGATTATTATTGTCATTAATTTTAGTGTCACTACCTTTTAATATTGTTAAACATGATGCAATAGTAATTAAAATTATACTTATAGCAATTAATTCAAATGATACTTTTTGTTTTTTTATTAATTCTCTAAATTTCAAATTGCACCTCTTAATCTTTGCTTATTAAACTTTATCAAAATACGTAATCTTACGTTCTAACACATCCGCTTCTATTAAATCTCTTAAAAGCTTTCTAACTTGTAGGGCATTCTTAACGTTTTTTAGAACAATAACTGACCCTGCTTTATCTCCTGATGAATGAGTGTCTATAATTACTGTAATTGTTCCTATTTTTAGCCATCGTTGTAATAGGCTTTCTGTTAAATCAGGGTCTTTTAATAAATATAGTTCTGTTGTATTTGTTTTTCTGTTGAAAAAACCTTTTTTAATTATTAACTCATCTTTAGTTATTTGATAAGTTGTAAAGTTTAGATGTAGGAATGTCAAAAATCTGTCAAATATTCCAGATGGTTTACCTTCCCATTTTATTTCTAAATCTAGTTCTTTAAGTTCTTCCATAATATGTTCCTCCATTATTTATTTTATTATATCATGTATTAGAATTATTTATTATATTTTTAATATTTGGAATTGTCTAAATTTAAAAAGTAGTTATTTTAGCAATAATCTACTCTTTATTTTTTATGATATGAATGTTTTGGGTTATACTGAATAATTTAAAATCAATTATTTATATGCTTAATTCCTATTTCTGGTATTATAACATCTTTTGGTGTATCCATGATGAATCTAATAACTCTTATTACTTCACTGTACTTCAATCCATCATTTTGTGCTCTTGGAGTTTTAGTCTTATTTATTTCCATGCTTATTTCAAGAGCTCCTGGATAAACTCCTGTTACTCTAATACCATACTTAGACAATTCTGCTTGAAGTGAACCTGTCATTCCTGTTACTCCCCATTTACTGCCATGATAAGCACTTCTTTCTGATTTATAATAAAGACCTGCTTGAGAATTGATATTTATTATTAATCCTTCTCTGTTTTCTTTCATATGAGGAACAATTGCTTTTGTTGCATTCAATGTACCAATCATATTAACTTTAATAACATTTTCTATTTCCTCTGGGTCACAATCAACTAATTCGCCTGAGGTCATAACACTGGCATTATTAATCAATATATCTATTTTTTCGTGTTTTTGTAATATATCATTCATTACTTCTTCTACATCATAATAATCTGTTATATCACAAACATAATAATTGCAATTAATAGAATCTGCTACTTCTTTAGTTTTATGCTCACTTGATGATATTATAATAACATTGTTATCTTTTTTCTTCTTTTTCTAATTCTTTTGTTTTAAACATTTTACCGAGACTGCTGAAAAAATCAGGAAATTTCAAAAATCGAAAATCCTGATTTTTATTTTCACCACTTCTATATATCAATCATCATATAAACTGATATATCACTATCACAATTAAGGCTTATTTTTAAAATTACTCCCACTTTTGAAAAACAGAAAATTCT
>JGI994J12354_10002926_pt1 | contig 16282 bp, 13 predicted proteins | sample IntmicLarv3ML3BL_FD_12354 | JGI IMG/M metagenome (IMG submission 12354) | reverse complement strand
TGCTCGTAAATACACACGCCGATGGAGATCATATCGGCGGCAACCATTTCTTTTCCGAAGTGTATATGCACCCGTCCGAGTATGATAGATTTCACGAGAAGAAAAAATCGGCGATAAAAATGCGACCGCTTTGGGAAAAGGATATCATTGATTTAGGAAATAGAAAGCTTGAGGTAGTACTGATTCCGGGTCATACACCGGGAAGTATTGCTTTACTCGACCGGGAAAATAGAATTCTATTCAGCGGCGACAGTGTATCCGCCTCTACGATCTATATGTTTGGCGCAGGGAGAAATCTGCCCGCTTATATGGACAGCCTCGAAAAGCTTCTATCCCTACGTTCTGATTTTGACACGATTTATCCGTCCCACGGCTCCATTCCGATTGACCGCTCTATTCTTTCCGAGCTTCTTTTGGGTGCGAACAGTCTTTTCGAAGGAAAATTAGAAGGAAAAACACCGGAAAATAATGTACCGGCTATGCTTTATGATATTTCTTGTTCAAAATTTCTATATTAATGAAAAAAAGCTTATGCTATTATAAATAAGATAAAAAGATAAAGACAATAAAAGGAGGCTTTTTATGATCGTTTCAGAGGTAATTGTTTCTATTTTGAAAAAAGAAGGCATCACACACGCTTTCGGGATTCCGGGTGCAGGTATTAACGGCCTTTATAAGTTTATGGGAGAAAGTGGTATTTCTCACTACTGTCACCGTCACGAGGAAGCGTGTGTACACGCTGCCGGCGGATTCTACCGTGCCAGCGGAAAAATGGCTGTCGCGCTTTGTACCGCAGGTCCCGGTGCAACGAACTTCGTAACCGGAATTTATACTTGTCATATCGACAGCATTCCTATGATTGCTATCACCGGACAAGCCAATACGCCCCTACTGGGTAAGGATGCTTTCCAGTGCGTTGATATTGCGAAGATTTGTGAGCCTATCGCGAAGAAAACCTATTGTATCACCGATAAGGAGAAAGTAGTCGAGACCTTCGCCGAGGCATTCCGTATCGCAAGAGAAGGAAAACCCGGTCCGATTGTCATTGACCTTCCTTTGGATGTCCAGAACGCGGATATCGATTTTGATGTAGCCGCTTACTCTTCTCTTTCCTACGATATTCCGGCACCGAATGCCAGTGATATCCAAAAAGCGATCGAGATGATCAAAAACGCCAAGAACCCTCTTCTTTTGATGGGCGGCGGTGTTATGCAAGCGGATATGACCAAAGAGTGCGTCCAACTGGCTGAACAGTTGAATGTGCCTGTCATCACCACCTACATGGCAAAGGGCGGCATCGCTGTTGACCATCCGCTCAATGCCGGACATTGCGGTATTCAAGTCGGTCAGCCTATCGGAAACAAGGTCTTTTTGGATTCCGATGTCGTTCTTGGTATCGGTTGCCGTTTTACTGACCGTCATACCGGTGCTTTGGATGTGTATAAGGGTGATAGAAAATTCATCCACATCAATATTGAAGCCTCGGAAATCGGGAAAATCATCCCTGCTGACCTGGGTATTGTCGCAGACGTTAGAAAAGCCATTCCCGCTTTACTCGAAGAAGCAACCAAAACAGGCGTCAAGGCGGAAGGAAAGAACACCGCGATTTTGCCTTCTCTTCGCAAGGAATTGAGAAGAAAGGTTGACTATACACAAAAACCTATCATCCCGAACCGTGTATTTGAAGAATTAAATAAACATTTCGGTGAGCGTGTTATTTTCACCACAGGCTGCGGAATCACACAGATTTGGTCCGGTCAGCTTCAGGATGTCGGTACGCCCCGCCACTACTTGCCGTCCGGCGGATCAGGTACATTGGGCTATGATATCCCAGCGGCATTCGGTGCTTCTGTTGCTACCGGAAAGACAGCCGTTGCTGTCATGGGCGACTTTGGATTTACCTTCCATGTGCAAGAGCTTGCTGTTTGCGCGGTAAATAAAACCCCTGTTATCGTTGTTATCGTAAACAATGCCTATCTTGGCTTGATTCGTCAGAATCAGAAATATGCTTACGGGTACGAATGTGATGTAGCTATGCCGGAAAATCAAGACCAAATCGACTATGTGAAGGTTGCAGAGGGCTTTGCCTGCTATGCAGAGCGTGTCTTTGATGCCAACGATATTTCTGCCGCGCTGAGCCGTGCGGAAAAGAGCGGAAAACCTGCTGTTATCGACATCATTTGCGACCCATCTGTTGACTGCTCCATGGGCGCCGCGCTGGATAGCTGCAAGGAATTCATATATTAAGAGAATTTTTTGACACACTTATGTGCTACAGGCACTTGAGCAATGATAAAGATTTTAGACATAACGTAAGCTTAATGATATACTATCTGCACAATGCAAATTGTGCGAGCAAACAACCGAGAACCTTGATAAACAAAACAATTTTGTCAAAAGAGAAGAGAAGTTCTAAATGACAGAATTGTTGGGGAGCTGCTTAGAAGCGGCTGAGAGGAGGGGTGATTCCCCTCGACCTTACCTGATTTGGATAATGCCAACGTAGGAACAAAGCAAATATGAATTTTTCCTTTTTTAGGAAAATACAATAAGCGGAATGCTCCTTTGGTTGGGGTGTTCCGCTTTTTATTAGAAAAAATTAAAAAAGGAGATTCCATATGAAAAAAGTTCTTTCCATTGCCGGCTCTGATTGCAGCGGTGGGGCGGGTATTCAGGCAGACTTAAAGACCATGATTATGAATGGCGTTTATGGCATGAGTGTCATCACAGCACTTACGGCACAAAACACAAACGGGGTATCCGGTATTTTCGAGATTCCCCCGGAATTTGTAAAAAAACAACTCGACAGTATTTTTGAGGATATCCCGCCGGATGCCGTGAAAATCGGTATGGTATCAAGCCCTCTGCTCATTGATGCCATTGCCGAAGGACTCTCGTTCCGGAACGCAAAAAATATTGTCTTAGACCCTGTCATGGTCGCCACCAGCGGAAGTCCTCTGTCTTCAGATTCTGCGGTCACGCGCATGATCGAAAAATTGTTTCCTCTTTCCGGCGTGATTACCCCCAATATTCCGGAGGCGGAGGCTTTGTGCGGATTTCAAATAGAAAACCAAAGGGATATGGAAAAAGCCGCCTCTTATCTATCGAAAATGACAAACGGAAGCGTCATCATAAAAGGCGGACATTTGAAAAATCGTGCCGACGACCTCTTGTGGCAGGATGGAAATGCCATTTGGTACACCGCCGAACGAATCCATAATCCAAACACACACGGAACCGGCTGTACCCTCTCCTCTGCTATTGCTTGCGGTCTTGCGAAAGGAATGCCGCTCTCAGAGGCTTTTTCAAACGCGAAGGAATATATTTCCGGTGCCCTTTCCTATGGACTTAATATAGGAAAAGGGAGCGGCCCTTTACACCACGGATATCTATTACCATAAAAAAGGAGAACACCATGACAACATCTATTATCAAAAACACAAAGGAAACCACTCCGCACATCCACTCACTCACCAATTTTGTAACCGTCAACGACTGCGCCAACATCATTCTTTCCGCAGGCGGTTCCCCATCTATGAGTCTTGACCCCAGAGAGGCGGCGGAGATCGCCGGATTGGCCAAGGCTCTTGTGATAAATATCGGTACGCTTGAAAACGAAGAAGCCATGTATGAAGCCGGAAAACACTGCAATCAGTTAGGTATTCCTGTCATCCTCGACCCCGTAGCGGCAGGTGCTTCTGCGCTCCGCCGGGAGGTATGCCGTTATATGATGGAGCATTTGAAATTTGCCGTCATTCGGGGAAACATTTCTGAAATCAAATATTTGGCACTCGGAACCGGCGCAAAAAACAGCGTCATAGATGCCAGCACAGCTGACATGATTACCGGTGAAAATCTAAAAGGCACCATTGAAATGGCAAAGGCTCTGAGCCTTCGTAGCGGTGCGGTCATAGTGATTTCCGGAAAAACAGATATTGTCACCGATGGCAAACGTGTAGCCATTTTACAAAACGGACACGAAATCATGACCAAAATTACCGGAACCGGATGTATGCTCACCGCCCTTACCGGCACATACTGCGGAGCCAATCCGAACGAGCTTTACGAGGCTTCTGTGGCGGCAACCGCCGTCATGGGTATTGCCGGAGAAAGAGCGTATGAAAAAATGNAAATGCAAGCAAAGGGCGGTACTCTTTCCTTTAGAACATATTTAGTGGATACCATCCATTTTCTCACAGATGAGGATATTGAAAAATACGCAAAAAAGGAAGAGCTGCTATGAAACTTGAAAAAAATTCTATGCTTTTGTATGCTGTCACAGACCGCCGCTGGCTCCAAGGCGCCTCTTTATCCGAGAAGGTTGAGGAAGCATTATCCGCCGGTATTACCTTTCTTCAATTACGGGAAAAGGAGCTACCCTACGAAGAATTCCTAAAAGAGGCCATCGCACTGAAAAAGCTTGCCGCCCTTTATCACGTCCCGTTTGTTGTAAATGACGATATCGACATCGCCCTACAATCCGGCGCAGACGGAGTACACGTCGGGCAAAGTGATATAAAGGGCAGAGATATAAGGAGACTTCTTGGCACGGATAGGATTCTCGGCATTTCCGCAGGAACCGTTGTGGAAGCAATCGCCGCGGAGGCAGCCGGTGCTGACTATATTGGTGTCGGTGCCGTATTTCCGACCGGCACAAAAAATGATGCAGATTATGTTCCTCATGACGAGCTTCAAAGGATATGTAAAAGCGTATCTATCCCCGTCGTCGCCATTGGCGGAATCACAGAACAGAATATCCCTGCACTAAAGGGAAGCGGCATTGACGGAGTCGCTGTTGTGTCTGCCATTTTCGAAAAAGAGAATATAAAGAACGCTGTGGCAGATCTTCTTTCTCTTTCCGAAGAAATGGTAAAGGAATGAAAACGGAGGGTACTATGAAAACATCTGAACGGCTTTACCAAAAAACCGAAAAAATCTGGGCGGGATACCACCGTCACCCTTTTGTTCAGGGATTGGGGAACGGTACTCTTTCTATAGAAAAGTTCCGTCACTATATGCTTCAAGACTATCTATATCTGTTTGAATACACGAAGGTATTCGCGCTCGGTGTAGTGAAAGCGGACGAGCATACGCTGATGCAACGCTTTTCCAAAGGCGTATACTCCATTTTGAATAGTGAAATGAATATCCACAGAGCGTACCTATCCCGTCTTGGCATTACGGAAAAGGAAATCCAAAGCACACAAATGGAAAAGGCGAATTCCGTTTATACCCAATATATGCTGTCTGCGGGTGAAAAAGGAGGAGCTTGTGAGATTCTTGCTGCCATCCTCTCTTGCTCATGGAGCTACGCGGAAATTGGTTTACAGCTTTCTTTGATACCGAAAGCGGCAGAGCATCCCTTTTTCGGTGAATGGATTCGAGGTTATTCCAGTAAGGATTACCAAAAAGGCAACCAAGAATGGATTGACCTTTTCGATGAAAAAACGAAAAACTGTTCGAAGAAACAGCTTTTACAATTGGAAGAAATCTTTGTACAATGCAGTGTGTACGAAGCAGATTTTTGGGACATGGCATGGGAAGAAAAAAAAGAGAGGGAACGTACAGGAAATATATGACCGATTCGAGACAAACAGAGCGACAAAAAAAGGTAGGGCAACCTTGAGCCCTACCTTTTTTATCAGTAATAATATAACGCTTATTTCAAAAGAAATGACATAAGGTTAAAGGAATTGATAACGGGAAGCATAATCACAGAAACGGTTGCCATCAGCTTAATCATAATATCCTGATTCGGACCAACAACATCCTTGTAGCCATCACCCACCGTATCACCGATAACACTGGCATTATGGATTTCTGTATACCGCTCTTCTCCATATTCTGCTACGAGCTGGTCCTTGATGCTCTTGACATATTTTTTCGCATTATCCCATGAACCGCCGCTATTCGCAGTAGCCGTAGCCATTGTCACAGCATCCAAAATCGTTCCCAAAAGAAACCCGCCCACAAACAGAGGACCAAAAACAAATCCGCCAATAATAGGTGCAAGCAGAGAGACAAGAACCGGTATCTTCATTTCTGCTATCGCGCTCTTCGTGCAAATATCAATACATTTTCTATAATCCGGCTTTGCGTCACCGGTCATAATGGCAGGGTTGTCTTGAACCTGTCTTCGAACTTCCTCAACCATTTGCTCCGCATTATGACAAACCGCGTTGAGCATTTTTCCCGACAGCCAGTGCATGACACCCACACCGATGAACGCGCCGCCCAATGCGAGATAATTTATAATGTTCAATTCTCCGCCCGAGCTTCCGCCGTTCGCAAACGCCATCATCATGGATAAAGCAGCAAGCACACCGGAACCGATAGCAAAGCCCTTACCAATCGCCGCTGTGGTGTTGCCCTGAGAATCTAGGCTGTCTGTTACATTTCGCACCTCAGCATCTAGTCTTGTCATCTCCGCAATACCGCCGGCATTGTCGGCTATTGGTCCATAGGTATCGACCGTAACTGTCGCCACAACAAAGGAAAGCATACCTACCGCTGCTATCGCCGAGCCATACAAGCCGGAAAAGTAACTGGACAAAATAATCGCTCCGCCCAAAATCACACAAGCAGGAAGGCAGCTGCGCCATCCGGTACTGGTTCCGCCGACAATAACAAGTGCCGGTCCTTTTTTGGCAAGCTCTGCCACATTCAGTGTTTCCTTATACTTATCACTGGTATATAGCTCCGCAAATATACCCAAAAGAATACCTGCAATAATACCCACAAGAGAACTAATCCACGGAGATATCCAGCCGAATCTAAAGTCTACACCGCTCAAATCTTGATCGGCAAAAAAGAAATAGCTCAAAACCAATGTGCTGACCGCAATGATAGCCGCTGAGCTCCAAAGTGATATATTCAACTCACGAGATAGCTTATTACTTGGCTTACGCAAAAGAACATACAATATACCGATGACGCAAGCAATCAGTCCTACACCCAAGAAAGCGAGAGGATACTGCATCATTCTGCTGACAAGGTCAGTAGTCATAGGTCTGGAGGTATTGATTGCCGCGGTATATAGTGTTGTCGGCAGCACAGCAGAAGCAACAATTGCGCCGATGGTGCTCTCCAACAAATCCGAGCCATTACCGTTTACATCACCTACATTATCACCCACACAATCCGCAATAACCGCAGGGTTACGGGGATCATCCTCGGGAATCTGTAGCTCTGTTTTTCCAACAAGATCAGCGCCCATATCCGCGCCCTTTGTATATATTCCGCCACCCAAACGATTGAAAACCGCCACCGCAGAGCATCCCAATGAATAACAGGATATAACCTGCGGGAAAAGAACAATATCCAAGCCTACGAGTGTTTTTGTCACAATCAGGTTCTCCGGATTTGCAAATTGAAACAGTAAGCCCACAAGTAAATAAACCACAAGAAGACCCAGCATAGCAAAACCGCCTACGGAAAGTCCCATAACCGATCCGCCCCGAAAAGCTACATTCAGTGCTTTACCCAAAGTGGCAGGGTCCTTTTTCTCCACACCAAGTCTTGCCTCATTCGCCACACGCTCGTTATAAATAACGGCGGCCTTCATTCCGACGAGTCCGGCAAAAGAACTCATCAGCATTCCCATCAAAAAAGAGAACGCTGCCCAAGGCGAGAAAATGATTGCAAAGACCACTGCAACGACCAAAAGAATCGGCAGATATGTCATATACTCTCTTTTCAAAAACGCACTGGCACCCTCACGTATCGCATCTGCGATATCCTTCATTTCCGGCGTTCCATGCTCCATTTTGCTTCCCTTGCGAAAATTATAGTACGCAAAAATAAGAGATAAGATTACACCCAACCCAACAAGATAAACCATCAACCATTCCACAATTATCACGCCCTTTATTTAGTTTTTTTCAAGGAAATATATATCAAAATAAACCTTCTCCAAAATTTCCCTCATCAATGAGAATAACACAAGAATTCAGAATTGCAATAATTATTTCTATAGATGTATTTGTTGTCTAAAAACAGCAAAAAAACCTGTAAAAAAAGTAAAAAAATCAAAAGAAAATTCGTCAAATTTTTCAAATTCAAAAAGTGAAAAATCTTATCTGCGACCTCTTTACATTTAGTGCTCTATTATTTCAATTTGCACACGATCTTGATGAACCACCATCTTTACTTTTCCCCCAATAGGAAACGTAATCATTGGAAAAATGTGACCGAAATCAATATTGAACGCTATAGGAATGCTTTGAAGCTGCTTTTTACTTCTTACTATTCTATTTATCATATGCAAGTCAAGCTTACAACTTTCATCAAAACTTCCGAACACAAGCCCTTTCACTCCTGAAAATCCGTTTGACTGAATAAGTGATTGGAGATTTCTATCGAATTCAAAAGAAAACAAGTCTCCGGAAATATTGTCATCCTCTATAAAAATAATTTTGTTTTCTAAGTCCGGCATAAAAGGAGTGCCTTGCAAAAGATTCAAGGTACACAAGTTGCCTCCAATAGCATATCCTTCTGCCGAGCCATTTATTATCGGATCATAATGCTTGGATTCCGTTGACGGTTCAATGAAAAAGGGGTCGTTTTGCATAACGCATTTTTCAAAATATTGATTTGTATATTCTCTTTCTTTTTCAAAACCAAATGTGACAAACTGCGCTCCGTTATAGGTCACCAAGCCTGTTTTTGCGTATACAGCGTTTACTAACGCCGTAATATCTGAATAGCCGCACAGTATTTTGGGATTCTTTTCAATCAAAGAATAGTCAATGTATTCAAGAATTTGATTTACATTAAATCCGCCAATACAAGACAAAACCGCTTTGACATTATTATCGGCAAATGCTTCATGCAAATCAGCTATTCTCGATTCAATGCTTGAGGAATCTGCTTCGTCAAGTTCTCTACTGTTTTTCGAAAATGTCACATGGAACCCTTTTTCGGTTAAATAAGTCAACGCACTATCGAAAATATTTTTTCTTACTATGCTCACACTACGCGATGGCGCTATGACTCGTATTTCATCGCCGATTTTCAATTTATCAGGTATCATGCCATTATCATCCTATTTCTATGTTTTTTCTTATTATAACACCCACTTAGTGTAGGCAATCCAACAATGGCGGTTTCTATTTTTCAGCATTTTTATACAGAAGCCCTGCATTTCAGATTGAAAAGCAATAACAATTCCTATTATCCTAATTGATTATGTCCTCCTGCGTCCTTTCCATGCTTTTCAAGCATACCTCCATTTTTTCACACCACGCCCCCTTGCAATATCGCAAACTTTATAATATGATATTAATAATTAGAAAAAGTAGTTTTTGTTATTCATGCAAGAAGGGATGTGCGTTCTATGTCTAAAATTCAAACAGTTACTGTATGCGGTGATTCTGTGCTAAAGGGTGTTGTCTTAAACGAAACGAACGGTAGATATCAGGCGCTCACAAACAACTGCGCGTCCATGCTTCAAAAATGCCTTGATATTTCCATTATAAATAAATCACATTTCGGTCATACCATCGATAAGGGAAGCCGTCTTTTGTATAGGGATTTAGCGCAAGGGCTAAAAAGCGATGTTATTGTCTTGGAATATGGCGGTAATGATTCTGATTTTAACTGGAAGGATGTATCTGATGCACCCGAGCTTGACCATTCCCCGAGAACACCACTGGACAATTTCACCCGTATGCTGTCCGATATGATTCAAGCTGTAAGAAAGCATGGCATTGAGCCGATTTTGATGTCGCTTCCGCCTGTTGATGGTGTCCGATATTTACAATATTTGACAAATAAGGGCATGATAAAGGAAAATCTTCTGAAATTTTTAGGAGATGCACATAGCATTTCACGCTTTCAAGAATCCTATTCCTTGGCAATCACAAGATTGGCACAGGAATTTCAGTGTATTTATGTTCCTGTACGGGAGGCATTTCTTTCTGATTTTCGATACAGACAGTTAATGTGCTCTGACGGGATTCACCCCAATCAAAACGGGCATCTTCTGATGAAAAAGGTTTTTCTGGATATGGTTCCCGCGATAAGAACGAGGTTCAGCCCGGCGGCTTTATGATGAGCATTCTTTTTGGGCGCATATAATCGCCTCTTCAATCACGGTATCCATATTCAAGTATTGATAGGTACCCAACCGTCCGCCGAAAATCACCTGACGGTTCTTTTCCGCAAGCTTTCGGTAGTCTTGGAAAAGTGCATTGTTTTTTTCATTATTAATAGGGTAATACGGCTCTCCTTCATTTTCCCATTCCATTGGATATTCCTTTGTGATGACGGTTTCTTTTTGCTTTGTCACCGGAAGAAAATGCTTATGCTCTACAATTCTTGTATAGGGTGTCTCACTGTCTGTATAATTTACCACCGCGTTTTTCTGATAATCCGCCACAGGAAGAATTTCTTCTTCAAAGCGAAGGCTTCGGTATTCGAGTTTTCCAAGCGAATAGGCGAAAAAACGGTCAATGGTACCTGTGTAAATGATTTTTTCAGAAAGGGCTTCATATTCCTCTCTTTTTTCCAAAAAATCCGCGGATAATGTTATGTCAATATGGGGCGAATCCAGCATTCCTTCTATCATTTTTGTGTATCCATCCATCGGTATTCCCTGAAATTCATCTGTGAAATACCGGTTATCAAATGTAAAGCGAACCGGAAGCCGCTTGATAATGGAAGGCGGAAGTTCTGTACAGGGCCGCCCCCACTGTTTTTCGGTATATCCTTTAATAAGCTTTTCATAAATATCTGTGCCGGCAAGGAAAATTGCCTGTTCCTCCAGGTTTTCCGGCACTTTTCCCTGCAAAACGGCGCGCTGCTTTTCAATTTTTGCAAGGGCTTCTTCGGGCGTCATTTCTCCCCACAGCTTACAAAAGGTATTCATATTAAAAGGAAGAGGGTACATTTCTCCCTTGAAGCTTGCTAATGGGCAATTCAAAAAATGATGAAATTCGGAAAAACGATTCACATACGCCCATATTTCTTTTTTGTTGGTATGAAAAATATGAGGACCATATTGATGAACCTGTATCCCGTTCACTTCCTTTGTATAGGCATTGCCGCCGAGGTGATTTCGTTTTTCAAGTACCTTTATTTTTTTCCCGCGCCGTGCCGCTTCATAAGAAAAAACAGCTCCGAAAAGACCTGCTCCGACTACTAAATAATCATATTTTTTCATGGTAGCCTCTTTTCTCACGATTCATTCATCAGATTTTGCAGAAATAGGTAACATCGGTTCACTGCCTGCAAAAGACTTTTTTCTTCTTCGTAATAATCAGTACTGGCTTGTACAATCGTCTGAATATTTTCTACCGGAAATCCGTAAATTCTTCCATTTTCCTCATCCGATTCAAAAATCACGCCATCCTCACCGCCGATGAGAATGTTCCTCTCATTCGAACCGTTCGGTGCCGGAGTCATCTGCGATGAGCTATTTTGCCAAGGCTTTGCAGCAGGGTCCTCTGACGAAAAAGGAAGCTCCTCTGTCTTATCTCCGCTTTTTGCTTTTTCAACACACAAAAGAGACAATCGCACGAATTCACTGATTTCCGTGGTAACACCTCTTACAATTTCCGTAGTACCGTCAGAAGAGACAGGTATTTTGGTTGGGTCTTGTATTTCCAAAAGCTTTTGCTCCATCGCATAGGCTTGCATTGCCCACTCTATTTCGCCTTCTACATTCTCCCATTCTCCCGAAATGGAGGCCGCCGCTCTGTTGAGCTCTTCCGGATGCTCGGCGTCCCACGTCACTTCTACAATCCATCCATTTCGCACCTTCATTTCTACAAAATCCGTATACCCGCTTTTTTTATCCTTTTCACCGTCACTGCGATATACACCATCTATTAGCCCTTCCAGTACCGGCTTCGCCGCCTGCTGCATAGCCATGACATCCAAGTCCGTTGCAATGGGAAGGCGAACATGATAAATGCTCTGGCGAAAAACAGCCGGTATACTATCTACCGCACTGCCGTCTGTGTTATGAACACTCACATACAAAAGCATCCCGCCATCCGGTGAAAAAGCAAGCCAGATATATTTTTCCGAGTACGACAAGTCACCCGATACCTGTACGATTTTTCCTGTCAGCTCTCGATTTTCGTTATACGCCTCATATACATTCAACACATATCCTGCGTTTGGCGTATCGGGAGAAAAATCCACTTCGATATATTCCTCTGCCGGAAGCATTTTCCCCAAAACGTCCTCTACTTCCATTCTTCTTTGATTATTTGCGAAAAATACAGAAAGCCAGTCAAAGGAACACAAGAAAATAGCACACAAAAGTAAAAGAATGCCACCGTGAAAAATCATTTTTTTCATAGACGCCCTCCTTTTCTTTTTCGCCAATAAAACGTCTTTTTCAAAAAAATAGAAATGACATCAAGCCGCAAAATACTTAATAAAAGGCAAATGGACAAAGCGGTGACGGGTACGGAAATTGTGTGTAAATCCCAAAAGGAAAACAGTAAGAATACGCCCGCCGAAAATAAGGCAGCAAGAATTTGCCCGATAAAAGAGGTCGGCGAATATCGCGGGTCTGTCAGCGTAAAAAGGGCAAAAAACAAAACAGAATTCACAAGAAAAAATGGAAATATATTTTCGCCTATATTCAAGTAGGGTAAAAGAAAAAGAAACCCGACAACAAGGAATAGATAAAAGAACATGACGATTTTCAGACGAATCCACCGTAAAAAGAGAAGATACGAAAACCCCAGTAAAAGAGCAATGGTGCATTCCGCCCCCCAAAGAGGACTTTCTTTTCCGGATAAAAGAAAAAGAATATCGGTATTTTCCGCAAGAATCACATCTGCGCTAAGTACAAAGGCTATCATGCGGCCTATGTACGCCAAGGGAAGAAAAACAAGAAGCTTTCTCTCTAGTAGCTGACGCCCCACAATGGAAAGGAAAAACAGCATCGGGATAAAAAAAGCAATCGGAAAATGGGTCGGCAAAATAAGCACCACACACACCGCGTCCACGAGGCAAAAAAAGTCAAAGGGTTCTTTGTTTTTGAAAACAAAATGGGTGAAAAAATACTCCACACCGGAAAAAATCAAAAGAGAAATGAAAAGATGCAAAAAGCCGGTCAGGTGATGAAAATACACAACGGAAAAGAAAGCCGGCAAAAGGGCAATAAGAAATTGCGCGCCGAGAAAATTGGTATTTTCCGGTCGTCTGATATAGGGTGCAACTGCCGTATTCCCTGTCATCACGCTTCTTTTTCTCCTTCCATTTTTTTCATACGCGCCTGATGGGCATATCTTGCAATATGGTACGATAAGGAGTGCTTTGACGGGCAAACATACGAACACGCGCCGCAAGAAATGCACTGCTCTATTGGTAATTTTTCAAGCTTTTTTTCCTTATTCCCCAAAATCAACCGTTCACACAAATGCGGTATCAGGTTCATAGGACAGGCCGACTCACAAGAACCACATCGAATACAATGCATCGGCTTGGGAATTTCATTTTGGAGCACGGTAATACCTGTTGTTGTTTTCATCACAGGCATATCTAAATCAGAAATCGGCACGCCTGTAATGGCACCGCCCAAAACAATATTTGCATCCTTTGCTTCCGGAACTGCCGCCAAAAGCTCTGATACCCTTGTGCCTATCGGCACCTGTATATTTTTCTTATCCATTTGATCGCCGGAAAGAGTAATAATCCGGCTGACGCACGGTAAATTCTTCTCAAGCATTTCCGCAAAAGCACAGCAGGTGGACACGTTGAAAACAACAGCCTTATACTGCTCCTCTACCGTTTTATTTAGGTCAAAGGGCTTCTCATACACCGCTTGACACAAAAGCTTTTCATAGCCCTGCGGATAGCGCGAACGAAACAATAGAATTTCCATTTCCTTATCGGGAAATTCCGTTTCCACCCCTTGAAGTGCTGTGTACATTGCTTCGATTTCTCTCATCCATTTATCCTGTATGCAAAATCGAATCTTTTTGATTTGTAACACGCCTGCCAACGCCGCCGCGCCTTGAATGACCTTACTGCTTCTCTCCCGAAGCTGATAGCTATCGCAGGTAAGATACGGCTCACATTGGATTCCGTTAATGAGAAGGGTATCCACACCGAATTCCTCGGCTATTTGGCATTTGTAAAACGCGGAATAGCCTTCTCCGCCCATACCGACAATACCTGACTGAAACAAAAGCTGCCAAAGAATTTTGGGCGTAAAATCCAAGAAGTTTTCATTTTTTTTCACAGAGGAAATATATTGTCTTTTTCCGTCACTTTCGATACGGACCGCAGAGGATACTCGTCCGTCCGGAAGACGAAGCTGTTCAATTGACGTAACTGTACCGGATATACTTGCGTGCACGGGCGCGCTTGGTGCGTCCTTTACTTTCCCAATCGGCTGCCCGATTCGAACATAGTCACCTTCTTTTACAAGAAGCTCTGCGGGATTTCCTCTGTGCTGCAATAAAGGAATAAGAACCTCCTTCGGAAGAAACAGCTCTAAGGCACGCTCTTCCGATAAGGAGGTATGTGTTCCGATAAAATCCAGTCCGTCAAACGGCAAAAAGCCCTTGATGAACGAGTATTTTTTCATAGCTTAATCAATATAATCCTTTAATTTTTTGCTCCGGCTCGGATGGCGGAGCTTTCTTAGTGCTTTGGCTTCAATCTGTCGAATTCTCTCACGAGTAACCTTAAATTCATGCCCTACTTCCTCTAGGGTTCTTTGTCTTCCATCATCCAATCCGAAGCGAAGGCGAAGAACCTTCTCTTCTCTTGGTGTAAGGCTGCTCATGGCTTCTAATAGCTGCTCCTTCAGAAGTGTATAGGCAACCTGATCCGCAGGAGACATCGCATCATCATCCGGAATGAAATCCCCTAAATGACTGTCCTCTTCTTCACCGATTGGTTTCTCAAGAGATACCGGCTCTTGCGATATCTTCTGAATCTCTCTTACCTTCTCCGGCGGAATGCCCATTTCCTTTGCAATCTCTTCGACCTCAGGCTCTCTTCCCAATTCCTGAATCAACTGACGCTGCACACGCACAAGACGGTTTATCGTCTCCACCATATGCACCGGAATACGAATGGTTCTTGCCTGGTCTGCAATCGCGCGTGTAATCGCCTGACGAATCCACCAAGTCGCGTAGGTACTGAACTTGAAGCCCTTAGAGTGGTCAAACTTGTCAACGGCCTTAATAAGTCCGAGATTGCCTTCTTGAATCAAATCCAAAAACTGCATACCTCTTCCGAGATAACGCTTCGCGATAGATACCACCAGACGCAGGTTCGCCTCTATCAGCATATCCTTTGCGTCCTGGTCTCCCTCTAGCATTCTCTGCGCCAAATCCTGTTCCTGCTCGGCGGTAAGAAGCGGCACCTTTCCGATTTCCTTCAAATACATTCTGACCGGATCATCCAGTCCACTNCCTTCACTTCCCGAAGCAAGGTCAACGCCTGTCAAGGTCTCTTCCTCAACATTGGTCTCCGGTATAATCTCAATGCTCTGTGCCTCCAAAGAGTCAAAAAGCTTCTCTGCGACATCCGGGTCCAAATCATTGGTCTCGATAACAGCCATGACATCCTTGTAGGATACCCGGTTATTTGCCGAACGGGCTAAGGTTTCGATTTCACGAAGAACGGAATGAAAAACATCTGCCATGAAAACCTCCAAAATAATTAAGGGTGAAAATACTACTGCCGCCGGTCTGATTAAGCCAGCGCTTTTACGGAATCTATTGTAAGATCTCCTTCACTTTCGACGGAAATGGTAAAGGCCGCTCCGTCTCCATATACATTCAGTGATAAAGGTGCATAGCAAGCACCGAAATCTGTCTCATCAATACCATATTCCGCGGCTCTTAATAAAGCATAGTTCTGAAAAGTGATAAGCACCGCCTCTTCATCAATCTTTTCCTCGGTCACGACAGAAAGCTCGGTATTGTTCTGTCCATTCATATAAAAGCCAACATAGTAGCCTTCGAGATTTCTTGTATCTACCTCAAATTCGGTAAATACTTCGGGCATTTTTTCCGATAGTGCCTCTCTATGCGAAGAACGCATCACAGAAAGCGGTATGGAAATCGCCAAAACCAACACTATAAATGCCGCGGAAATCGCAAGGATGACCGCCAGTGTCTTTTTGGGCATCTTCACATCGTCCGGCGATACTTCGTACTCTACGACCTCCGGCTTCTGCGCTGCAGTGGTCTTTTCCGCTCTTGAAACGGCGGCAGGAATCGGGTCCTGAAAAACCGGCGTCACGGAGTGCCTTTTAATGTCTGTTCTCTTTTCCATCGGCTCGTTCGGAAATTCACGATCCTTT
>JGI994J12354_10002925_pt1 | contig 16283 bp, 14 predicted proteins | sample IntmicLarv3ML3BL_FD_12354 | JGI IMG/M metagenome (IMG submission 12354) | reverse complement strand
ATCGTTATTTTCGCTTACCTGTTACCTCTCCATGATCCCCCGGCGGGGATTTTGTATGCGGGGATAGAGGTAATAGTACTCCATATGTTCAATAATTGTTTTCATCGGGGTTATATTTTTTTTGTTTTTATCTTTTCAGGCGACTAACCGCTTCAATTGTTTCTTCTCTTTTTCCGAAGGCTGTGAGCCGGACAAAGCCCTCTCCGCTTTGTCCAAACCCAACTCCCGGGGTACTTACAATTTGTTTCTCGTTCAGCAGCATATCGAAGAAATGCCACGAGCTGCTGCCTTCCGGTGTTTTTAACCAGATATAAGGGGCGTTTATGCCTCCGTAGGTGGTTAATCCCATGCCCTCAAGGCTTTCTTTAATGATGTGGGCATTCTCCATGTAGTAGGCGATTGTTGCCTTGATTTGCGCTTGACCTTCGGGGGTATAAGCCGCCTCGGCTGCTCGCTGAATGATATAAGCCGTTCCATTAAACTTGGTCGATTGCCGACGTCTCCACAGGTTGTTTAGCGGAATTTTAGTATCTCCTTCCATACAGATTAGATCCTTGGGTACTACCGTATATCCACAGCGCAAACCGGTAAAGCCGGCCGTTTTTGAAAAACTGCGAAATTCGATTGCCACCTGTTTTGCTCCTTCTATCTCGTAAATACTGTGGGGTACATCCTCATCCGATATAAATGCCTCATAAGCCGCGTCGAATAGAATTAACGCTTGATGCCGCAGCGCATAATCGACCCACATTTTTAGCTGTGATTTTGTCAATGTTGTTCCTGTCGGATTGTTGGGGTAACAGAGGTAAATCACATCTGCCGCCTGCTTGGGAAAGTCGGGAAAAAATCCGTTGTCCGGCAAACAAGGAAGCAGCTCAATAGGCCTGCCCGCCATCTTGTTCGTATCTATATATACAGGATAAGCCGGGTCGGTAATGGCAACTTTGTTGTCGGAACTGAGAATATCGCCAATATTGCCCGTGTCGCTTTTGGCTCCATCACTCACAAATACCTCATCCGGCAACAAGTCGATGCCTCTACTTCTGAAATCGTGCTGAAGGATGGCATCAATCAGAAAATCGTAGCCTTGGTCGGGTGCGTAGCCTCGCATGGTTGTGGACGAAGCCATTTCATCGGCAGCTTGGTGTATCGCTTTTATTATGGCCGGGGCAATTGGCTGTGTTACATCTCCAATTCCGAGACTGATTATGCTCTTCTCCGGATGATCTGCTTTGAATGCCTTTACCCGGCCGGCTATTTCCGAAAACAGGTAGCTGCCTTGTATCTTCGTATAGTGTTTGTTTATTTTCATAGGTCTATTTCTCCTTTATATACTGTTTTTGCTTCACCCGTCATGTAAACATGGTTGTTGCTTTGCCTCCACTCTATTTCCAAGTCACCACCGGGAAGGGCTATAGTTGCTTTGCGGTCTAATTTGTTGTTTAGTACTCCGGCAACTAATACGGCGCAAGCTCCGGTTCCACAGGCTTGGGTTTCGCCGGTTCCCCTTTCCCACACCCGCACATTTGCTTTATTTGGCGAGTCAACTTTTACAAACTCAACATTTGTGCGCTCGGGGAACAAACTAAAATATTCTATCTTTTTACCTGTCACCTCTAACGGCAAGTCTTTTATTTCTCCTTTAGTGAAAATCACTGTGTGCGGGTTTCCCATAGAAACACACGTAACGATGTATTTTTCGAACCCGAAGTCAATTTCCTGGTTCACGACTTGTTCTTTGTGAAAATCAACAGGAACGAGAGATGCGTCTAAAGCCGGCTCTCCCATATCTACGCATACCTTTTCTACCTTTCCGTCAACAAAAAGCAGTTGCAGGTGTTTTATTCCCGCTTGTGTTTCCAGCAAAAGTTGCGTCTTGGTCGTCAGGCCGTTATCGTACACATATTTCCCAACACAGCGAGAAGCGTTTCCGCACATTTGTGCCTCCGAACCATCGGGATTAAACATCCGCATCCGGAAATCGCCAACTTCAGACGGCATAATCAGCACCAAGCCGTCAGAGCCAATCCCTTTATGGCGGTCGCTGATTTTTGTCGCCAGCAACCCGGGATGTTCTACCGTTTCATCGAAACAGCTCATATATACATAATCGTTTCCTGCTCCTTGCATCTTTGTAAATTTCATCTTGCTATCATTTCCTCTGTTTATAAGTCAAAATGCAACCAATCACATCGCAAAAGTATGCACAATGTTTTTAATGCGCAAATAAAAATAGCAAAAAGATTAAATAAATGAGCTTTGCGTAGCAAAAAGATTAAAACACAGAGAGGGTTAAAGCTTTTTGTTTAAGACAAATAGCGCATTTGTCATTTTGACGATAAAGCAGCGAAAAAAACATCTTTATTTTGCTATGTTTGATATTTTGCAAGCATTTTGCATTGTCTTTTATTTAAAACGCTTACCTTTGTATTTGAATTTAATAAATACTAAGCATGTGCGGAATCGTAGGTTATATCGGACAAAAAGATGCCCATCCAATTCTCATAAAAGGTCTCAAAAGGTTAGAATACCGGGGCTATGACAGTGCCGGAATAGCGTTTATAAATGGAGAAGGGAAATTAAATGTATATAAAACAAAAGGAAAAGTTTCGGAGCTTGAAAATTTTGTCGTTGACAAAGATGTTTCCGGAAGCATTGGCATTGCCCACACCCGCTGGGCTACTCACGGCGAACCTTGTTCGGCCAATGCCCATCCTCATTATTCTTCTTCCGAATCGCTGGCTCTTGTCCATAACGGCATTATTGAGAATTATGCTGCGTTGAAAGAGAAGCTACAATCCAGAGGCTATATTTTCAAGAGCAGTACTGATACGGAAGTCTTAGTTCAATTTATCGGACACATTAAGGAAGCGAATAATATAGACTTGCTTACTGCCATTCAGTTAGCGTTGCAAGAGGTAATAGGAGCCTATGCTGTTGCTGTGCTGGAAAAAGATAAGCCGGATACAATAATAGCTGCCCGCAAAAGCAGCCCATTGCTAGTTGGCATTGGCGAAAACGAATTTTTCTTAGCTTCCGATGCTACGCCTATTGTGGAATACACCGATAAAGTGATATACCTCAAAGACGAAGAAATTGCCGTTATTAACCGGGAGAAGGATGTCAAAATTGTTAATCTGAGTAATGTAGAAACAAGTCCTGAAATAAAACAAGTTGCATTGAATCTGGGGCAATTGGAAAAAGGAAGATATCCGCATTTCATGTTGAAAGAAATTTTTGAACAGCCGGATTGTATTTACGACTGCATGAGAGGGCGGATTAATGTCGAGGCTGACAATGTTGTTCTTTCTGCAATAATTGACCATAAAGAAAAACTACTCAACGCAAAACGCTTTATTATTGTTGCCTGCGGCACTTCGTGGCATGCCGGATTAATAGGCAAACAGTTAATTGAAACGTTTTGCCGCATCCCCGTAGAAGTTGAGTATGCTTCCGAATTCAGGTATCGCGATCCGGTGGTTTGCCCAGACGATGTGGTAATTGCCATATCGCAATCTGGCGAAACAGCCGACACTTTGGCCGCTATTGAACTTGCCCGTAGCCGGGGAGCCTTTATTTATGGAATATGCAATGCTGTCGGGTCTTCTATTCCGAGGGTTACGCATACAGGTTCATACATACATGTTGGTCCTGAAATCGGAGTAGCATCAACCAAGGCATTTACCGGACAGGTAACGGTACTAACCATGTTGGCTCTAACATTGGGCAAGGAGAAGAATACGATAGATCAAAATGCCTATCTGGGTATAGTAAAGGAGTTGAGCCGTATTCCGTTGAAAATGAATAAGGTATTAGGGTTTAGCGATAAAATAAAGGAGCTGTCTCGCATGTTTACCTATGCGCGCAATTTTATTTATCTGGGACGTGGGTTTAGTTATCCGGTGGCACTTGAAGGGGCGCTTAAACTGAAAGAAATTTCATACATACACGCCGAGGGTTATCCGGCTGCCGAAATGAAACATGGGCCGATTGCACTGATTGACGCGGAAATGCCGGTCGTTGTAATTGCTACTCATAACGCCTTGTACGAAAAAGTGTTGAGCAATATACAGGAAATAAAGGCTCGCAAAGGGAAAGTGATTGCCATTGTTACTGAAGGTGATAAGACAATAAGCGGCATAGCCGATTTTTGCATTGAATTACCGGAAACAGTAGATTGTTTGGAACCTTTAGTCGCAACCATTCCGCTGCAATTACTGGCATATCATATTGCTGTATGCAAGGGCATGGATGTTGATCAGCCACGCAACCTAGCCAAATCGGTTACAGTCGAATAATTTTAATGTACGGAGCGCAAATAGCACTCCGTTTTTTTTATTGTATAAATTGATTTTGAAGTGGAACCATTAAAACATGAATGCGGAGTAGCGCTTATCCGCCTGCTTAAGCCAATGGAGTATTATATGGAAAAATACGGCACTTGGCAATACGGGTTAAACAAATTGTATTTGTTAATGGAGAAGCAACACAACCGTGGGCAGGAAGGGGCCGGATTGGCTTGTGTGAAACTAGATGTAAACACAGGCAAAGAGTACATGTTTCGCGAACGCGCTGTGGGTTCGGATGCCATAAGTGAGATTTTTGCAAATATTCAGGAAAATTATAAGGGTATTCCGGTCGGCAAACTTCACGACATGAAATATGTAAAGTGTAATTTACCCTTTGCAGGAGAAATATACATGGGTCATTTACGATACAGCACCACAGGAAACTCGGGTATCTCGTACGTTCATCCTTTTTTGCGGCGGAATAATTGGCGGGCGAAAAACTTGGCTTTATGCGGCAACTTTAATATGACAAACGTGGATGAGGTATTTGCTGAAATTACGGCTGCCGGCCAACACCCCCGCAAATATGCCGACACCTATATTATGCTTGAACAGGTAGGTCATCGACTTGACAGGGAATCTGAACGGCTATATCAACAATATTATAACGATGGTTTGCGTGGAACCGACATTACAAATAGCATTGAAAATAATATTGATTTAGCAAACGTACTGAAAACCTCCAGCCGGAAATGGGACGGTGGCTATGTTGTTTGCGGAATAACGGGAAGCGGAGAATCTTTCGCTATGCGCGATCCGTGGGGAATCCGTCCCGCGTTTTGGTATACGGACGATGAAGTAGCGGTGGTGGCTTCCGAACGACCTGTTATTCAAACCGTTTTTAATGTAGCTGCAAATTCCGTGAATGAATTATTATCGGGGCAAGCCATATTAATCGACAAATCCGGAAAAGTTTGTTTGAAACAGATTAATCAACCCAACGAAACAAAGGCCTGCTCGTTCGAACGCATTTATTTTTCGCGGGGAAGTGATGTCGATATTTATAAGGAGCGAAAAATGCTGGGGCGAAATCTGGTTGATCCAATTTTGCAAGCCGTAGAGGGCGATTTAGAACATACGGTATTTTCATTTATCCCCAACACAGCCGAAACTGCTTTTTACGGAATGCTTGATGGATTTGACAATTACCTGAATAAACTTAAAATAAAGCGTATCGAAGCGTTAGGGCACAATCCTTCTCACGAAGAGTTGGACAAGATACTCTCCATGCGTATCCGGAGCGAAAAAGTCGCCATTAAGGACATAAAGCTTCGCACTTTTATTGCAGAAGGCAACAGCCGAAACGATTTGGCTGCGCACGTTTACGACATTACTTATGGAAGTATCTGCCCTAACGAGGACAATTTGGTAGTGATAGACGATAGCATTGTACGCGGAACAACTTTGAAACAAAGCATTATTTCGATACTTGACCGCTTGGAACCGAAGAAGATTGTGATTGTATCTTCTTCTCCGCAAATCCGATACCCCGATTATTATGGAATCGATATGGCACAGATGGACGAGTTTATTGCGTTTAAAGCGGCTATTGAACTGCTAAAAGACAAAGGTTTGGAAGACATTATCATACAAACATATAACAAAGCTAAAAAACAGTATTCGACGCCCAAAGAGCAAATGATTAATTGTGTAAAAGATGTATACGCTCCATTTTCTGATAACGAAATATCCCGGAAAATAGTAGAGCTGCTTACTCCAAAAGAAACAAGGGCGCAGGTCGAAATCGTATATCAATCGCTGCAGGGTTTGCATGAAGCATGCCCTCTACATAAAGGCGATTGGTATTTTAGCGGTAATTATCCAACTCCGGGCGGCATAAAAAAGGCAAATGAAGCATTTGTTAATTACATAGAACAGGTTTATTCCTGTTCAAAATGAGAAACACAACTTCACTCACTGACGAACTGGAAGAACACATCGTATAAAAACCCTTGAGAGGGCTTCCAAAACAGAAGATTTATACACGTTGCGTTCATTGCAATACGAAAAGTTGACAGGCGACAAAGCTGGTTTGGAATCTATCCGCGTGAATGACCAATACCGGATTGAGATCAAAATGACACAAGTAGTTTCCGAAACCGTTGTAACTGTATGTAATATAATAGAATTGTCAAATCATTATAAATAAAACAATTATGGGTAAATATGTATGCGCCCGTCCCATTCATCCGGGCGAAATCCTAAGAGGTTGTCTAAATTTTTCAAGAAATGATTTTGAGAGATAAAATACCCCCTAACGTTACCCTTAAAAGCAAAACCCCTCAACTATCAACTGACAATCAAGGGGTTTTGTTTTTAGAATGTACCCCCGACGAGTACACAACCGTGCAAAATTAGGAAAATAAGAGAAAATGAAAACAGTCTAAAATCTTGTATATCATCAAAATATCAAACATTCCTATTTTTTCAGTTTTCTCTTTTTTGCCCTTGATTTGTTATTTTTTGCGCCCTATTTGCGCCCCGACAAAATATTATTTATATCTTTGCAAACAAAGGAAAACAAAAGAATATGAAGGGGTTATAATATGGCAAAGAATGATAGCAAGGTAACAGACAATCCAAAATTGAAAGAAAAAGCACTCTCAGACGGTCAAATGTCCCTCTATTTGGAATATTATTTCGGCTATAAAAAGGTATATAATGAGGAAACAGACAAGGAAACTGTAAAGGCAAACAGACAAAAAGAATCCCTTAACTTATATGTCTGGGCTTCTCCCAGAACGCCAATAGAAAGACAAGCCAACAAAGAAACTTATGAACTCGCCAAAAAGATTAGGAATGAACGAGAACAACAATTAAAGGAAGGCAAGTTAGGTTATCGTTTATCTAAGCCTAAAAATGTGAATTTTCTTGATTACTATCAAAGCTATATTGATAGTTACACGAAGAAAGACATTCGGATGATAAAAACAGCTTTCAACCGTTTTAAAGATTTTCTGAAAGAAAAATATCCATTTTACAGCAACAGTATAAAACCGGAGCAGTTAAACAAAGATATGATGATAGCCTTTGTTGAGTATCTGCAAAGCAAAAGCATTGGCGAAGGAGCAAGAAGCATCTACAAGCGATTTAAGAAAGTTATCAAATACGCAATAGAGCATGGTATAATGATTAAAGACCCTTGTTCCGGCATTATATGCAAGGCTGACGACCAAACCCTAAAAAAAGACATATTAAGCACAAACGAGATACAGAACCTTATAGCCTCTACCCACGACAAAGAAAATCCGGAAATACGCAGAGCATTTATCTTTTGCCTATACACCGGCATACGGTTCTGTGATATTATTGAATTGAAGTATAAAAATGTGGACTACTCAAATAAACTATTGATATTTGAGCAAGCCAAAACAAAAGGTCATAGCACAACAAGTGGGGTTACAATCCCATTAAACGAAGGGATGCTCTCTTTGGTAGGTAAAGTTTCAGCCGATGCAAAAGATGATTTCATATTTCATTTACCCAGCCACACCATGTGTCTAAAAGCATTGAGGCGTTGGACAAAAAGAGCCGGAATAGATAAGCACATTACATGGCATTGCGCCCGACATTCTTTTGCGGTTAATATTCTCAACAATGGAGCTAATATAAAGACCGTATCAAGCCTTTTAGGACATTCAGGGCTAAGTCATACCGAGAAATACACAAGAGCCGTAGATAGCCTTAAAGAAGCTGCTATAAATAGTTTACCAGAATTAAAACTTTAAAAAAACGATGAAAGAATTTGAATTACCGGAAGAGTTAGCAATCAGATTGAATAATACTCCCACTTTCTTTTATTATTTATCATGTTCCGATAAAGATGAAAGCCGGGTTAAAGCAGCATTGATAAATAGCAAGGACATTCGGCATCTTGTCAGAAGTGAATTGGATAGAGTTTACTCTGATTTTCCTGAATTGCAAGAAACTCTTTTCGATTACTTATCGCATGAGATTAATGATATAAGACAACAGGTAGATAATAAAACATTATTTCTTCCAAAGGAACGAGAAGGGATATTGAACAGTCTTTCTAAAATCATTTATGATATATTTCAAAAACCAGTGAAAAATTTTCAAGATAATCCACTCAAAGAGGTATTGACAAGTCGAAAATTAACTATACTTTTCAGAGAATTGGACGGAGCTTTTGAGCCATATAATCAAGATTTCTTAAACTATGTGTTTAATGGGGGTGCTAAACCTAAAGGATATTCGGGCTTAAAGAAAACAAAACGATTTAAGGATATTCAGTGGGTTTATTTAATATCAGAATTATGCACGAATGGGATAACAGATTGGACTGTTGCAAAAGCATTAGGAATAAAGAACCCTGCACAAACGAAAACCAATTACACAAACAATAAAGGAGGAAAACCCAAAGGGCATGAAGAAATTGATAATATAATAGAAAAAGTAAATGCCGGATAGTTGAAATAAAATCCAAACTCTTTAAATAAAAACGTTTACCTAAATCAAGGTAAACGTTTTTATTTTCTAATACTGTCTATTTTTGCCCTTAGTTATAGCTAAATCAAGGGCAAGGGTAATGTACAAACCACAAGCCCATTTTTTAACAAACAAAAGAATTGAAAAATGGAAGCATTAGAAAAAAGAATTGCAGATATTGAAGATGCAATAAAAATGGCTGGATTAGCCACAAAAGAAGTATTAACCTTTGAGGATACCGCACGATATACGGGATTCTCCAAAAGCTATCTCTATAAACTTACTTCCCTCAACGTCATTCCCTTTTATAAACCACATGGCAAATGTATCTATTTCAACAGAAAAGAATTGGAGAACTGGCTACTTCGTAACAAAAACACTACAAATGAAGAGATAGAATCACAAGCCATTATACGAACCAGCCGAATGAACCCATAACATGATTGATTTTATTCGTGCTGAGGCGACATTAGAAGACAAAACTATACCCTGCCAATTCGGACAAACAGAACCGTTTAAATGGCTGGGTATAGAATTTGCGCCACGATATAACAATGATGCTAAGCAACTGGTTACACAGTATACTGGGCTTTATATGGGACTTCATATATCATTATTGCCCGATAGAAAGCCATTCTACAATGAAATGCTGTTTTCCCACAAATCACTATCCTTTAAGACGATAAGAATAGGAAACTCCTTACACAAATTTCACAAGGGCAATAACTACTCAAATTTTGGTCGTTCCGAAATCACAAAAGCAATAAGTAACCTTTGTGATAAATTCGATATTGAAGCAAAAGACTGGGAGATTAAAAAACTGGAATTTGGATTCAACATCTCTGTACCCGAACCAGCAAAAAACTACATTCCGTTATTTTTACTTTGCAAGAAAAATGAATTTCAATCCATAATGACTAAAAATAATTGTTTTGAAAAAAAATGCTTTTTCTCTCAATATGCTATAAAAGCCTATGATAAAAACGAGCTACTTAAGTTGGAAAAGGAGAGGATTGCCCTCTCTACAAATATCCTTCGGATAGAGATGTGCTACAATCAAAAAGAAAAACTACCAAAGAGAGTAATAACTTTAGCCGACCTGCAAAGCGAAAGCGGAATAAGGGCTTTACACGAAGATTTTAACAAGACAATGAATCAAATTGTTTTTGCAGAAGAGTACAATTTTGACAATCTCAAAAAAGCTACATCGGAAGAGCGTAATTTATTTTGGGCATCCTTTCAATCAGACTATTTGAAAGTTGAAGAAAAAGTAAATAACAAAGAGCTAAAAGCAACTAAAGCAAAAATAAAACAACTAAGGGAAAGACTTTTTAAAAAAGATTTCAAATCATTTCTATTAAAAGCACTGAAAACCAAATGGATAGAACTTTTTTGTTCGTAAATTCTTTAGCTTGTATTATATATAAAAATAGAATTAAAAAAATAACAACAATGAAAGCAGACAAGACAGAAGTAGAACAACGCATTAACGAACTGACTAAGATGCTCTTAAATGGCTGTAATAGAGAAGATATACTTCTACATTGTTCTGATAATTGGGGTATTGGAGAAAGGCAGAGCGATAATTACATTTTACGTGCTAAAGATAAGATAGAGTTATCTGCCAAACAGAAGATTGAGTATAATTACGGAAAATCCGAAAGAAGATTTGAAGACCTTTATAAGAAGTGTTATGACAAAGGAGACTATAAAACCGCTGCAATGATAAACAAAGAGCTTTCCACGTTACAAGGTCTATACAAGTTACAAGTTGAAATTGAACACTCAGGAGATATAAATTTCATCTGCAATATACCTGATTAGCTTTTAATAACGCCAATGAGTAACGGGGTGGAGATAAGATTGCAGGAATGAAAAAGCGAGGGCGAAAGCCCGAAGCGCAATAAAGCGTAACGAAGTGGAGCTTTATCACAACCACTAACCACGAAAACAACTAAATTATAACCACCCAATTTGATAAAGAGGAAAATGAAAAAGAGAGAAACGATTGATTTTTCACAATACTACCAACCAAAGCCTAAGCAGATATTAGCTCATAAATGCCGAGCTAAGTACCTTTTGTATGGTGGCAGTATGGGTAGCGGAAAATCGTATTTTCTTGCTGTTGAGGCGATTAGAAACGCAATGAAGTATAAAGGCAATAGGCTTGTCATAGTGAGAAAAGAATTATCGGTATTAAGACGTACAATTCTTGTTACTTTCCGTAGCATCTGTCCTCCCGAAATTATAAAGAGTTACAATGACTCCCGTATGGAGATTACTTTCATCAACGGAAGCAAATTGATGTTTCTTGATGCCGATATTGCAAAAGACCCACTGCTAAACAAGATAAAGGGCTTGGAAATTGGCTGGTTTGGAATTGAAGAGGCAAGCGAGGTGTCAAAGGATGTGTATAACATTCTTAAAACCCGTTTGCGTTGGATATTGCCGGACAAAAAAACACCAAGATATGAGGGGCGTTTAACATCCAACCCCGAAGCAGGGTGGTTAATTCCGACATTCATTCAGTCTACTAATCCCGATGAGGTCTATATTGAAGCTCTGACAACCGATAATTATGATGAAGATAGCGAGTATGTAAAAAATATGAAGGATGCTTTTAAAGATAGCCCTGACATACTCCGGAGGTACTTATACGCAGATTGGAGTAGAAGTCAAACAATAGACCAGCTTATCCCCAGCGAGGCGATTGCTAACGCTGCCAATAGAGTACAAGGACGGAGAGGGACGGCTTTAGGAATAGATGTTGCCCGATTTGGGGACGATAGAACGGTTTTTGTTGTGTTGGTGGACGGAAATATTGAATTAATAGAAAGTTATCAGCAGACCGCAATAACAGCGGTCGTAACAAAAGCCATTCAACTTATAAGCGAATATCAGATAAATTCGCATTGTGTCGGTGTCGATTCCGTTGGAGTCGGTGCAGGGGTGGCAGATGGCTTAAAACAGTACGGCTACGATGTTGTAGAGTTACAGGGCGGAGCAAGGCCGGAAGAAACTACCTATGATGATGCTTTCAAACCGTTTAATCTTCGTTCTCAAATGTATTGGGAGCTTCGCAGGGGCTTTACTGAAGGTGAGATAGGCAATGTTGTTGATGAATCCTTAAAACTCGAACTACAGGCCATTAAATATGAAATTCATGCCGATAGAACAATGAGGGTTATAGGAAAGGATGCGATAAAGAAGATTTTAGGCAGAAGCCCAGACCTCGCCGATGCTTTGGTATATGCTTATTGGGTATTGAGACGGAGTTTTTATACGTCTAACTTTATTTGCGTTATCCCTCGTGGTGGTATAGATTCAGGCGACCGTTGGTAATATTGGGCAATATTCGATGAAGTAGGAGAAGCTATTGAGGTAGCTGACCAAGAAACCTTTGACCGATTAGCTAAGAATCCTGAAAGAATTTGGTTGGCGGAATGTGAGTAGCTTTCTCAAACCTCACGCTAATTTCTAATAAACCACTGTATTCGTTTCGTTTTTAGATTTATTTAATATTAATAATTTGAATACTATCAAAATAACAATCACAACAATTTAAGTATGAAAAAGAGCATAAAACAACCAATTAATTTTAGTGTTAGTTACGGACGAATGTTGTACACTCCGAATGGGCAAGTAATATGCCATATATGCGGTAAGGCCTTTGCCATTTTAGGAAATCATCTTAGAAGTCATAACATAACAGCCTCAGAGTATCGAAAACAGTTTGGGTTGAGTAATAAGCAATCTTTATCGTCAAAAGAAGTGATAGAGAAACGAAGAAATGCTTTATTGGAAGATGGACGAATCCAGCATCTTTCTGCTCGGAATGTTTTTGAAACAGGAAATACAGAGGGAAGTATAAAGCCTTTTCAATGGCGTATTTCACAAGCTACAAAAGAATCATCGGACGAAGCACGACAAAAGAGAGAGAAACAAGGAAAAAAAGCAGGGAGGTTTAAATGGTGGACGAAACCAAGATATAGAAGAACCGAAGAAGAAAAGATAGCAGCAGTATGGGCTCGATTCCCCTTTGAAAAACAAGTAATAGCGTGTTTACGTGAGCTTAGAGCGAATCCAAAGCCCGAAGAGGAGTTACTACTTACCTACCCAAAGAAAGCAGTTAGAAAAGCCTTAAAATTGTGTGTGAAAGAATTGATGAAAATATAGTGTAAAGCACACTCAGACGGTTACGAGAACAATGGGAGGGTTCAAAGATATTCCGAGCTTATGAAGCACGGGTAGAGTTGGGAGAAATTACCGATTATTAAAGTTTGGGTATTTCCCTTCAAATGTTAAAATCCCACTTGAAATATCCAGCTATTTCAGACCAGTAGCTTTCTCAAACCTCACGCTAATTTCTAATAAACCTCTGTATAATTTTCGTTTTTAGCGTTAATATTTTGCACACCTACAAATAAATCACCCTTTCTGCTATCAAGTAATTTTATTTCCGTATTTTTGCGAAATATCAAAAATTAACAAAAACGAAATGTAAAAACAGAACAGACAAATTAATTAACATATAATTCGGTATCCGAATATTTCTTTAATCGCAAATCACCACCTTGCTTTAATTCACAAAGAAATGTTTAGGGAACGTCCGTTGTTTAAGAACGGGCGAGCCTTGCATTTAGTTGTGAATGGGTTTGTGGTGAACCTGCGATTAGCTAAATACGATGGTTCGCCTTTTTTATTTACAAACCTTTAAAATTATTTATGTATGACAACGACAACGCAGCCGAATGGCAAAAAACAAACAAAAAACATTGTTAAATGGATTGTAGGGGTGTTGGTTAGCCTCGTATCATTGACAACTTTTAGCAACACATTTTTAGGCGGGCTATTTGTGTTAATAGCCGGACTGCTCATTATTCCGGTTATTTCGGAAAAGTTGAAACAAATAATTCCGTTTTGGAATAAAAGATATATAAGAGTTCTTGTGCCTATTGTGTGTTTTATTGTTGGCATGACCCTCTATGGCAGCACTCCAGAGGTTAAAGAGGAAAGTAAAGCAAGAAAAGAAGCGGAAAGAATAGAAGCCGAGAATAAGAAGCGAGAGAAAGAAGAGGAGGCAGAGAAAGCCCAAACGGAAAAAGATGAGCAACAGGCAATACTTAAAGCAAAAGCTGATAGCCTGAATCTTCTCGAAGAAGCAGAAAGACTTAAAGCCGAAGAGGAACGAAAAAAACTGATTATCCCATATACAATTGAAAAGGAGACCGTTAATTTCAATAGACCGAATTATTATGTACTGATAAACAAAGTAAATTTGAATGACACAACCTTTACGGAAAAGATAAAGTTGCTAATTGACGAAATAGTTAAAGAAAAAGGGGCAATAATAGATGTTAGTATTTTTGACCATAAGGAAACGCTTGAAAAAACCTATGCTGACGAAGTGGAGCAGCAATTTTCAAATGACGTATCAGCACTAAAAGCCGTGCTAAAGTTGCAAGAAACACATTTAGTAGCAATGTTTTGGGGCGAACTGAAAAGTATGCCTTATAAGAATGGTTTAGCAATGTTTCCAAACTCAACCGGTAAATTAAGAAAGACGATAGAATATAATCCAACAACAGGAAACAGTCCGGCAGCACAAAAACAACAGAAAGAAAATCAAGAGAATCAAGCCGAACTAAAAAAGAAACAAGAAAATTTTAAGAAAAAGTGTTTTAGTAGCTGGGATGGCTCACATAGTGAGTTGGTCAAATATGTAAAGAAAAATATGCACAATCCCAAAAGTTTTGAACACGTAGATACGAAATACTATACCTCTAACGATTATGCGGTTGTAATAATGAGCTATCGGGGAACTAACGGTTTCGGAGCTGTAACAACAGGAAGCATAAAGGCAAAGGTTAGCTATGACTGTAAGGTTTTAGAAATAATGGAGTAATTGTAGAATGAAACTGCCATTAATAGCGGTTTTCCTATGTATTAGCCTAATCTGTTTTGCTCAGATGGAAGGGATAGTTGTAAAGGTGTCTGACGGAGATACCTTTACACTCCTTTCCGATGGCAGAAAACTTAAAATAAGGCTCTCTGCCATTGATTGCCCCGAAGCAACGCAACGATACGGCAGCGATGCTACAAACTTCTTAAAACGAAAAATAGAGGGCAAGAAAGTAACCATTGACAGCATTACCACCGACAGATATAAGCGAATTGTAGGTGTAGCCTATTACAAAGGTCAAAACCTCAACGAGATGCTTTTGAAAAAGGGGCTGGCATGGCATTACAAACAGTACGATAAATCCGAGAACTTTGCCCGTTACGACAGAATAGAGCAAAAAGCCCGAAAGCGAAACAAGGGTATCTGGAGGGATAAAAATCCCGTACCAGCGTGGGAGTATCGAAAAAGTAAGCACAAATAATAAGATAAAACTATAAAAACAATTCACATGAATAACTCGAAGATTAATAACTTTTTAGCTTCAAATGCTAAAAATTTCAGACAAGAAGACCTTGTTTTCATTCAAGAGAAATTGAAAGAAGCGGATGAAACAATTTGGTTTAAGTTGCAATATGCCAATTTCAAGAATCCAACAACAATATGGTTAATGTCATTTGTAGGATTCGACCGCTTCTATCTGAATGATATGATATTAGGCATCCTCAAACTCATCACGCTTCAAGGATATCTTATTTGGGGGATTGTAGACACCTCTACCGCAAAAAGCAGAGCCAAGAAATTCAACTTTAACGAATTTCTTAGAATATATAGTCAGTCAAGAACAGTAACAACATACTCATCAGAAGAGGTTTCTAAAGTCGTACAAGTTATATCCTCATCTCAAAACCTTGATGACTTTGAGGGCATAAGGTTATTATTGACCGAAAAAACGGAGAATGAAAAACGAGAGATATTGACAAAAGCGTTTGAACAATTCATTAAGCCATTATTCGACAATGGGATAATTAGTTTGGAAAATGAAGAGAAGATAAAGGCTTTTATTGATTTCTTCCTGCTTTCGCCGGAAACATTAAATAAACGTGGCTATTATAATAAATTGGTAAAATCTTCCATTCTCAGAGATATTGCAAATGGCGAACTTCCGAAATCAGAAATTGCGATAGGAGGTAGCAACTCATTTGTATTATCTAAAGGCGAAAAGCTGATTTGGGTATTTAGTGGGGTTATGTGTTATGAGGACGTTTCTAAAAGAGTGTATCAAGGTGGCGGTGGCGGAATGAGTTTTAATATGGGTAAAGGGGTAAGAGTCAGAGCAAGTTCCGGCAGAGGTCAATCCGTTACTAAAACAGAGCTAAAAATGATAGGAAACGGTAGCGGAAATTTAGGGCTGACTAATCAAGCCCTTTATTATCAAACTAACGAAAAAAGCATGAAAATACCATATTCAAAGCTCAATTCCGTAGTTAACGTCAGTTCGATATAAGAAAAGGTGAAAATATTAGGAAAATAACAGGTTATTGCTTAAATTTAAAGTACTAAAAATCAAACAAAAGATAAGACCT
>JGI994J12354_10002924_pt1 | contig 16285 bp, 15 predicted proteins | sample IntmicLarv3ML3BL_FD_12354 | JGI IMG/M metagenome (IMG submission 12354) | reverse complement strand
CTTTTAATTCGCCGACATCTTTTACAATCGCTGCATCCAACTGAATTTCTCCATCCAATTTAATACTTGGATATTTTTCTTTTGCGATTTGAACCGCATCCACTACCTTGGTTACATCCGCATGTTTTGCCGATCCCATCGTCGAATGGCTCAACATCGCAACTCTTGCTTCTTTGCCAACAAACGCTTCGTAAGATTTCGCGGAATCTCCGGCAATACATGCCAACTCTGCGGGCGTTGGATTCTGATTCAACGCACAATCCGCGAACAATAAAATGCCGTCATCACCATATTGAGGTGTTTGTGTTACCATAATAAAGAACGATGATACCAACTCTGTACCGGGCGCTGTCTTCAAAATCTGTAACGCCGGGCGCAATGTGTCTGCTGTTGAATGGATTGCACCGGAAACCATGCCGTCCGCAACGCCCATTTTGACCAACATGACACCTACAAACATAGCGTCATCCAGCAAAACCTTTTTTGCCTCTTCACGCGTCATACCCCTGCTTTTTCTCGCTTCTGCCAGACCCTCAACCATCTCGTCCATTTTCTCGTATGCCTTCGGATCTACAAAAATCGCCTTGGAAACATCAAAACTTCCTGCTTCCGCCATGATTTCTTCTTTATTTCCAATTAGCACAATATCAGCCAAATCCTCTTGCAAACATACAGCGGCGGCCTCCAAATTTCTCTTCTCATAGGATTCAGGCAGTACAATTACCTTCTTGTCCGCTCTTGCCTTCTCCTTCATTAATGTCAAAAAGTCCACGCTAAAACCTCCTAGTGATATGAATACGTTCTTTTATTCCACTTACTATTATTTACATCTTTTTTATTATAAACAAAATATCCCCGACGTACAAGGGCAAATACACAAAAAAATGGCTGATTTTCGTTCCGCCAACCCCGTATATTCAGGTAATTTTACTCTCCATAAGTCATTTCTAATTTTCGCTCCGCCTACACAGGCATAAATAATACAAAATAATCAACCGCCATTTACGATTTCACCGAACGAATACCTAAAAATGGCGTAGCCATTCGCAGCTACGCCATTTCCTCTCATCGCTCTAGTCCGTCACCGGAAACTCCATAAAAAATGTTGTTCCCATGTATTTTTTCGCTTCAATCCGAATCTCTCCGCCCAAGGAAGCGACCGCTCCGTTTACGACATCCAGCCCGACGCCTCTGCCCGAAAACATTGTCGCGTTGTTCTTTGTCGTAAATCCCGGCCGAAGCAAAAAGGCAAAAATTTCATTGTCTTCATATTCTTCCGGTGGTTTCTTTAACAGATACTTCGATTCCGCCTTCTCGAGAATACTATCCCTGTCCAGACCTCGGCCATCATCACGAAAAACCACGTAGACCCGCTGTCCTGCGCCTTGTATCTCCAAAGAAATTTCGCCCTCCGGCGTTTTTCCCATCTGCTCACGAATTTCGCTTCTTTCAATTCCATGGTCAATACTATTTTTCATCATTTGTGTGACTGCCATGGAAACCTTCTCAAAAATATCCCTCGGAACCTCCGTATTTGCACCGGAAACCCGCACCGTAAAATTCTTGTCCAGCTCGCGTCCCATCACACTCGCAATCCGTTTCATTTGCAAAATCAGCGCATCAAAATTCGTATATGGAATTTTCTTTTTTCCTTTGCGTGTATATGCAATCTGATAACTCGGACCCTCCGGTTCATTGTCGCTGTCCACATGGGCAAGAAAATTCTTGATTCTGCGCACGACAGCCCAACCGAAATCCGTCACCTCGTCATCGGTTTCCAACCGCCGCAGCTCCCGCTTCAGATATCCCGAAACCATACGCAATAATTGCAGCATCGCCTTCAAATCCTCTTGCGCCGGTTCAGGGGTCTCCCGTAAATAGGAAAATAAATCTTCCGCACTATGTGCCGTTTCCGAAATTGCCGGATAGCCCATCATCGATGCTGAACCCTTGATGCTATGTACTGTTCGAAATAAGCTGTCAATTTCTTCCTGCACAATGCAAAATTCCTCTAAGCTAGCCTTCGACTCTATGAAATTATCAATTTTATCAACATTCTTCCAAGTCTCCTCCAGAAAAATATCTTGAAGGAAATCCGGACTCTCCTCAAAATGATCCATTTTTCTCGCCCCAAACTTTCTATTTTATTTAGTATATCTCGAATTTAAAGATTTTTCTACATAAATTGATTGTTTTTTGCAAATTTCTGTTATAATAATATCAAAGTATCTTCAGAAAGGATTATTAATTATGAAAACAGTTGGTATTATCGCAGAATTCAATCCCTTTCATAACGGACATGAATATATAATCAAAGAAGCAAAAAAAAGGAGCGGTGCCGATCAGGCTGTTGTTGTCATGAGCGGAAGCTTCGTGCAACGCGGCGAACCAGCCCTTTTTGATAAATGGACACGAACCCAAGCGGCGTTGTTAAACGGTGCTGATTTGGTTCTGGAGCTACCTGCACTTTTTTCTTCGGGCAGCGCAGAAACCTTTGCTTCCGCCGCCGTTCGTATATTAAATGACAGTAATATTGTAGATACCCTTTGTTTCGGTTCAGAAAGCGGAGATCTGGTGGCTATGATGGAGGCGTCAAAACTGCTTTCCAATGAATCGGAAGAATTTCAGCGCCTCTTGCGCATTCATTTGGATGATGGTTTGTCGTATCCCGCCGCACGGGCAAAAGCATTGGAAATCGTATCCCATGTCAGCAAAGAAATTCTTGCCCAGCCCAATAATATTCTCGGCATAGAATATCTAAAAGCAATGGAGCGATACTCCAGCCATATGACACCTATGACCATTCAACGTGTGGGCGCCGGATTTCATAACGATTCTATTTCTGCTGAATACGCCTCCGCTGCCGCAATCCGAAAGGCAGTCCTCGCCGACAACATAGGCGAAGCCCTCTCGCAAGTTCCAAAGAACGCAAGAGATGTCTATGCAAAAGAGCTTTCTCTGGGTACCGGTCCGGTAACTTGGAGCGGATTGGAAGATGCCCTGCATTATAAAATACGTACCATGTCCGCAGAAGAACTCAACAACATCTGCGAAGTAACAGAAGGCTTGGAAAATCGTATTTTGCGCTCTATCGACACGCTGTACAATATTGAAGAAATCATACAATATATCAAAACAAAACGGTATACACGAACAAAAATCCAGCGCATATTGACGCATATTCTCCTAGACATAAAGGAAAGCGAAGTTTCATACTTTATGAAAAAATCGAAAATGCCTTATATCCGTGTCTTAGGATTTTCCAAAGAACGGGCAGATATCCTTGCAGATTTAACGGAACGCTCCGCCTCGCCTGTCCTGACAAATTTGAAAAAAGCATCTACACAGTTATCAGAAGACGGCCTTCATCTTCTGGCGTTGGAGAAATTCGCAACCGATCTGCATAGCATGGCGGCACCCAACCCTATTTACCGTGCACCCAACAAAGACTTCACAGCACCTCTGGTTATTCTTTAGAGGACATAAGCAAACAGAAACAGGCATAGATTGTAATAGATTATTTTTTCACGGAGAAAGTCCACATGAAAAAAACGTTCTTCATTACATTCTTTGCCTGTTTTTTTATTTTTACTTCATTATGCTTTCCCGAAGCGCTTTTTTCCGCAGGTGCTGATGGCGTTTCTCTTTGGTTCGACAAAGTTTTGCCGTCTCTGTTCCCTTTTATGGTCACTTGCGGATTGCTCTATAAGTTAGGAATTGCCGCACACATAGGAAATGTGTTTGCGCCCCTCATGCGCCCGCTATTCCGCCTGCCGGGCATCGCCGCTTTCCCTCTCGTTCTGGGTGTTCTTTCCGGCTACCCTATGGGTGCCAAAATCACAGCCATGCTCTATGAAGAAAAGAAAATATCCCTCTCTGATGCGGAACACATCCTATCCTTTTGCAACAACCCCGGCCCACTATTTCTTGCGGGAACTGTAGGGACTGTTTTTCTTGGAAATCCCTACTGGGGGTATGCCTTTTTACTGTGCGCTTTTTTAGGTTCTCTGCTTACCGGCATAATCTATCGTTTTTTCAAGCCTGTACCCAAAAAAGAAAGACGCGCTGCCTATTTGCCATCCAACGCAGACCCCACATCCCTCGCAGATGCGCTTTCTTATACGATACAGAGTTCCATGGATACCATCACGCAAATCGGCGGTTATATCATTTTGTTCAATGTCATCGCACAAGCTCTGACAGAGGTTTCTTTTTTCACGCTAATAAACCAAATCTTCTTTTTCATCCCCGTATCAAATGATTTTTTACAAGGATTTAGCGGTGGCATTTTAGAAATGACAACCGGTTGTCATCTTTTGAGCCAAGCCGCCGACTGCACCGTGTTACGTCTAAGCACCATCTGTTTTTTAGTCTCTTTTGGCGGACTATCCATTCTTAGCCAAACATTCGGTGTTTTACGAAATGTCCCTGTCCAAAAAGGACGTTATGTGCTTTGTAAGATTTGCAATGCATTTTTCAGCACCGCCTTTTTTTGCATTTTATATCCATACTTTGCCGAGTATGCACAAAAAGCAGTCTCCGCCTCATCTTTATCCACGGAAACTGCTTCTTCTTTTTCATTGCTTGCTTATGTATTGCTTGCCGCCTGCATCTTTACCATGCTCATTTTAAAAAACAAAACGTAATTATCTGCCCAAGCGCAACTGCTGTACGTCCTCTGCAAGCACATTCAGCGTCTGTGCAAAATAATCATCTGTTTTAATGCTCTCACTATACACAACGGTCTTTAATTCTTTCAGTTTACTCTCCGCTTGACTAAGCATACCTTCGGCATATTCCATAGCGCCCAAACGCATTTCTTTAGAGGTTTTTTTCGCAGAATCAATAATCTCCGCCGCTTGTTCGTATGCCATCTTGGTCACTTCATTATCGTCAATCATGCGAACCATACGTTCCTCTGCATTCTTCACGATTTCGTCCGCTTCTCTTTGTGCATCAATCAAAATTTTATTTCTCTCTTCAATAACCCACTTCGATTGTTTTAGTTCGTTAGGAAGCTTCATACGAATTTCACTGATGACATCATAGATTTGATCTTTGTCAACAGATACTTTATTCGAAAAAGGTACTGCCTTGCTACCGTCTAATATTTCTTCCAGCTCATCCAATAATTCCAGTACAGACTCCATGTTTGCTCCCTCACTTCTTATATTTTTCTACAATGTATGGTTCGATTTCTTTTGGCACCATAAAATCAATGTTTCCGCCAAACATCGCGACTTCTTTTACGTGTGTGGAACTGATACAAAAATCCTCTTCTCCTGCCCCTAAAAAAACCGTCTCCAACCTATCCCCAAGCTTACTATTGATTAAATACATTTGGTGCTCCGCAGCAAAATCAACTGTATTTCTCAAACCTCTTACCAGTACCGTTACGCCCTTATCCTTCGCAAAGTCTGCAAGAAGTCCTTGAAAAGATTCCACTTCCACATTCACCAAATCTTTTGTTACCAATTCCAAATGCCGTTTTCTTTCCTCTATTGTAAAAAGTGAGCATTTGTTGGGATTTTCCAAAACCGCTACAAGCAAGTTATCAAATAACCTCGATGCTCTTACGATAATATCATAATGACCCAACGTCACGGGATCGAAACTACCCGCATAAATTGCTGTCCTCATATACTCTCCTCCAAGCGCAGAAACGAAATTGTTGTCGTTTTATATACTTTCTCACGATAGCATATAAGTCCGTCTATATCAGGCAATGTCACTTCTGTTCCCCGCTCTACAATCACATATCCACTTTCTTTTAGCAACTTGTCCGCCACAATTCTTTTCAGCGCCGGCTTTATCAATCCCGCCTCATAGGGCGGGTCCATGAAAATAATATCAAACGACTCCGAATCAGCCTTCAACTTGTCCAACGCGCACTCCATGTCCATAGACAGCAACAACGCTTGTTCCGCAAGCTTCGTATGTGCCAAATTATCACGAATCACATTTTGACAATCTCTCGTATTTTCAACCAAGACGGCATATATCGCCCCTCGACTCAAAGCCTCAATCGCAATCCCTCCGCTGCCTGAAAACAGATCCAAAAAGCGGCATCCCGGCAAGTCAAAGTTTATAATATTAAACAATGTTTCTTTCATTCGATCCGTGGTCGGTCTCGTATGCAGACCTTCTAATGTTCCTAATTTCATTCCTCTGCATTTTCCCGCAATTACACGCATATCCATATCACCTAAATTGTATTTTATGCACACATTGATAGTATAGCAAAGTTTTTTTTAACTTGCAAGAAAATATGAAAAAGTACCCGAAAATATTGGTTTTTCACTCCTCAAATATCCAAAGTTTTTCCTCCGTAAATCTTTACAAAACTCATCTTCAGCTGTGCATGCTCATCTAGCGTCAACATTTCATCCATCTCAAACAAACGCTCCACAGCCGTTTGTGCCGCCAGCAAAATCTCCATATCTCTGTATAGATTTGCAATTTTCAACTCCGGCAACCCATGCTGCCTTGTACCAAAAAACTCTCCTGGTCCGCGCAGCTTTAAATCTGTCTCTGAAAGAACAAATCCATCGGACGTCTCAGTCAATGCTTTGATACGCTTTTTCGCAATTTCCGCTTTGGAATCACTGACCAAAACACAGTAGGACTTCTCTTCGCCGCGGCCAACACGGCCTCTTAGCTGGTGCAATTGAGCCAGTCCGAAGCGTTCTGCATTCTCAACCATCATGATTGTCGCATTCGGTACATGTATACCCACTTCGATTACAGTTGTTGCTATCAATATATCGATTTCCCCACGCACAAACGCATCCATAATTTCCTGTTTTTCTTTCGCCTTTTGCTTCCCGTGAACGCATGCCACACGACAAGATTTCAGCCGGGTTCGCAACTTTTCTGCATAAGTAGTAACAGCCTGTACTTCCAGTTTCTCACTCTCTTCAATCGTAGCACAAACAACATAGGCCTGCCGCCCCTGAGCAATCTCTTTTTCGAGGAACGTGTAAATGCGCTCGTAATATCTGCTCGTTACCGCAAGGGTATCGATTTCTTGCCTTCCCGGCGGCAATTCATCAATAATAGAAATATCCAGATCACCATATAAAATCAGAGCTAGCGTTCGAGGAATCGGCGTCGCTGTCATAACCAGTACATGCGGATCTCCTCCCTTCTGGGATAACGCACCTCTCTGCCTCACGCCAAAACGATGCTGCTCATCAGTAATTACCAGACCTAATTTCGCATAGGATACGTTTTTTTGAATCACCGCATGTGTGCCGATAATCATCTGCGCGCGCCCATCAGCGATCCGCTCCAATATTTCTCGCCTTTCCTTCGCCGTCTGCGTTCCCGTCAACATAACAACTTCAACGCCCAAAGGTGCAAATATCTCCCGGAATGCATTCATATGTTGCCTCGCCAAGACTTCCGTCGGCGCCATCATGACCGTTTGATATCCGTTTTGTATGGCCCAAAATGCCGCCGCCATGGCTACCGCCGTTTTTCCGCTGCCAACGTCCCCTTGAACCAATCGACTCATGATTTTTCCTTGCGACATATCGTTTTCGATTTCTTTCAAAACTCGCCGTTGTGCATTCGTCATAGAAAAAGGCAAGCTCTCGACGATTTTCTTTAAGGCCGCTTTTTTCTTAAAAACAATCCCGTCATTATTTGTCGTTATTTCCCGCTTCAAAGCATACAACGCCGCCTGCAACAATAAAAACTCCTCAAATACCAATCGGTAACGTGCATCAAAGAAAGCCTGCTCCGTTTTTGGAAAATGGATGTTCTCAATAGCAAAACTCCGCTCCGCCAATCGAAACTCCTGCCGCATCCATAAGGGCAGCCGCTCTTCCTGCACTCCCATCTGCACCAAAGCTTCCGCCACCAAATTGCGCAGTAACTTTTGGGAAATTCCCTCCACACTTGGATAGACAGGCACAATCCTTCCCCCTGCAAATTGATCGCCGATACGTTCACATTCAGGAGAAAGCACTTCTTTTCTTCCGTATTTTTTCGAAAGCTTTCCCGTAAATAGATACCATTCACCAAGCTTCAGCGAAGATTTCATATAAGGCTGATTATACCACAGCACATTCACGCAACCCGTTTCATCCTCAACCTGCAAACGAGTAAATACATAACGCCCTTGGCGGCCATTGACTCCTTCGGTCTTTATCTTCGCCAAAAAGGTATTCTCCACATCCATCTCCAAATCTGCGACCTTTGCCAACTGTGTATGATCTTTATGCTCACGCGGATAATGTATCAGCAAATCTTCAATGGTGTAAATCCCAAGCTTATTCAATTTTTTCTCTCTTTGCTCGCCTACGCCTTTTAAAAGCGTAATTGGGTCATTCCATTCCATAGCATTCTCCGTCTCATCGTTGTCTTATTTCTTTGATTCTACACAACTAGCCTTCTCTTTTCAATAAAGATTGTTATACCAAATAAAACCCACAAGTTTTGCTTGTGGGTTTTTCTCTTTATTCAATGAACTTACTCGATAGAAATGAAGTAATAGTACAACGGTTGCCCGCCGCTTTGAATTTCTACCTCGCATTCAGGAAACGCCTCTTCCAAAAATGCACCTACCATCTCCGCCTCATCCGCTGTTACATCTTCGCCATAGTAAATACTAATCAGCTCCGAGTCTTCCTTCACAGACGCTTGTAAAAGCGCTTTTACACCCTCTTGAACATCTCTCTCTACAACAACAATCTCGTCATCCAACATGCCTAAAATATCGCCTTCGCGGATTTCCTTGTCGCCAATTTGGGTATCTCTTACCGCATAAGTAATGGTCGCTGTAGAAATGGCTTCAATCGCCTCTTTCATTCCTTCCACCATTTCTTCAATCCCCATACCCTCAGCACCAGAGAACTTCGCACAAATTCCCTCCGGCACGGAGCGTGTCGGGACAACAAAAAGCTTCTTATCCGTACTCAATTTCACAGCCTGCTCCGCCGCTAGGATTATATTCTTATTATTCGGAAGAATCACGACGTTATCCGCATTGATACGGTCTACCGCGTTTAAGATATCCTCCGTGCTGGGATTCATCGTTTGGCCGCCCTCAATAATTTCATCAACACCAAGGTCTCTGAATATATCCGATAATCCTTTGCCTGCCGCAATGGCAACATAGCCTGTCTCCTTGTGCGGTTTTTCTTCCTCCACAAGTACTTCTTGCTGCGCCGATGGTTCAACCTCGATGATATGATTATGCTGTTCACGCATATTATCAATCTTCAGCCCCGTCAACCCACCAATACTCAGCGCTTTCTCAATCGCAAGCCCCGGATGGTCTGTGTGCACATGAATTTTAATAATTTCATCATCACTCACACAAACAATGGAATCACCAATGGTTCCTAAGTAAGTTTTCAATTGATTTATGGTCTTTTCATCCGGATGATTTACCTGAATAAAAAACTCCGTACAATATCCAAATGTAATCTCTTCCGCCTCTGCCATTGCCAGGGCCGCGAAGTTAACCGGTTCGCTTTGCTGAAGCGTCGTCAAAGTAAGCGGTGCATCATCATTTATGTGCTTCAATGCACCCTCCAAAATGAAGAGTAAGCCGCGACCGCCGGCATCCACAACGCCAGCTTGTTTCAAAACCGGAAGCATATCCGGCGTTTTCTCCAAAACTTCATGACCATATTGGATAATCCCCTTCAAAAACACTTCCAAATCATCTGTTTCATGCGCCAAGCGAGCAGCAGCCTCGGCACAAGCCTTCGCGACCGTCAAAATCGTTCCCTCTTTCGGCTTCATAACCGCCTTGTACGCCGTCTTTACCGCACTGTCAAAAGCAAGGGCAATTTCCTTTGCCCCGGCCTCGTTCAGACCTTCCATCCCCTTTGAAAAACCTCTGAACAACTGCGAAGTAATAACGCCCGAATTCCCTCTGGCACCGCGCAGCGCCCCACTGGCTGTCAATTTCGAAATTTCCGCCACATTCAAAGACGCACTCTTCTCCGCCTCTTTCGCTGCCGCCAATACGGTCAGCGACATGTTTGTTCCGGTATCGCCATCCGGCACCGGAAACACGTTCATCGAATCAACCAACTGCTTATTCGCTGTCAATTCATTCGCCCCCGCAATAATCATTCTGCACAATTGCAGTCCATTCATCTTTTCAATACTCACCGATATTTCCTCCTCGTACTTAATTGTCGACTCTAACGCCGTCAACAAAAATATTTACTTCTTCTACTTCCAGACCTGTATATTCCTCGACGGAATATCGAACAGTACTGATTATATTGTCCGCAATAACAGAAATATTGGTGCCGTATTCAACAATAATATGAAGATCCAGACTCACCTTATTTTCATTTACCTGCATTTTGATTCCCTTTGTCAGGCTTTCAATTTTTAGCAACTGCACGAACCCGTCCTTCACATTTTTTGCCGCCATACCAACAATGCCATAGCATTCGATTGCTGCATATCCGGCAATTCTAGCGACTACTTCTCTCTCAATATTAATCACACCATATTCATTTTCAAGCCTCGCTGTCATATTTTCAGCCTCCTATCTTAACCAAACTTCACTGGTTCACTATCATTAAATCTGCATAGTTATAAATATTATACCATTATTCTTTCTTATTTGAAAGGTATTTTTTATGCAATTCCCCATAATCTGAATGGTTTTTGAACATGGAAATAGAGCACCCTTTTATCAAAATGACAAAAGAATGCTCTATCGGGAAGAATGTATGTCAAAGTATGTTACAGCATACTCGTCATAACTCGAAATTGTCAAATCTTCCTCACTCGTACGAAACACACTCGCTTGGTACGTGCCCTAAAAACCTTTTTAACATAAGAAGCTTTACTATAAACTTTTATCTTTTGTACGCTTCAATCAGCATTTTCAAAAATCAGCTGATTACTTTAGCAGTGTTGGTAAGAACGTTGTTACCGCAGGAACATACGTTACAATCATCAGCGCAATGAGCGAAATTGCCAACATTGGCATTAACGCCTTCAACGTTTTAACTAAACTCGCTCCCGCAATTTGATTTGTGAGCAAGATACATATACCAACCGGCGGTGTAATCAAACCGATACACAAGTTCATGCTCATAACAATACCAAAGTGGAGTAAATCAATATCAAATGCGCTCAACAATGGCAACAAAATCGGCGTCATCATGATAATTGCCGCATTCGCTTCCATCAGCATACCGATAATAAGGAACAGTATGTTTAACAATAGCAAAATAACGATCTGACTTGATGTTATCGAACTGAATGTCTCAAGTACTATCTGTGGCAATCCGGATGTTGTGATAACATAACCCGACGCTTTGGATAAACCAACCAAAAGCATAATTGCTGACGTAGATACTGCCGCGTCCACAAACACTTCATATGTTTCTTTCAGCTTCATATCTTTGTAAACAAAGAAACTGATGATCAATGCATAAGCAACCGCAACCGCCGCTGCCTCTGTCGGTGTAAACACACCACCGAAGATACCGCCAAGGATAATAACCGGCATAAAAAGCGCCCAAATACTATCTTTCAAGACGAACAAAATTTCCTTTGGTTTCTTTCTTTCGTGTGCGGGCAAATCGTGTTTCTTGCCGTAGTATAATGTATAGCCCATTAAACCAACCGCCAAAATAATACCCGGGAACACAGAACCGATGAAAAGTCTTGATACAGACAAGTCCGTAATACTTGCATATACAATCAAAGTGATTGACGGTGGAATAATAGGTCCCAATACAGATGAGATACCTGCAATCGCTGCTGCAAAATATTCCGGATATCCTTCATCTTTCATCGCCGGAATTGTTGTACCGCCAATCGCTGACGCTGTCGCAACACCCGAACCGGAGATCGCACCAAAGAGTGCAGACGCCAAAACAGTTACAATTGCCAGGGAGCCTTTGATCCACCCTATAAACGCATTGGAAACATCGATTAACTTCATCGTAATACTACGAGACATAATGTTACCGGCTAGCATAAAGAACGGAATCGCCAAAAGCGAGCTTGAGTTCATACCGGCAAACAATTTCTGTGGCAATACAATCAGTGCCATATCTGCGACATTTAACGCAATCAATGTACCAATACCTAATGCAAGATAAATAGGGATTCCCAAGAAAGAAAGACCAATCAATGCAATAATTACAATTAATCCGGGATTCATTGTTCACTCACCCCCTCTTCACCTTTCATCATGATTTCAACATTCTTGAAAACGACCTCAAGCGATGTTAACATCATCAATACAATACCGATCGGCATACATGCATAAGGAATGGACATTGGAATGCCTAAACCAGCCGAAATATTCGCAGATGCGGTCTGAACAAGTGTCAAGGAATAAGAGAATAAGAACACCAAGAACACCATACCAATTGATGTTGCAACCACTGTAAACAGTGCTTTCATTTTTGGTTTCAGTAAGTTAATCAAAAAGTCTACCTGAAGATGGCTGTTTTTTCTTGTTGCAATTGCTGCACCAATCATTACATCATAGATAAATAAATATCGAGCCAATTCTTCACTCCAAGAATTGGAAGCTGAGAAACAATATCGTAAAATTACCTGATACACAATAACGATAACCATCAATGTTACTGTAACATAGAGGAATAACTTCTCAATCGTTTCCAGCTTATCTAAAAATTTCGAATAAGCTTTTAGCATTTTATTTCCCACCTTTTCTTACAGTGCAATTATTCATTTCAATTCACATCAAGGATTCTCTGTGTCCAATCCGCTAAATAAGGGAAATTCGCTTCTGCAAATCCATCAAAATGGTCTATAAATGCCTGTGTATCAACTTCAATAACTGTACAATCGAATTCTTCAATCAGTCTTTGTTCTGCAACGCTAATATTTGCTGCAATCGTTTGGCTCATTTTTTCTGTTGCCCAGTTTGCTGCTTCTTCACATGCTGCCTGAATGTCAGCTGGTAAAGCGTCAAACATCGTCTTGTCAAATACAATTACGTTACAGCTGTATACATGGTTTGTTTTAATCCAATATTTACATACTTCCTGGAAGGAATAGCTTATAGAATCGATCATTGGATTTTCCTGACCTTCTACTGTTCCCTGCTGCATAGCTGTATATGTTTCGCCCATCGCCAATGGTGTAGGTGCAGAACCCATCCACTGCCATGTTTTAATATACATTTCTAAGTTAGGTGCTCTCAATTTGAAACCACTAAAGTCAGCAACGCTCTGTAGCTCTCTTGTAGCTGTTACAACTCTGGGACCTCTAAAGCCGGCGCCAAGCAATTTGAAGTTAGCATCGTCGCCAATCGCCTGTTTCATCTCTGCGCCCAAATCACCGCTCCAAACTGCCATGAAGTGATCGTAATCGCTGTAGATGTAAGGCATAGCGTCAATGTTCGCCATCTGTGAAAATGGAGCCAATGTACCTACAGACTCAACCATACAATCCGCAACACCATAGCTCATACCTTCTAAAACTTCAGTTGTTGTGCCCAAAGCAGCACCGCCATAAAGAGTTACTTTAACCTGACCGTTTGTTATCTCTTCAATTCTCTCTGCAAATGCCGCACCTGTATCATAAGCGCCATCGCCCGGTGTTGAGTTCAAGTGCATTTTCCACTCGTAAGTTACACTTGCGGCACTATCACCGGATGAGTCTCCGTCTGTTGCCGCCGGTGTACTCGTATTGCCACCACAACCAGCCAAACAACCCACTGCCATTGCCAAAACCATAAAACTCGCAAATAACCTTTTCTTCATACTTCTTCCTCCTTCATCTTGTTTTAAATTTTTTAAACGGATTCATCAGCCGTCCATGGTGATGCCACCATCAACGTCACTAATTTCACCTGTTACAAAACTAGCCAGATCCGAAACATAGAACAAAATTACATTCGCAATTTCCTTTGGATTTGCACCTCTTCCCAATGGAATGGAGTCAACCACCCTTTGTCTTTGCTCATCAGCCATAATGGCAGTCATCGGTGTAACGGTAAAGCTAGGACATACACCATTACACGCAACACCAAAAGCCGCGCCCTCACGAGCAACTGCTTTTGTCAGCCCAATCACGCCTGCTTTTGATGCAGCATAAGCACTTGTGCCCAATAATCCACCGCCTCTTTTCGCCGCCACTGAAGAAATGTTCACAATTCGTCCATAGCCTGCTTTTTTCATCGATGGATAAATCGCACTGGTCGTGGCATAAACGCTTGTCAAGTTAATCGCCATTACCTTATCCCACTCTTCTTGCGTTATTTCATCAAATGGTTTTGTGCTTACAATCCCTGCGTTATTAACCAATCCGTGAACCTGTATAAAATCCTTCAAAACATTCGCAACAACCGCTTTCGTCGCTGCACTATCCACCAAATTAACCTGATAGCAAGAAATCGCATCTCTACCTAACTCGTCTCTTACTTTTTCAGCGGATTCTAGGTTGAGATCTAAAATAATTGCATGACCTCCGCCATTCACAATTCCCTCAACAACTGCCTTACCAATGCCGCTGGCACCTCCGGTAACAATAATATTCTTACCAGTGAAATCCATTTAACATGACCTCCATTCTCATTCGCTTCTAAGGAGAAACAATAACTACTTCCTCATTTCGAGATTTCAAAATCATCATCTTCCCTTAAATTCACTTGCCACAAAATTGAATTCATTTTTGTTTGATTTAAAATTATCACTAATTTAAATTCATGTCAATCTAATTTGGTGATTTTTCAAACCGAAATACATTTTGGGCATTTTGACAAAACAGGGCATTGTTAACAATGCCCTGTTTTGTATCAAAACCAAACACATATTTTTGGCATATTTTAAAAAAGCGTATTTGTAAACATTTCCCATCAGCATTCTCTAAAGATGTGTTTCTCAATCCATTTAGGTAAACGCGAATATAGCGCTCCATCCAAAATCTATTCTTTGTTTTAACAGAACAAAATATCAAAAGTTTTGTATACAAAATTCCGAACAGACTATTCTCTCAATAAAACTCCAACGGACAGCAGTGGTTACCCCATCCACGAAACCTGAATCTCTCGTTTCTTCTCTTTAGCACCTTTCCCATAAATAGTATGCCCATATCTTTTCCATATAATACTATGCACACATATTTCGAATATCTCCCTCTTATTTGGTGAGTGACCCCTCCTAATTAATATGTAGCGTAAACAAAATAGACAAAGCAAGTTTATTTTTTATATTCTCTTGACATTTGAAAATTTTTCATATATACTATAGTTAATTTCGTATGTATGATTATTACTCCCAGTATTTGGTCAATAATTATTATGTGGCTGAATTTGGGAGCTTATTTTATGCCCGAGATAATATTTTTTAGGAGGTACTAGCTATGAATAGTGGTACAGTAAAATGGTTTAACGCAGAAAAAGGATTTGGTTTTATTACTCCCGATGATGGAAATGATGATGTATTCGTACATTTTTCTTCCATCATGACTGATGGTTTCAAAACATTAAACGAAGGTCAGAGAGTAACTTTTGACACTGAGCAGGATCCTAGAGATAGCCGCAAAACACGTGCGGTTAACGTTACTGCTGCATAAGACAAACCATACGAAAAAATCCCTTGTGAATGAATCACAAGGGATTTTCTTTATGCAAGCCGTCCTTCTTTACTGTTCACCCGAGTCCTGATTTGCAAATGTACGAAAGGCATTGATTAGTAGTTAAAAATCTGCCATCTCTCATCCAAACAAAATTCAAGAAAGTACCAACCTAATATTTATTGATAAGAAATTCATCAGATACTGTATATTCACCACACTAGCGCCCCCTTCATGCATATCTCCTTTCGAAGTATCCCACAAAGCCACAAAGCGTAAAGTATTATAAACAACGAGCAAATCTGAACAGGGCTTATTACTTTTTTCGCTTTCTTTTGCATCCATTCCGCTTGTACTCCCTGCTTCACTCATCTCTGCCTGGCTTCCTATTCAATTTTTCATCTTATCTGCAGCACTCTAAGACAAGCGTCATGACATACTTTTGTTCTCCCCCTCACAGATCAAAACATCTCTCGGTTTTCCGATTACGCTTCTTGCTATCTGGTATGAACGATTTTTTTCGTCATGTTAAAAACTTACCTTCTCATAACTCAAATTTTTCAGAAGCCGTGTCTAGCATCAAATATTTTTTGCAATCATAATTACCCCGCCTAGCGAAGTGGCATATGGTTTGTACTCGCTCCGTCCATGCAATTCCTCAAATTATCTCTCTCAAACCTAGATTTTCTTTCCGTATATCACCTGTCCTCTATATTAAGGCTCAAAGACTGTGTGATATTTA
>JGI994J12354_10002923_pt1 | contig 16290 bp, 10 predicted proteins | sample IntmicLarv3ML3BL_FD_12354 | JGI IMG/M metagenome (IMG submission 12354) | reverse complement strand
GTCTTACCGTCAATGTCCTTTTCCTTTTTTTCAAGCGTCACTGAATAATCTCCTTTAGTTCCACTAAATGAGTTCACCGCTTTTGATGTCGCAAGCCATGTCAATGTTCCTGACATGACTACTGATATTACGCATACCATGCATAGTATTACGCTTATCGTTTTCTTTTTTACACTCATACCTCTAAATATTTTTTTCACTTCCATTTCCTCCTTATACCCCCCCCCTCTCGCTGTGCGGGAGAAGACGAGAATTCTTATAACCTCACCTTTGGTATTGCCGTTTAGATGCCAATAGCAAAAGTGAGCTCACAAAGCTTAGTAGTTGTCAAAATAAACTTAAATCTCTTTGCCATTCTCGGTCAGATAAAAGCGGAAACCATCAGCCATGTAACGGGTATAATGCTTAATCTGCAACTGTTCTTTAACTAATCGGTCTAAACTATCAAGATAGAAAATGGCAAACCACTGATTAGTTTGATTACCTAATGCCAAGCCTGTCCCTGAATTGGGTTCACTTTCATAACTATCAATGAATTGATCCAGCAAAGACCTGATATCTTCATCTTTTACCAGCCTTGCAACCCTTTCTTTTAAGACTGCGTGATTGATGTTCGGGAAGTATTGGCGAACATCAAGACGGCTTCTTGATGCCCAGCCTTTATTCTTTTGTACTGTTTCATAATTGGTTTTTCTTTGCTCAATTTACTACCTTTCTGTCTGTAATTCTTGAAGTTATTGATGGGGTAATTCTTTCTTTATCTAAGAAAGAATTACCCAAATCTTCCTCTTTAATTTATTGCCCACTTACTTCTTTCTTCTAAATCTACGATGTCCTCGCAAGATTTATTGATTAAAGATTGAAGATTGTACCCACAAAGCGGGGCGAACGTGGTAAATCGTAGCCGTGATATAGCCGTTGCCGACGACGACGCCAGTGTCGCCGTGGAGACCAGCTATATCAATCGCAGTGCTGCCCGGCGAGCGGAGCCAAGACCAAGTCGACGTACGGTCAGTTAACTTGTTCCAGTTTAGATTGGCTTGTAATGTACTTCCGTGCCTTACTGACGAAGCATCGTCCCATTGTACACTACAGTAATTAGCTGCTTCTTGGAATGACAATGGGAATGCTGTGTCATCTACTATTGATGGCACTCCTGTTGGCACACTAAATCCATTTGCCGCGCTAAGGTTTCCCCATGTTCCTGGTTTGCTTAGTGCATCATGTCCTACTGAATGAGTACGAAGAGCTGAAGTACTAGATAGTCCTCTGTACCATATATTAATTGCAGTACGTAGTGGTCCTGATGCTGTACCATAAGCTCGGTAATTAGTACTAGAACTGAATGCCGCTCGTCCTGCGACTTGTGATCTTACAATCAAGCTATAACCACCATTAGTAGCGATTTCAACCCATGCACTATCGTCACCAGCTTTGTCAGCAGTAAGCACTCTACCATCTACTGCATTGCCTTGTCCGTTGGTAACTGGTGGTGTTGTAGTCATAACTCCACCTGCTCCCATGTAGAATTTATCATCACTAGAGCTTATTGGATTAGCACCAAGGTTAGTTTCAATCTTACCACTACCATCAGTGCCTCGTTTATCTCCAACGTAGAATGTATCAGCACCTATTGTTACTGGTCCGTAGTAGAATTTACCGTCGTTACCTCTGTTATCTAGGATTGGGACAACTGGACTAGTCGTTGGGTCTTCATCAAATCCACCACCGACAAATGCATCATGTGTTTTTCCATTAGAACTTATTTCAGCAAAGATATTTTGACCGAAGTCCACATAATGTTTTGTACCGAACTTCTTAGCATCTTCATCATCTGCAGTTCCAATTTTTTCATCTGTTCCGCCCCATTTTTTATTATTTTCATCTAATTGTCCTGCTGGCGTAACTGGTGTAAATATATTAGCTGGGTCTTGATAATAGAATTTTCCATCTTCCCCTTGTACTAGTGGTTTGCTTGGTGTTTGTGAATCTGCTGGACCCGTCGCATCTGGGTCATATAGATAATCTCCTGTTGGGTTTCCAACATCGTCCAATTTATCCCATACGTTAGGAGTAGTTGGATTTGGTCTCCATCTTTCTCCGTCTACTGTTACTGTTTTATCTTCGGCAATTGCACCTACGATAACGCTATAAACGATGGTTTGTGCTTCACCATAACAGTCAGTGAATGTTCCTGTAATACGAGCAAATCCTACATTTGCCACTGCTGTTAACTGTCCAGCCGCATTTACTGTTACTATACTTGGTGTCTCTGATTTCCAAGTAACTGCATTTGTAAGATTAGCTCCACCTTGGCTTGTTACAGTAATTGGAATATTTGCTGTTGCTCCTGCTCCTTTAAGAGCCGTGTAGTCGGTATCGATTGCATATGATGCTGGCAATCTTGAGTCATATACTAAAAATGCTTCCGAACCTACCATTCCGTCAGTTGTGCTACGAAATGCTGTAAACTTCCCCGGACTACGCAAGTTATATGTTACTGATTCGCCCCTTCCTGTACCTGTCATGCTTGCCACGCCTGCATCAGAAGAACCCCATGCCGATGCTCCTGTAGCGTTAACCACTTGATTTGTTTTTTGTGCTAAATTCAACTTATTTGAATCCATATATCCAGTTGGTTGTTGTGCTGCAAATTCAATTGCTGGCGCTGACGCCCAAGTTGAGCCGATTGCTGCTATTACACCTGCTAGTGTCATCACTGACGCTAGAACAATCGCTGTTACCTTTTTAGTTCTTAATTGTTTTAACATGTTTTTTACCTTTCTTATTTGGGTATTTTAATTTTATGAGCCCTAAGGTCATGCTCTTACATGCGGACATGCTATGCATGACCTTTAGACTCTGATATCACATTATCAACTCTTGCTTAAATTCCACTAACCGAACCTTTATACTGCATATGGATAGCAAAAGTTACTGACGCTGTACCCTCTGCTCCTGTATAAGTTGCGGTAACTGTGAATTCTGGACGGAAAACATTTGGACCGCCAGCAGCTTTGTACTCATCATATGTTGGTAGGTACCAAACATATATATTAGTTGCATCTACTTCAGCCATTTTTACTCCGGTCGTATATAAATTCCCTATTGGAGCATGTGTGGTTGTAAATGTAATGTTTGCTAAATCAGATGCGTCGTTTACAAACTGTGAAAGTGCAATCTCTGCTAAGCTTTCTCTTTGTGATGAAACAACGTTATTTCCATTTACGTAAGGATCTTCCGGATTGATAAAGTAAGGTATTACTGTACGATATTGACCACCACTTAAGTGTCCTGCGTCATCACCAATAACCGCATACTCCACTACACCCGCACTTGTTGGTCTATAACCTCCTGTAATTAAGCCTGGTGTTAACTTTTCTTTCAATACATCTTCAGCTGCCTTATCAGGCACTTTTCCAGCTTCTACGGCATCTTCCCAAGCTTGTTTCTCATCTGGGTTTAGGTAACCATCATTATTGCCATCAAAGTCACTTGCTGGTGGTGTTTCTGCATCCATTTCAGGAGTGATTTTAGTAAGTCTTACATCATCAGGGGTATCGATTTTTCCATCTGGACCGTATATATCTTTGTCTCCATTTGGATATTCTAGATACCATGTATCATCATTTGTATTCTCTTTAAGAGCGGGGGTTGTGCTTGGGGTATGAGCTCCAGCACCGCCTAGTATTTGACCATATCCACCTGTTGTTGCGTTGTCCTTATCTAATTTACCGTGGTTAGAATTCGTTGTATCAGTAGTGTCGAAAACTGGGATAAAGACATTATTACCCAAATCTGCGTAACGTTTTCCGCCATAAGTAACAACTGGTTTATCATCAGTAGTTCCTGGTTTCTTATCTGCTCCGCCCCAGATTATTTCTTCTGGGCTAGATGGTTCGTAGTTATACTCGTCAACTGGCTCAACCTTTGTAAAGGTATTATCACCATTGTCTTTCCAGTAATTACCTTCAGTATCTTTGGTAATACCATCTGGTAATGCACCTGGTTTTACCGTAGTCATACTTCCATCTGGGTGAAGGTAATAAACTTCATCACTCGTATCTACCGCTGCTGGATATGGATTAGATGTTACTAAACCATCTCCTCCTGCTTCAGAACGCTTATCGCCAACATAGTATGTTTCACCAGCGACCGTTAATGGCCCATAGTAGAAGTAACCATCTCTATCACGATTATCAAGGATTGGTGTAACTGCACTACTTGTTGGGTCAAAGTCTACTCCACCACCTACAAGTTCGGTGATACCACCATGTGGTCTTACTTGTGCATAGATGTTTTGACCAAAGCTTACCCAATAGTTTTCATCTGCTCCTGAACCAAACTTCGTTACGTCTTCATCATCTGCTGTTCCTGGTTTTCTATCTGGTCCACCCCAGATTTTAGTATCTTCGCCACCAAATTCACCGCTAGGTAGAACTGGTGTCCAGATGTTTGTAGGTTCTTCTGCCCAGAAAGTACCGTCTTCACCCTTTATTACAGGGGTAGATGGATTTGTATCTGACATTGGTCCATCTGCATCTTTGTCGTGAATATATTCTTTGTCGCCGTCTAGTGGTCTACCATCTTCACCCACTTTTTCCCATACATGAGGTGGTTCGCCGACCGGTTTCCAGTAATCTCCATTACCATCTGGACCAACTACTCCATCATTTCTATCTACTTCTACGTCATATGACTCAGTTATTATGCTACCATCTGGATTTGTAAGGATTGCTGTAATTGTCGCTTCTCCTACATGTACACCTGTTATAGCTCCGCTGATTGGATCAACTGCTGCTATTGCTGGATTACTACTGCTCCATGTAACTGTTTGAACCGCCGCATTAGATGGCTCAATTATTACTGTTACTGGTAGTGGTACTGTTGTGCCTCTAATAATAGTATCAAGGTCTGTAGTATCAATAATTATTTTAGTAGCATTTACTCCGTTGTTTGGTGAACCAACGATTACCATCATTGAGATTGTCTGCTCAAATCCCCAAATATCAGTAAATTTCCCAACGATGATTGCGTATCCTTCCTTACCTGCTTGCCCAATAATGTTGCCATTTTCATATGTAGCAACACTTGGATTAGCTGATGTCCACTCGATTTTATCAAGGGCGTTAGTATCTAAACCTGACTTAGCTGTAAAACCTGTTATTTCTGCCCAATTTTTAGTAGCTCCTGTTTCAATTGCTGTCCAGTTATTGTCCATATCATAACTAGCTATGTTGTTGTTGTCTTTAACCCAGTAGTGTATAGTGTCCACTCTTCCTGTAACGGCAGAACCATAAGTAAATCCGGTTTTACCAGCACTTTGTGGCACTACTGTAAATCTATTTCTTTCAGATGTAGGTAGTAGTTCACCATCTTCATCAACTGCATCTGCTCTTGTATAAGTAACTTCTATCTTGTCATTTATCGCATAATTAAGATTAGAAGTATTAACTCCTGCAAACCGTATAGCAGGAACCGCTACACCCACTTCTACTATCGTTTCATCAGCATATCCTGCCGGTTGTGTTGATGCTGCCCAACTAAAATCGTCGGTAGCAAATGTTCCACTCATTGCCAAAGCAATGCTTCCTGCTATCAGGATTAAACCTAATGCAACTGCTACTACTTTATTTTTAGATGTTTCAAATATCTTTGTAACATTCATTTAATTTTCTCCTTTCGGTTACCCTTTTTAATTACCAGTTAAGTGCAATTAGACTGTTGTAGTGATCAATATGTACAGTATATATGCCACTATCCAAAGTTCCATTAGTGAAGATAACCTCAACTTTCATATCTAGTCCTCTATCGTCTATTTCTGGATCTTCTAATACCGCCATCCATGCATCTCTAAATGCATCAGTCCATTCTGATGCTATATGTGGTTTAAGCATGCCATCTTTAATCGTGATACTACCCAAGAAACCGTCTAGTTCGCCAGTATTTTTATCAAAAGCTGTTTCTGGAAGTTCTATTCTTGGCATTCCGCTTACCTTATAAGCCACAACTGATTTCACGCTAATTCCCTCTGGGTCAGCAAAGATATCTGACATTGGATAATCATCAAGCCATCTACCATCCTCATAGGTGTCTATTTCGTAAAGTCCGCCACTCCCAGGTCTATACAACTCAACATGCATTGAACCTTTTTGTTGATGACCTTGGCTAGTACCGTCATATTCTGGGTTTGTTTCATTTTCTCGCAATGGAAGTTTAGCCACTTCTCCAACCGTAACTAGTTTTGTTGCTGTGTATGTTTCTCCATCAACAACATATGTGCCTGTTACTGTTAGTATCGTTCCTTCTACTTCATCTGCTGCTACATTAAGAACTCCAGTTGCCGAGCCCATCGTTGTTTCAGCCTTTGTGGCTCCAGTCACTGTCCATACAACACTTGTAATACCATCTGCCGGAGTTACTACATCGTTATTCTCATCATCTTTTTCAACTTTAGCAACTACCTCGTATGTTCCGTTACCGCCCGCTGCTACTGACGCAGGACCATGTATCATAAATGTTTCAGGGTCTTGTACCGCTTCTTTTACCGTCACGTCAAATGTTACTTTGTTACCGTGTTCATCTGTACCAGTAATCGTAATTGGTCCCCCCGCAGTTACACCTACCAACATGTTGTTTTCAATTTTTACAACCGCTTTATCTGCATCAGCAATATCCCAATTCGCTACTGGGATTGTTACCGTCGCTTCGCCATCTTTCACTATTGGCAACGCTACTGGTGTACCCATTATTACCTCAACTTCATCTGGGACTGCTATTAAGGTTTTGCTTATGTTCGATAATATCTCTCTAGCTGCGCTAGTAGCCTCAATTGTTGTTGTCCCCGCTGTACCTGTCTTACCTGCGACAATTGGTTCTCCCTTTTCGTTTGTCATAGCTCTATCCCACTGGCTAATACCAGCTGTAGTAACTACATTAACGATACGTCTTCCATCTGTTCCTTCGCCTAACCATGCTGGAAGGTCGATAACATCAACGTATTCCATATCAACTTTAATATCATATTCATATGTTAATGTTTCAGGTTGTGGTACTTTTACTGCATCTAATAATCGTCCTGTCGCTTTACCTGGTGTTAGTGGTTTTGACCAATATGCATATCCATCAACATCGTATATCCAACCAACAAAGCTCGCTTTATCAAATCCTGCTGCGTTGTATTGTGCTATTGTAACTACTCCACCGCCGTCTTGCGTTTTTCCTGCGACAGGTGCACCTGCCTCTGTATTCGCCCTCGCTCCAGCTGCGATAGTAGCTTTGCCAATTGCATCACCAATTAGGTGACTGTTTTGTCCTGGATTTACTGCGTCATTCCATGCAGTCGTAGCTGTAACTGACATGAAGTCCTTAGGCGTAGTGTCCTTACTACCTAAAATCCATTCAAATCCCTTGCTACCTTTTTCTACCATCTCTCCTGCAGCATTAATTCTAGGTATAAATAGTGTATAATCAGTATCACCATCTCGTTTTTCTGATAATTGAATACGTACAAATACATTACTATTACCAGTGTTTTCCACGTAAACATCTTTATCTACGTGATATTCTCCTCCTACCTCTTCTACTCCATCCATTCCTGCAAAATCATCATGTAGATTGGCGCCGGTCTTATCCGCATCTGGTGTTGGTGGTTCATGTCTAGTATCCCTAAACGAGTTAATCGCACTAGATGCTGCTTGCCACGCCAACGTACCACTGATTAGTACTGCCAATATACAAACAACCGCAAGACCGCTTGATAATAGTTTCTTTCTTTTTTCTTTCATTACATATTCCTCCTGTTTTTTAATTTCTCATTTGGTTTATCTATATTAAAAAGCATTAGTCGAATCCCCTCTTGACACTCATAATTGTGTCCATTCATTAATTCTTTGTGTACTCCCGTAGACAGAACAACTTTTGCTTTCTTTATTTTGGTAGTTTCGTTTTTGTTTTAATTTCTAAAGAGATCCTTCACTTCGCTCAGGATGACAAATTTCTTCCTTTTGTTCAGGATGACAACTCTCTTCCTTTTTTGTGTTCGCGCCAGAATATTCTAATAAAGAATGATAATGCCATTAATGACAAAAATAGTATCAGGATAATCCATAGGTTGCTTCCCATCCAGCTAAGCGTGGCCCCAAGTCCAGCAAATCCCCTAACTACTTTACCAACAACGTTGTCGGCTATAACTACTTGCGCATCAACCACCGCATTATCAACCCCTTTGGTGATAAAGGCACGCCTGCCACTGTCTTCGTAGTTCTCGTAAATCTCTTCTATTCGGTGAGTAATTAAGTTACTAGAGTCTCTACTAAAGGTAATATCGTCACCGACTATCAATTCACCAGCATCAACTTCTTTGATTAAAATCAAACTACCTCGTGGGTATACACTATCCATTGAGGTGGTTAGGACTTCGTAAAACCGATAACCGCCAACCGCTTCATTGCCAAATGCTCCTCGTGAAAATAAAACGGCAAAAACCACCATTAAGATTAACGCTCCATAGAATAGGATATCTGAGATAACTGAGGCTCTAGCTCGTTTTTCTTCATCCTTTTTGTCAATCGCCTTTGCTTCTTCGACTAGACTATCAATTTTTTCCTGCCTGTTTTGAACCTTTTCTTGTTCCTTCTTGTCTTCTTGTCTAATCTCTTTTTGCTTAACATCTTTTTGCTTAATGTCATCTAGCTGGGATGTTAGACGTTCTGCTAATTTTTCCTCATTGGGGCTAGTCTCTTTTTTCGCTGATACTGTAATTTTTCCTGCTTCAATGACTTTTTTCGGTTCTTCTATTGGTTCTTCTATTGGTTTTTCTGGCTTTTTTGTTAGTTTTGGCGACTCTGCTGCTTCTTGCTTTTTATCCTCGTTTTGGGGATATTGAGCTTTAAAGGCTAACTGAAGTTCTTCTAAACTTTTTGCCATTGTTATTCCTCCTCAACCTTTATTCCCTCTGCTTGCTCTTTGGATGGTTCTTCTGCTACATTTAACAACTCGCCTTGATGTGGTAGTGCTACTATTGCCACATACTCTCTACTAGCTTTTTTAATTAGTTCACGAAGCTCACTGTATTCTTTCTTAGCTTCACCCAATATCTCTTGTTTTTTTCGTTTGGCACCTTCAACTAGTTCCTCTGCTTCGTTTTTCGCCGCTCTTACCACGTTAAAAGCATTGACGTTAGCCTGATGTAAGGCTTTTTCTTGTCGCGCCTTACTCTCCTTGTCCATAATGTTCATCTTCGCCTTGACATCATCGACATAGCCTTGGGTTACATCAATAGTTCTCTCAATTAATTCACTATATGCCTTGACTCTCCCTGTGTCGGTGTTTTCATGTTGCTTTTCTTCTAAGTGCTCTTTAGCCTTTTCTAATGCTGCTTTTTCGCTTTGAAGGTCACTGACTTCTTCTTTGGCAAAGGCTAATAAACTTTCAAGCTTTTTGACTTTTTCTTGGTAAAACTCTTCTAGCTTATCAGTGTTTTGCGTTTCACTTTTTGCTTCTCTTAGCTTGGCAATAGTTTTTAGATGTTCTGATGATGCTTCTTTGAGTTCTTCAATACCTCTAAGATGTTTATCTGCCTCTTCTTTAAGTCTTAACTTTTCTCTTTCATCTTCTGATTTTATCTCTAGACCTTTGTTGATTTGATTTTTAAACGCTTCAATTTGGCTTTCGTAAAATTTCTTTATCTCATTTTCATCGACCGTTTTATTTCCCAAATCTTTAAGCTCTTTTTCCATATCTTCGTAAGCACTATGCAACATCTGCAGATAATTATCTACTTCCTGCGAAAGATATGTATTGCTTTGCGCCCCTCTAGTAAAGCTTATCTTTGTTTGCTCACTCATAGACTATGCACCCTTTCTTACACCGCAACAAAGCCTAACGCCAACACAGCATCATGCTCCTTTGCCTGATTAAATATTTCCTCAGTAATAACACTGCCCGCCTTGATGGCAAATGCTCCATCAGCGCTTGAGACATCTTCTTTAACGGTAAGTCCTACTGGCGATTTCTCTTCTTCGACTTTTTCATCTTCGGTATTTTCTTCAGTGAAATCTTTTTTGTTATCTTTTTTCGCTGTTTTTCCGTCATCACCAGCAACTTTGACAAATACCACATCTTCACAAACAGTAATAATATCTGCTTTATCTATACTTACTTCGTCATCTAAAATAATGCATGAAAGCACGCCTTTTTCATCGATAATAAAATCCACGATTGTTCCTAAGTGACATCCACTTTCACTAATAACTTCTACTCCTAACAATACATAGCTGTCTCTTAGGCTGGCACGTAATGTCTCGTCAGCTGATAAGGCCATCTTAATGTCGCTTTTCTTCTCAATGAGGATGAAGTTCTCTCCGATACCAGCGATATTTTCTTTGGCTAATACTTCTGCTTGTCCTAAACAACTTTTATCTAGCTCAAGATAATATTGACCTTGTTTGGCTCCAAACAAAATATTCCTCGCCTTTCCACGACACTCCCCCTCTTTGATATCTCTGATTGGTAAAGATAGTATTTCTGTTGCCTTGTACATAGTCTGTTTCTCCCTTCTTCTCTTCAAAAATAGTCTTACAACATAATTCGTATTATGTTGTAAAGCCTTCCAAATAACATGTTGATTTTTAAAAATGGGGTTCCCAAAACTAGACTTTACAGAGAAAATACTTTGATTTTCTAAAGATAATAAAAAGATATGACTTTATTTTCTAAAGTAAGTAGGAAGCTTTTTATTTTTGTACACAAAAATAAAATCAGCCCCATTAAGAACCGATTTTTCGACAAAATTATAGTGGTTTTAGAATTAAATATACAAATTACTATTTTAGTATAGACTTTTTTAAATTTAATTGGTATTATATTATTATTGTAGTTGTGCTATTTATCTATAGCGACATTTGGTAACAACATAATACGAATTATGTTGTTATTGCTTTGTAGATAAACTCTTTGTAAAGCAATAATGCTCCGCTTAGATACACACTCACTTTATTATGAAAGACTTTCTACACTTTTCAATTTTTTGACAAAATCTTGGTATGTTATCATTATATATAATCTTGTTGTCTCTATCTGACTATGACCCATAATATCTGCTAGGCTAACGATATCTTTTTCAACTTTATAATAATTTCTAGCAAATAATCTTCGAAAGTTATGAGGAAATCCTTTTTTCATTATCACGCCAGCTTGGGCACAAATCTCTTTTATTTCTCGCCAAAGATTACTTCTATCAATTATTTTCCCCGTTTTAGTGGCAAAAATCAAACCACTTTTAATTTTATTATCTCTTGCGTAACGCAATAACTTGGTGCGAACACTGTCAGTAATGGCGATTATTCTGGTCTTGCCTTTATTATGAATTCTGATAATTCCTGATTTTATTTTTTCCACTGTAAAAAAAGATAATTCGCTTACTCTAATCCCTGTATCGCAAAGTGTCTCTATGATTGTCTTTAGGCGATTCTTGCCCACTTTGCCTGCCACTGCCATAAGTTTTCTAGCTTCATTAACTGTCAAGCACTTATCTTCTTCTAGAAAAGACTTTCTTTGTATTCTAATTTGTTTAACCTTACACTGTTCTTTGCCGATAAATAATAAGTACTGATTAACCGCCGCTAACATGGAATTGACACTACTAGTCTCGTATTTGCTCATTAGCATTTCTTTATAACCTAGCACTATATCCTTTGATATTTTATCTGTCGCCTGGCAATCATTCTCTAAAAAATCTAAAAACTTCCTTACATCTCTTTCATACTTTTCAATTGTTGCTTTGCTTTTTTCTTCGTCTTTTAAATGGGTACGAAATCTTAATATTCCATCATTGTTTTTTATTAAATCATTTTCCATATTTAAACTTGTCCTCCTTTTTAGTAATTGATATTGCCTTTAATTTATTTTATCAGCAGTTCCGTATTATATCAATACGCTACCAAATTACTTTAAGGTCAAGTTTTATCTAATCAGCTCAATCCCTCGTCTTAATGTCTCTTCATCAATTGCACCTTGTGCTCCTGTAACCATATATCCGTCTTTGTTAATGAAAATCGTTACTGGTATTGAATGCATTCGGTAGTTAATCGCGCCCTCTTGATTGACATCAAAAAACACCGGAAAGGTAAAACCTTGCTCCTCTATATATTGGCTTCCAATTTCGACGGTTTCTCGTCGCCCATCAGTCAAATCGACCATGACAAACTGGACTTCCTCGCCTAACTCTTGGTATACTTTCTCAAAATCAGGCATTTCATTTTTACAAGGTGGACACCAACTCGCCCAAAAATTCATAACAATTGGCTTGCCATTGTCAATCATTTCTGATAATTTAACCATGCTTCCTTCTTGGTCTTGCATTGTAAAGTCTGGTGCTAGTGTTTGATTGTTGTCATCTGTTTCTGCGGTGCTTTCTGTGGTCTTTTCTTCCGCTGTGTCGTCACCGCTTTCTGCGGTTTCAGCCTCGTCTGTAGTCATATTATCACTGCTTGCTTCGCTATGGTGCGGGATGGCATGGAAACCGTCCCTTACGTCTGTAGCCACATCGTCACTACTATCGACTTCTTCTGCTTCTACTTCTGCTACTTCCTCTATTTCATCCGCCTTGGCAGCGATGCTATTTTCAGGCACGATGTTCTTACTAAGAATATTATAAGCAATACCAGCCCCCGCAATAACTGCCACAAATACTGCAATTCCAACAATCAATTTCATCTTTTGTGTCATATGATTTCCTCCATTAAAATTCTTCGCTTCGCTCAGAATGACAGTGCTTTCATAAATCATTTGATACTATCATAAAGTAGACCAGGCTACACGACTTCCCACTTTCGAATAGATTAAAAGGTCAATACTGCCAACAATCTACCCATAAGTCCTGTTGCCATCAAAATTCCCATTAAGATAAGCAAACAGCCAGAAATAGTGTTAATAATCCGATGATTTTTCTTAATAAAGTCAAAAGCACCTTTTAACGTGTCAATTAAGACAGCACTCAGCACAAAAGGAATACCCAGTCCTAGCGAATAGACTAATAACATCGTAATGCCCTCAAATGCTTCACCTTGCTGCGAGGCCTTCATCAATGCCGAACCAAGAAATGCACTCACACATGGTGTGTGACTGATTGAAAATGCTATTCCGAATAACGTTGCCGAAAAGAATTTCAAATCCTTGGTATTAGCCGAATTGCTTCTTGCTTTATTTAAAAATCCAATTTTAAATATTCCTAGGAAATTCAATCCTAACATAATAACAATTAATCCCGTTACAATATTAAGAATTGTCGCATATTTAATAAATAGTCCACCTATCATTCCCGCAAATGCTCCCAATAAAACAAATACCAATGTAAACCCTAAGACAAATCCCAACGAATTAGTAAGTGCCCTCTTTTTATTGCTCTCGCCCGCGGCAAAAAATGACACATAGACCGGAATCATCGGCAAAAGGCATGGTGAAATAAACGTAATTATCCCCTCTAAAAATAACACTACATATTGCATCTACTTTCTCCTTCTCTTTTAATACCCCTTCACAAATCAAACCCAATCCGTTTCACCTATGCTTTGATTATACCATACCTATATCTTCATTTGAACTTTTCATTTACCATTTGCTGAAAGAGCAAAGTGGCGGAGCACTTTCCTATCAAATAAAAAACAAGCTCCTCCATGAGAAACTTGTCTTTTCTATTTACTCTTCATAATATCAAAGTGCCATAGTTTAACAAGAAAGAATTTCGTTTTACGAAATTCTCCGCCTGAGGCGGTCGCATCTTGCGACATTTTCCTTGCACGCCGAGGTGCAATCCCGCGGAGCGTTTTTACTTTATAGAGCACTTTCCTATAAAGTAAAAAACTCTGTAATCATACACTCTTTAATCGGTTTTGAAGACTCATCCGGGATAAAAATTGTTTTTATTTCTTGTGGAACAAACGAGCAGTCAATATCTCTATCAAGGCATTTTATTTTCACTTTTTCCGAAACCATCCCTTGCGCTTCAAATAGGCGTAGAATATAGCCATCATTATTTTCACTCCGCTTTAAAACTTCCGCAATAACATTAGGGCAAGATATATCAATTCCCGTTGCCGATGGTGCTAGTGTTCCTTTGTGATAGGTCTCGACGATATGCTGTGGTGGTTGATTTAACACTCTAGCTGCGCGAACAATTTGGTCATAAGTATCGCAGCAAGGTAATATCGAATATGCAAATTCACTGACACCTTGGTCGGTATATTCCATCATCATGTCTCGCTCACCAAAATGGTCGGCATAGCCAGGTGTTCTAATAGCAAGCATCCGAAGCGTGTTCCCCTTCATCGAGAAGCTGTACTTTCCATTATTTATTAGCGCGAATTTTTCTCCGCTTTCTGATGTCGCCGAAATCCATTGTTGACTTGGCTCTTCTAAACCGTCTGCTTCTTTTTCGATAAAGCCGTAAGGCATGGAATAAATTGGCTTTGCGTTTTTTAACGCTAATGGAAAACACATCTTAATTTGCTTATGATGCATTCTAACATCCATTTGAACTGATACATCCAATTGCTTTCTACCAGCTAAAAGACTGTAATCCTGACGCAAAATTGTATCTTCATATTTTTGTTCAACTCGTATCGTTGAGCGAAGCTGTCCTTTTTCTACCAAACTAATGGTTGGCTCCATGAACTTGCCGATTTCCTTTGAAAATTCAAAAATTCCATGAGCCCATGTATCACTATCCGTTTCGTCAATAATTACGTTAGATGTTGGTTCAGATAGAATGTTTTTTCCGTTTTCTTTATTAATGATTGCTGTAACATCTCCTGTCTGAGCGGAAAATTCCACACGTATATATTCATTTTCTAGTAAAGTGTCTGTAGCTAGCACCGAAGTAAAATCTTCGGACACAGGAAATTCGCGTTCTTTAAAAATCCAGTAAGTGGCATAACCAAGTGGCGGAAGTTCAACAAAAAGTAGCGTATTATAGATATCTTTTTGATTTGTTTGACTTCCCCTTATTTTTTGAAGGGGAACCGGATTGCCCTCGCCATCCGTCGCCCCGCGAAGTTCTTTGTTTATTTTTATTGGACATTTTACAGGGAATGAATGAGGATTGAATACAATAACTGGTATCCCTTTATTTTCAATTTCCCAAATCATCCAATCATTTTCTTTGGAAAGAACCGGATTAGTTCCACCGGTGGTATCCACATTCCAGCTTATTTTTTGAAGAGCTGCATTTGCCAATTCAGAGGCAATATTTAAACTTTCGCCCATCGCCTCGTGTGCATCTTCATAGGCTTCTTTGATGCAACAGCCAGCTAAAATGTCGTGGAATTGATTAAACATAAGTTTTTGCCATGCTCGTGTCAACAAATCATTGTCATAATGATGTTTTTGAACAGCATATGAAAAACTCATCAATTTTTCAGCGGTCAACAGTCGATTTTCTGCTTTCCGATTAAGCATTTTGATACTAGCCTTGGCAGCGTAACAACCACTAGCATGATGTTGTAAATCATCTTGCACCAAAGGAAGTTGTTCTTTTTGAGACATAACTTCGTCAAAATAGTGTTTTGGCGATGCATACCGCGCCACATCTGTTTCTTTTTGTAATAGTTCTTCAATAGCATTCAAAGTTTTGATAGTGGGACCACCGCCATGATTGCCTACTCCATAAAAGCACATTAGGGGGATTTTTTGCTCTTCTGCCATTTGCTTTGTTTCTAAAATTTTTGCAATTGTTGGATTAAGATTTTCATAGGCTTTATTATCACCACAATCAAACCAATCTCCATAACTGAAAGGGATTTTAAATGTCACTACTTCGCTTCCATCGGGGCTTTTCCAACGGAATAAATTACTCGGAAGTGCTTTTTCCTCGTCGTTAGGACGCATAAATATATATGAATCCATGCCCGCTTTTTTATGTATCTGTGGCAACATTCCGTTATGTCCAAAAGAATCAACATTATAGCCCGTGGTTGCCGTCACTCCAAATTTTTCTTTAAAATATCGTTGACTGTATAACGCATGGCGACAAAAAGACTCTCCCGATGGGATATTACAATCTGGTTGAACCCAAAATCCTCCCGCTAAAGCAAAGCGACCTGCTACTACTTCTTGCTTGATTTTTTGAAATAACTCAGGAGCATTTTCTTCCACCCAATGATAGTATGATGCACAAGCAGATGTGAAAATGAACTCAGGGAATTCATCAATACGGTCTAAGGCCGCACTATAAGTTGCTTTTATTTCCGCATATCCGTCCTGCCATTGCCAAAGCCAAACAGGGTCAATGTG
>JGI994J12354_10002922_pt1 | contig 16292 bp, 13 predicted proteins | sample IntmicLarv3ML3BL_FD_12354 | JGI IMG/M metagenome (IMG submission 12354) | reverse complement strand
ATACTTCTTGCCTGCCATGGTATTTCCTCTTTACTTCCCTATTCTCTGAATAGGATTTTTCCGACTTTATCCAAATAATTCTCTATTTGTTCTGCATTATATTTATCTTGTTTGCAAAAGGCTGCTACCATTTCTACTAATGCTGTTGATACTAACATGTAATTGGTTAATAGGCCGGCAATTTGGTTGTATTGTGCTTGACCATATTCTTCAAACTCTTTACTTGCCGCACCTACATAATGATAAAGATCTCGATATAACTCCGCATGAGCGTTCGCAAATATTGTCATCTGGTCAATCAAGATTATCATTTCTTCACTGTACTCTAATACTGATTCTTCTACGCGTATTTCTTTTCCCGAAAACCTTGTGCTAACCTCTGTTCTCACGACATCAACACCTCCGTTTCAAAGAGCCCTTCTACTACACCCTGTACTCCTTCTTTGGAATATCTGTTAAGTGCTTGCGTTGTTACATCATAGTCATTCAAATAACCGTCATTCACATATAACACACCACTATGTTGGATGTTATTTGTTTTATCTATTTTTAGATAGAACTGTCCCTTAAAATCTGACATTTCGTCTAATGTTTTTTGAAATTCTTTCTTACTTACACTAATTGTTTGACTCTCTTTATCCCCAATCTTATCAATGTCTGGTAGTTTACTCATAACTGACAGTATCGCTTCTTCCTTAGACGTAACTAAAATATGAAAGTTACCCAAAACTTCTGCAATAGAGATTAACTGATTATTAACCGTCCTTGCCATCGTAATTGTCCCCATACGCAAAAACAGTTTTGACTTGCTGTATCTATCGATACACTTAAGTGTTGTTAGACCACTTTCCGTTATTTTCCCATTCTCAACAATACCTTTTTTTGCCAACCCCTCCATTGCCTCAACTGAGTCTTTCGGTGATAACAGATCATTGATATTTATTCCTTCTAAGGTACTGTTTTTATTTATTTGACACAACAAAACAAGTTCTTTTTTTGTTAGTTCCATATTAATCATCCAATCCTTTATATAGTGCAGTATTTTCTATTTCAGATAAACTAGTTTTAAAGTCACCAAACTTCTTATAGAACTCTGGCAAATCAGCACAAAGTGATTTGTGAAATTTAACAAGTATACCCAAGACTTCCAAATAACCATCTTTTGATAAGGACTTGAATCTGATATCGCCTTCCATTCTAATATAGAGGTCTTCCATTTGGACACCAAGAGCATCAAAAATATCATCATGTAATTTTAGAACAGAAAGGGCTTTTTCTAACATCTCTGGAGTCACATAGATTTTTTCTTCCATAACTATCAGCCTCTGTTTCTAAAGCGTATGTATATATCATACACTTGACTCTTTCTTGCGTTTGCTTTTTGATACTCACCATACAAACTGTCTCTTCGTTTCTCAACCTTTTTTTGTAGTCTTTGAAACGAATCATTATACTTATACTTTAGCTTGTGCTCTTCCACTATATCGTGGTGACTTGGTATTTCCGCAAGAAAAGCATCAATTTCCACAAGTTTTGTTTTGATTTTCTTTACTAAATCAGACAAATCTTCATATTGTTCTTCGTAGAAATTTGATCTTCTTCTGTTTTTCTTTTTTTCTTTTGTTTCTTCACTATCAAAAGGCATATCGGCAGTATCCCAAAACATCGAATCTCTCCTTTGCTTTTACCCTAAAAAACAAAATACTCACATTCAAGTGAGCGTTTTGTTGAGTTTTATTACCTTTGGTTCAATTTACCTGCAATCTCTTCATCGCGTTCTTGAGTTAATTGAGCAATTTGATCAAGTTGTGTTGCAATAGTATTTATCAATTCTCTTACTTCATTAAGTCCTGGTTTTAAACTTGCGAACTGTTCACCATATGCATGATGAGCTGCACCTTCCCAAGAATCACCCAATGAATTTACTATTCTTTCCATTGCAGTAACTACTGATTCAAACTCTTCTTTTTGTCCTCTTAGTTGCTGTGCTGCACTGACTAAACCTTCAACATTTGTTCTAATTGTACCTGTTGCTGCCATTTTATTTTTCTCCTTTTAGCGGTTCTATTTATAACTATAATATATCTTATTATTCTGCTTAAGTAAATACCTCAATGATTAACTAGCTGCTGCTTTTTTACGAATCTCCAGAAAAATCGCTACTGCACTAACCAAACCAGAGACAATTACAAGGCCATATAGAATTATGTCAGCATTGCCGTCTTTAACGGTTCTCACCGCTTTAGCACCACTTAGGGTACTTGATTCCAAAATGAATCTAGCGGCTTGCGTTTTAACTGTATCGCCGTTTTTTGTGTATTCTAGTGAATTAATATATGATTTCATCAATTCTTGGTTCTCTGCAGAGTTGTTTCTAAGTATCCGTTGCACATTTGATAATCCCTGAGATAACTTTTCATCAGATTTTTTCTTATAATCGTTAACTTTTTGAACTACTTCATCCAATTGACCGTAAGCATCTGAATATACTTGGTCAACAAAACTAACATACTCGGCATTCTTATTGTCTATTTTAGTTCTTAGCGCACTAGAATGAGTAGACAATGAGCTCACCAAAGCGTTTATTTCAGTACTTTTGATGTAACTTTGGAAATCAAAGCCATCAACATATGAGATATATCTTGCGCTTTTATCTTCAAAATCACTCACTTTGTCCATTAGTGCCTTTTGCCTTGCGCTTAGAGTTTGCGTCAATTGAATTGTGTCATCCATTGCCGCATTCACTGCAGCACCGATATCTATTGGTGGCGTAAGAAACAACGAGCTATTGTAAGTCTGCAAATATGCAATTAGATTTGCATAATTGTGGTTCTCAATTGTTGTCTTACTAATTATTGGAACATCTTGTGCTGCTGCATTAATTTCAGCAATAATTGCTTCGATTACCTCAAATTCCGTCTTAACAGCTTTGTACCCTTCATTGGCATTGGTCATATATTGTTCATATTTAGTACCAATGCTGTTTAGAATAGTGTTTATATCTCCAAAGTCACCCGAGATATCTAAAGATGAAATAGTATTGCTCAATTTTGTAATAGCTTTTATATCAAGCCCCTGAATTAAGTCAATACCTGATAACTCCAAAATAGCAGTTATACTTTCTTTATCATTTTTAATAACTGTCGCTGCATTTGATTGACCTTGTTGATATTCATTAAGTATAGAGTAAAGATACATATAACCAACATCATTGTTGAGACTACCACATAGATTGTATACATTCAGCGTAGCTGTATTTGTTGCATCAACAGTAAGGTTCCCACTAATCTCATACCTGATTATGCTTTTTGAAGGCTCTTGGTTTACTGATACTACATTACGCGAAAACTCGGCTGGAATTATAACATACGCTGCATAGGTACCTTTAACTATTCCAGACTTAGCGTCTTCCAGACTAGTAATAACGTAGTTGCCATTTTGCGCCGAAATGAGTTCGCTACCAAAGTTCTTGTCTTCACCTTTATATTTGACACCCTCATCCAAAATTACCACCGCTATTTTATCAGTGGTCGATAAACTTCCATTATCGCTAGCAATAAAACTCTTTTGCAACTGCGTCCCCACTAACATTCCAATACTGAATATGCAAACCGCTAGACTAACCTTTAGTAGAATTTGTTTCATCCCTATTCCTCCTTAAACCCCTTATATTTAGGAATCATTACCCTTCTAGACATTCCATTATCATAAATAACCCCAAATCCAAATGGTGGTATTTCCCTTGTGCTATTCATTGGGAAGATAGATAGTGCACCCTGATTTCCTAAAACGATTCCATTGGTAGTGTTCTTGAAGTACTTTGACAAATCGTCATATCCCTTTAATTTTGATGATGCTACAGTAGCAATAATATTGATACCTACCAACGAAGCGTTATTTACGATATCTAGAATGTTTGTGATACTTTTTGTCTGATTAATGAAAGTATCTACGTCATCAATAATTATACTGTAGTTTGGTTGAGTTTCATAGTACTGTTTTGGCATAATGCCAACATTATTAACTGTAGCTTTTTCAAAGCCTTCTTTTCTTCTTTGAATTTCTGCCAGCGTCATTTCAGCAAATTTGTTAAGTTTCTCCTCATTATTCACATAAATGAACTTTTTATCGTTTTGGTATTGATATAGTTCCTGACTCTCTGAATCAAAAACAAACTTTGTTCCCTCTATTTGATTCATCATTAGTTCAATAAAATTCGTTTTGCCTGACTTGGTTGGGCCAATTATTACAAATGGAGATTGTTCAATTTTGACACTAATCAACTTAACAGTTTCAGGGCACAAACCTACCAAATTATCACTACTGTTCTCTACTTCATAGTTGACATAGTCCAAGGTAGTAAATACATCAGGTAATACTGGTATTCCTTTTAGGGCAGTTCCTGTATAGTTATCATGAATTTTATCAACCATACTCCTTAAATTATTTATATATGTTACATCATCTTCAAATTCAACAGGAGAGTATATTTGCATCATACTAATGAATTTATGTTTCACTAAGGCTCTACCTTTTATATCGTTTAATTTATAAGGGCTTCTACCAAGCAACCCCATAACCTCTCCTTCATCAAAAAGATACTGAACTATTTTGTTCTTGAAATTGTTCAAAGTAGAAAATCTCACTGCATTAGATCTCGTTGCACTAATAATAGAATATATTCCTAACCCTGTACCATCTCTAGTCATCCGCATTAGAAAGTCTTCAAAATCGGAAGATATTTCCCTTACTACATCGTAGTTGTCCAAGAAGATAAATATAGCACCCAATTTCTCATCATGTGTTTTGTTATACATTTCAAAGTTTTGAACTAGTTCCGTCGCAAATAACTGTTTACGTTTCTTAATTTCTTTTTCAATTATGCTCTGGAATTTCTCGATTTTCTCTGTACTATCAAAATTCATATAATCTATTACATGTGGTAATCTGCGGTATGGAATTAGCGCAGAGTTGCCGAAATCCATTACATAGTATGATACAAGTAGCGGGTTATTTTTCAGCGCAAGTTGTAACATCAAAGTTCCCAAAGTAAACGATTTACCAAACCCACTAGATGAGAATACTGCTACATTTCCTTCCTTGATAATATCCAAAGAATAGTTTTCTTGTCGCTGTTCTTCAGGAATATCTATTAGCCCAATGTTAAGATTCAAATCAATACCCTTAATTGTACTAGTGTCAACGAATTTCTTCTTGAAATCTTGATGTACTACTACTTCTGGAAGTGATGGTAACCATGGCTTTTGTACTTCCACAATCTTCAAAGCACTATAAACACTATTCAAATAGTCAACTACTGCATCAAGTTGGGTCACATTTTCGTCTTTTGTTTTTTCATCAGAACTGAGATCTTGGTTAATTAACTCGGATTGTCCCAAAACATTTATCTTGTAAATCCTATCATCGATTTTGCTTTGTTGCTCCTCAGTTAAATAAGGTGCTCCACTCCATGCTGATTGAAACAATTCATATATTTCATTATTACCAACCTGTAAGTACGCTCTACCTGGCTGAGTAATAAAGGCCGCATCATTAGTCTTGATTATTTCCTTACTATCTGATTCATCTTGAACCTTCAAAGCTAGTTTAAACTTTGAGTTGGACCAAATCTGGTCATCAACAACTCCCGTTGGTTTTTGTGTTGCTAAAATGAGGTGAATTCCTAAACTTCTACCAATACGTGAGGCAGATACCAGTTCACTCATGAAGTCAGGCTGTTCTTTTTTTAATTCTGCAAATTCATCAGAAATTATGAATAAATGAGGCATTGGTTCTTTTACATCACCCTTTTTAAACAGCTTGGTATAGTTACTGATATTATTGACTCCACTATCGTTGAAAACTCTTTGCCTTCTTTTCATCTCGCTTTTAATCGAAGCCAATGCTCTCATGCTTTCACTACCATCAAGATTAGTAATTGTTCCTAGTAAGTGTGGTAAATTATTGAACAAACTTGCCATTCCACCGCCCTTATAGTCAATCAATAGAAATCCTACTTCATGAGGATGAAAATTAACAGCCAAAGACAAAATGTACGATTGAATTATTTCCGATTTTCCAGACCCTGTTGTTCCCGCTATTAATCCATGAGGGCCATGAGCTTTCTCATGTAAGTTTAACTCAACAACATCATCAACTGCTCTTACTCCAAGAGGAACAGCAAGTGACTTAAACGACTCTTTCTCGTTCCAATTCCCCAGAGCATTTAGTTCCTCAGGTCTGCTTATTTTATACAAGTCAAAGAAAGTTATACTTTCTGGAATATGAGAACTAACACCATAAATGTGATTAAGAACACTCAGATTACGCGACATGGTATCCAAATCAACACCTGTTGTACGATAACAACTAATCTTCTGATTGATTTCAACACCATTATTCAAAAGTAGCGTTGCATTGTCCATATCATCAAGCATTATAACAGTCTTAATATTTTCAGGAAGATTGCCACGTTTTTGCGCTGTATATATTAATGAAAAACCTAGCGAAGTGGTTGGTTCTTGCAAATACTCCATTATTGAGTGATTTGTGACCAAATGATAATCATCTACTATTATCAAATAATGTGGTAAATAGCTAGCAGCTTGTTTGCCTTCATTTCGTTTTAGTTTACGACCTTTAAGGATTTGATACAAACTTCCCAACACTTGTTCACATATTCTTCCATTATAGATGTTGCCTGTTAAGTTAACGGCATGTATTTTTACATGCGGAAACCATCTTACAAAATCGAAATCTTTTCTGTATTCTTCATTGTATAGAACTATTATTTCTAAATCATGATAACTGTGAAAGAAAGCTGCTTGGCTAATAATCTGCTTTAATTGCTCATGTATTTCTTTCTTTTCGCCAACTAACCCTAAATGAGCTTCCTTCAAATTTATGATAATTGGTATTTTATCAATGGTTTTGAATTCATCGTATAACTCTTTCGCTTCATCAGCCAACTCGTTTTTTTCCTGAGAAAGAACATCATAATCATAGGTCAATGCATAAGTGCTTTTTTGAGTACTATTTCCAATTGAGAAAGTAAGAAAATCATCATCGTTGAAATCTCTTTCATATATTCTTGGAGAATAGTCATTTATCATTGATTCAATTTTATCTATGCTAGGATAATTATAGGCAAAGGCTTCAGTCTCTTTCTCTTTTAGTTCATGAACGCTACGCCTTGTTTCTAGTAGATATTTTTGATAGTTTTTTTCTAAACGCTCGTTAAATTCTGCATTTTCTTTCTTTTCAGAGAAAAAAGTTGTTACTGAAAAAACCAAACTTATCATTGTTCCCGCAATACTTACCAGCATCATTGCTCCTTGCTTTACAAAAACAGCCATAAAAACGGTAATTAAAGCCATGCTTAATGAAGGAACAATTACTTTAACTAAGCTTTTGCCTTTCATGGAGTTTTTCATCGGCGGTTTTTGTAATGTGACTTTATCTTTTGCAACTCTTTTTATCAAGCGAGGAGATTTTTTGTACTCTGGGAAACTGTCAAAGATGTTTTTGGTGCTATTGAACCTAATTAAATTACACTCATACTTGCTTTGATTCCCCCAAATTGAAATAAGCGAGCCTTCATTTACTAACAATATCTCGCCAATCAAAATATTAGCCCCTATTTTAATTTCAATCTTTTCTTCCCTATGCTCTATACCGTTTACATAAATAGGTCTTTTGTTATTATTTATAATGTAACTATTTGTGATGATAAACTGCCCATACTTTGTGTTTATATCTCCATAGTGTTCATCTAATACTATTTCTTCATTGTTCTTTATAAACTGTTGTGGATTGTTGTCAAAAACCATTAACTTTACTTCGTTTATTTTATACGCTTGCCCAACTAATAGGGTTTGGGAAATATCCCTATCCTTACAAATTGTTTGGTTATCAACTAACTCAAGCGAAAATTCACCAAAATCGATTGATGTGTTTAGCATATATTCCTTATAGGTTTTTTCGGCGAAAATAAGAACTTTATTCATGATTAATTACCGCTTTCTGGATAAAGTTTCGCATTCAAATCAGCAATAATCTTCTTAAGACTTTCTATCAAACTAGCTTTCTGCTCGCCACTATACGAATTGCTGTTTTCTACATACGATAGGTATTTCATATTTCCATAAAGTGCATACTCATCATTTCCTAATTGTTTTGCAATATCAATAGCTTCTACCATTTTGCTTCGACTCAATAGAATCCAGAAATCTAAAATCCTTTCGTCTGAATTTAGTGTTATAGATGCCAATACATTATTTTTCTTCTCTGAATCTAAGGCCTCTGTTTTCACATAAGAAGTTGCGTAGATATACTTACTATTCTTGGCAAGTCTTTTCATTTCAACTTTGCTTAGAATTTCTATAGTTTTAACATAGTCTTGATTAATGTAGCTTTCGTTAGCAGTATTTATTGTGACAAGATGCCTATAGTTATAAAAATATACATACCCACTGAAAACTAGCAACAAAACGGCAACCACTATACTTACTCTTCCAATAATTCTTTCAATTGCATTTTTCTTCTTGTTAACCTGTATTACTGTTTTCCTAATATTATCTTCATATTTTTCGTATTCACTAATTAGCATGTCCTTTATTTCACTCGTTGTAGATAAGTCAGTGTAAGGCTCTGTTATTTTTGATTTATTTAGTAAGGACTTTCCACCTTTAGCAAAATTCTCATATTCTAGGTTCTTATTTAGCAAATACCCAATTAATGCTTTGTAAGAGTTTGTAAACGAATCCAAAGAATAAACCGCTTCACCATAAACATCTCTTATCATTACCATTGGTGAGAAATTTGCTGTACAATAAATATTTTCAGGAGCTAAATGAAGGTTTAAGCGCTTTGCTTCTTCTTCTAATGTCGCAATATTAATAAGCACTTGATATTTCTCTTCTAACGATGCTTTCCTATATTCAGAAAGGTCTTTAGTAGGAACATTCTCAAAACTAAACTCAATAATATCCTCGTCTTTCTTCTCCATAATTTCGCAATCTAGCAATACGCTTGATTTTCGCGTTATCAAATAGAAATCATACTCCGTTTTTGCTTCAATTTCCGATTTTTTGAATTGTTTTGTAATGCCCATATTAGTTATCTCCCTTAACAACGATAATATCGCCTGTGTAAATATTCGCTTCCTTAAAAGTTTGATATACACTCACATCTTTTTTCTCTCGAGTGCTAAAGATGTAATCAACATCATTAACAACTACTTCCGTATTCTTGGTTATAATATCAAGTGCCTCTTTTATCAAAAGTAAACTATTAATTTCATAATCAAATTTCCGCCCATTAACAGCAATTGTAATAATTATGTTCATTCAGCATTTACTCTCCCTTTCTTCCAATACTTAGATCTAACAAAAACAAACATCGCTAGCATTCCTAATGCTGTAAATATTATATACAAGGGGTACAAAAGATTTGGCCCTGAACTAGCAACCTCAACATTCTTAAATGTTTGAGCGCTATTAAAGAGTTTTGAAACATCAAAATCAGTTTCATCTTGTTTTGTATCATAAAGACCCATAAAAATATTATCTTTAATCTTCTGAAGACTTTCCTTCTCAGCTTTTTTTATCTTATCAATAGAAGCATGGTATTCGTTGGAAAATACGTTTATATTATAGAAACCAGTAAGGGAACTATAATCATTTGAGGTATCATTAATAACTTCTGAAGTCAAAGTCAATCCATCACCATCATCGTCATCATCTTCATCTGATGTTGCATAAAGTTTATACGGACTAAACAAAACAACTAACACTGTAAATACCAACAACAATGAACTTATCCTTTTAATCAATGACATCTTTCCCACCCCATTTTTTTTATTATCTCTGTTTAAATTTTAGCATACATAATATACTCTAACAACAGCGAAAATTGTACAGCAAAGATATCAACAATATCTCTTATTCTTACTTTATTTTTTAAAAATTATAGAAAATGTATATCAATAATAACTACAATTACAAAGTTAAAAATCAATGTTTCAGCAAAAAATCGCACATCACAAGCTATCATAAATGACGTGCGCTAAATTTCCCTATAATTGTATGCTTAGTTTTCTTTGGTCCAGTTTACGCTGTCTAAGCATGCTGATAATATAATTCATGTTGTATTCACCATCATACTTTAGAGCTAACTTGTATGCAGGGCTATTAAGTGCTTCTTCTCTAAACTCCTCAATTCTACCACTGAAGTAATAAGGGTTCAAATCAGCCACGAATTTTGCCAATATTTCGGCATCTTGAGGAGTCATTCCATAGCCTTCGTAACGATTATGAAAATTAGTATAGGAAACATCTTGGTAGAACTTAATTCCATATTCAGAGAAATTCAGCAAATTATAATCAGTTAGGCCTTTTTTCTTAGCCCAACTTTCAACATCTAGAGAAACCGTCTCATAGGTAAAGACATCATCTGGGGTTATAGTAATAAACCCATAGTTGTTTTGAGCTACCGCTAGCGATTCAGTTACAACTTCATATAATGTAGCATCTTGATATTCGTTTGATACAATAGCCTGAGTATGAATATGCCCGCTCAAATTCACTTTAGAACCATATTGAGCCATTAAGTTCTTGAGGGCATTACTATTTGTTATCCGATAGTCATCTGAATGTAAGTATTCATTTATCAATAAACTTTGGTGAGTAGAAGTGATTATCTTAGCACCTTTTTCTTTCGCTAACTCAAAACACTCCTTCATCCATTCAATAGTTTCAGTTTGAAAAGTTCCAATAGCTACTGTCCCAAAGCCTGAATTATACATATACTTATTCGCATCCATCATTAACAACCATAAACCTTCTCTTAGTTCAACTAAATAACTTAGGCTTTTTTCATCCTGCATTATTGCTTGATTCCAACCAAAGTCCTGGTATATTTTCTGGAATTCATCAGCTTCAACTGTTTTTTCCTGAAAAACATCATCACCATTGAAACTATAAGCAAAGGGATTTCTAATATCATGATTACCTGGGGAAATAAAGACCTGGATGCCCGCTTTTTTCACTTCCTTAAGCGCTTCAGCTATCTCTTTATGAGATGCCATTTCACCATTAAAAGTTAAGTCCCCAGTCAAAACTAAGGCAGTTGGTTTTTTTGTAATCACTTCGTCAATGAAAGCATGTAATATCTCCGTTCCATATTTAGTGAGCTTACCGTCTCGTAGACGGTATAGTTGTTGCGAGCTAGCTTTATCGTCATGATAATCACTTGCTAAAAAATGCATATCAGTAGAAACTATTATTGTGATTTCTTCATCAGCTTTTAGCGGCACATATTTCGTTGATTCATTGGAACAACCGCTTAATGTTGCCAAAAACATTAAGGCGATTAAGATTGTAGTTTTCCTCATGTAAATTCCCCCAGAGATTTCCAAACACATTTTAACTAGTATACCACACTTCAATAGCTGCCGCTTTTTATATTAGCATATTATGGCAATTTGCTGGTAAAATAGGAATTGACAATTGCGAGGTAAAAAAATGTTAATTGAGTATGAAACGTTGAGAATCAGAAATGCAACTAGTGAAGATGCTGGTATTCTTTGCAAATGGTGGAATGATCCAAAAGTAATGGCACACGCAGGTTTTCCTAATGGCTTAATGACCACCGAAGAAAAAATCATTTTCGAACTCAGTACTGATAGTGATGTAAGTAGACGTAGATTAATTATCGAAATTGACAATATAGCAGTTGGAGAAATGAGTTATCGGATTATTGAAAACAACCATGCTGAAATTGGCATTAAACTATGTGATTCAGACTACCAGAATAAGGGATATGGCTCAAAATTGTTATGTATGTTGATTACATCCTTATTCGAAAAGTTGCGGTGTGATAAAATTGTTCTCGACACTAACATCAATAACGCTCGCGCAAAGCATACCTATGAGAAACTAGGTTTTTTACAAACAAAAGTGAATATTAATTCATTTGTTGATCAATTGGGCAATTACCAATCATCAATTGACTACGAATTAACCCCTGAAAACTTTAAATCTGTTATCTAAAAAGATATCGTTTTACTAACGATACCTTACTAAATTACTTACTTGTTTGTAGTACCATTTTCTATCAAACCATACCTGCCTGAAATATAGAGAAAAACGTATGCCACTAATACTCCTGCTACTCCATATATAGCATCCACTATGTCGGGTGTATTAAAATAAGTAACAAATGTTTCACAGATGAAATTGGCAATTATCATAAAAACTCCAAATGCAGTAATCTCCTTAAGCTTAGCACCCATCAACATCCAGAAATAGCCTACCATCAAATAAAGCAACATGCTTAGTGTAAAATTCGTTACATGAGAAGTTATTTCTGCATTTAATAACACAAAAGAATCATCCAAGCCACTATACCATCTTCCAATAATCAACAAAATTCCAATACTTACTAACACAATATAACCTATTAATGTTGGAGTTTTGGCAGTCGTTTTCATATCAGTTGTTCCTTAACTTTCTTGTTCATTTTAACAATATACTACAAAATCAATTTCTTGACAATCAAACAAAAAGAAAATCGGTGTAGCATAATACTACACCGACAACTACTAATTAGTTTTCAGAAACCTCTGGTAACGATTCTTCTTTTTCCGCCGCTACTGAAAGAATACTATTGAATTCACTTTCAAATTCATCATCTTCTTCATAGCGAAGTTTCTTTTCTAACTTCATTTCCTCTACCATCAACTGAATAGTTCTAGTAGATTCTCTATCGGCATTGGAACCTGTTCCTGCCGGAATCAATTTTCCGATTATTACATTTTCCTTAAGCCCTAATAAGTTATCTGTTTTACCTTTGATACTTGCTTCGGTAAGTACCTTTGTTGTTTCTTGGAAACTAGCTGCTGATAAGAATGAATCTGTCTCTACTGAAGATTTAGAGATACCTAATAGAGTAGGTCCAAATACTGCTGGAATTTTACCTTCTAGTAAGATTTCGTTGTTTTTCTCTGTAATCTTAGCTAAACTTATTTGTTTACCTGCACTAAACCCTGTATCATTGCCTTCAATAACCACAACTTTTCTTAGCATTTGGCGAATCATAACTTCCAAGTGTTTATCAGAAATGCTAATACCTTGAGATTCATAAACTTTCTTAACTTCTTTTAAGATATAGTTTTGAACAGATTGTACATCAGCAACTTCAATTAGTTCTTTAGGGTTCACTGAACCTTCGGTAATTTTATCACCAGCCTCGATATGAGAGCCAACCTTTAGCCAACTACGAACAACTTGAGTTGCATCTGCTTTATGTTCAATACTTTCCTTGTCATTAGAAACTACAATTCTAATACCTGAATGGTTACTGCCTTCTTCAATAATGGTTATTTCACCGGTTATTTTAGATAAAAGTGCTGGATGTTTTGGACAGCGCGCCTCAAATAGTTCCTCGACACGTGGTAAACCTTGAGTGATATCTCCACCACCAGCAACTCCACCGGTATGGAAAGTTCTCATGGTTAACTGGGTGCCTGGCTCACCGATTGATTGAGCTGCCATAATACCAACAGATTCCCCAACCTCAACGATTTTACCAGTAGCCATATTTTTACCATAACACTTTTGACATACACCATAAGTGGAATCACAAACGAAAGTGCTTCTAATATAGACTTGAGTAATTCCAGCATCAACAATCTGTTGAGCGATAGATTCAGTAATATATTCATCGCTATTGATAATCACTTCACCAGTTTTTGGATCAGTAACATCTTCTTTAGCATATCTACCTACTAAACGATCATATAGTTTTTCAATAACAGCTCCTGTTTTACGATCTGTGATATCTTGAACTAAATACGCCTTATCAGTACCACAATCCTCTTCACTAACAATTACATCTTGAGCAACATCTACTAGACGACGAGTTAAGTAACCAGATTCTGCGGTCTTTAACGCGGTATCCGTTAGCCCTTTACGCACACCATGAGTTGAAATAAAGAATTCACTTACGTTCAAGCCCTCACGGAAATTAGAGTAAATTGGAACCTCAATAATTGAAGATTGGTATTCTTTTGTTGATTTTGACTGTGTTGGTTTACCCATCAAGCCACGCATTCCTGCCAACTGAGTAAAGTGTGATTTATTACCACGGGCCCCAGAAGTAGCCATCATATTGATTGGGTTTTTGCGAGGTAATTCAGCCATTAGCTCATCACCTAATTTATCCTTGATGCCGCCCCATAAATCGTTTAAGTGTCTTTCCCATTCTTGTGCAGTTAATTTACCACGTTTGTATAGTTTCATTAATACTGCTGCTTGAACTTTACCTTCTTCGACATATTGAACTTTATTTGGCGATACCTTAATATCATCTAGTGATACAGTCATACCTGAAACACTTGAATACTTGAATCCATTGTCTTTGATCTTATCAAAAATCTTATATGTGTCACCTTGATCATTACTGTACTTCTTAAAAATAGCACCAATAACATCACCAAGGTTTGCTTTAGTTACTGCTGTAGAAACGGGAATATTGCGAATACTCTCTTTAATATCTACACCCATTGGTACAAAGTACTTATCAGGAGTTTTAATAAAACATTCTCCATCTTTAGTAACTTCATTGATATATGGGAAATCATTAGGGAACATGTCATTAAAGATTATTCTGCCAACAGTCGTAATCAAATACATTTTCTTTTGTTCTGGAGTAAAACTTGTCTTGTTGACAGTATTTGCTCTAACTGCAATGCGTGAATGCAAATGAGTAAGTTTTAGTTGATAAGACATTAATACTTCATTAACATCTTTGTAAATCTTTCCTTCAGATTCTGCATATATACGATATTGCTGAGCTGATTCTTCATCACCTAACAATTCATACATCTTGGCTTGATTCTCAAATTCTTCCTTGGTTTCTTCCATAGTTAGATAGTAGTTACCAAGCACCATATCTTGAGATGGTGTAACGATTGGTTTACCATCTTTTGGCCCAAGAATGTTGTTGGAACCTAGCATTAATACTTTTGCTTCACTACGCGCTTCCTCACTTAATGGAACGTGAACAGCCATTTGGTCACCGTCGAAATCGGCATTAAATGCTGGTGTTACTAACGGATGCAAACGAATTGCTCTACCCTCAACAAGTTTAGGCATAAATGCTTGAATTCCTAAACGGTGTAGTGTAGGTGCTCTATTTAGCAATACTGGATGATCACTGATTACTGTTTCAACGATATCCCAAACACGTGGATCCAAGCGATCAATTAGTTTTTCAGCTGTTTTTGGATTGCCCGCAATTCCTTGATGAACAATCTCATTAATTACGAATGGTTTAAATAATTGCAATGCCATTTCACGAGGTAAACCACATTGATACATCTTTAAATCTGGCCCTACAGCGATAACAGAACGGCCCGAGAAGTCAACACGCTTTCCTAATAAGTTTTGACGGAAACGACCTTGTTTACCTTTAAGACTGTGTGATAGAGATTTTAATGAGCGACCTCCAGCACCAGTAATTGGTTTACTACGTCTACCATTGTCAATTAAAGCATCTACCGCTTCTTGTAACATACGTTTTTCGTTTTGAACAATAATTGCAGGTGTTCCTAATTCTAATAGTTTATTTAAACGATTGTTACGAGTAATAACTCTGCGATATAAATCATTTAAATCACTTGTTGCAAAGCGTCCACCATCTAATTGCAACATTGGCCTTAAATCAGGTGGAATAACTGGTAATACTGTTAAAATCATCCACTCAGGTTGATTATCAGAGTCCACAAATGCCTCAATAGTTTCTAAACGTTTGATTAATTTCTTGCGTTTTTCACCTTGTACTGTTTCTAATTCAGTCTTAACATTAGCCAAATCACCTGCTAAATCTACTTGTTCTAGTAGACTCTTTACGGCCTCAGCTCCTGTTTTAGCAATAAAGCTACCAGGACCATTCAAAGCAACAGCATCACGATATTCTTTCTCAGAAAGAATTTGTTTATATTCCAAAGTTGTATCTTGAGGATCAATAACGATCCAAGAAACGAAATATACGACTTCTTCTAAAGCTTTGGGAGCCACATTTAGCAAAAGAGCCATTCTAGAAGGGGTTCCTCTTAAATACCAAATATGAGCAACTGGTGCTGCTAGTTGAATATGCCCCATTCTTTCCCTACGCACGTTAGCTTTGGTAATCTCAACTCCACAACGGTCACAAACTACACCTTTGTAACGTACTTTCTTGTACTTTCCACAATAACATTCCCAGTCTTTGCTAGGTCCGAAAATTTTCTC
>JGI994J12354_10002921_pt1 | contig 16293 bp, 15 predicted proteins | sample IntmicLarv3ML3BL_FD_12354 | JGI IMG/M metagenome (IMG submission 12354) | reverse complement strand
TCGCCGTTCCCTCGCCTCCTCCTGCCTCTCCCACGCCCTTACATGCGCGACTTGACGCCATTCCCCTCATATGATACGGTTCTATGGGTAGTTTTGGGCTTCCCGATTTGCTACGAAAAATTGAGGTGCTGAAGCGATGAGCGATATAACCGGAAAGATCAAGAAATCCATGGGCAATGCGCGGAAGAAAAAGCGCTATCCCGCCGCCAGGCTGGGCGACCGCTTGGGCGAGAGGCTAAGCGTCTATGTCGGCTGGTTCGTTTTGGCGATTTTTACCATTCACCCGCTGATGATCCGCCTGCCGCGCAAGGTCGTCGACACCATCACCAACGATGAAACGGGCGCTGTCGAGGAATTCGTGCGGTATGTCGGCAATGGATACACCAACATCACCGAGACGAAGGGCACGACGTTCATCGTCATCTTGCTGTGCGCGGTCTTTCTGATGCTGTGCGCGGTCGCCTATACGCTGATGCTCGGCCATACGCCAAAGCTCCGGCTCAAGGAGCGGCTGCGTTCGCTGCGCCCCTACGAGATCGCCATCCTCGCCTATTGGCTCATCGCGCTGGTATCGGCGTGCACGTCCGAAAATTTGCATACCGCCTTCATGGGCGCGAGTCTGCGCAACGAGGGATTCTGGTTCCAAACCGCTTACATCGCGGCGTTTTTGATGGTGGCGCGGTGGTACAAGCCCAAGACGCGGGATTTTGTCGTGCTGATCTGCACGGCCATCCTGATTGCCTTCTATATCCTGCCGCAGTATTACGGCTATGACCTACTGCATTTCTATCCCAACGAGCTTCCGCCGCGCTCGAAGATCATGTTCATCGGCACGATGTCCAACATCAACGTTGCCTCAACGTATTACGGCATCGTGTTCGTGATCTGTTCGGTGCTCTTCGTGCAGCATACGAGCGACAAGCTGCGCCGGTTCCTGTTCCCCTGCGCTCTTCTTTTATTCTACATCGTGTTGCTCGGCGACACGGAATCCGTGCAGGTCGGCTTGATAGCGGTGGTCATGGTAGCCTTTCCCTTCGTCGCGAAGGACAAGAAAACTATCGCGCGCACGCTGTTGCTGGGAGCTGGATGCGCGCTCGTCGGCTGGATCAACATGGTGGCGCACCGCGCGTATTTCCTCGGCGACCCGCAATTCGCCGTTCTGGAGCCGCTCCTTCCCATCGTCGCGGGCGTGTTCGCCGCCTCCGCGGCTCTCGTGCGCTTCTTACCCATCAAGAAGGGCTTGCCAGCGATGGTCTGGCGCGTCGGCTGGCTGACCATGGTGGTCGTCATCTTGGTCGGCGCGGTGCTCGCCATGCCCATACTGGCCGAAAAAACGGGCAACCGCTCCCTTCAAGAGGCAGCCAGTGTGCTCAAGGGTAATTTCGATCCAAACTTCGGCAGCAAGCGCTTCCTCGCGTGGGGACGCGCCATCGATATGTTCAAGCAAAAACCTATCCTCGGGCACGGCCCGGACAACTTCGGCCACATCTATACCAACACGTTCACTTTGCCGGAATATCAGGAGCTGTTGGCCGAGGCGGCGGCAAAGGGCATCGATCCGAGCACTGTGGACAATCCCACCACCTTTGACAAAGCCCACAACGAATACTTTCAGGCGCTCGTGGATGTCGGCATCCTCGGCCTTGCAGCGATTCTCGTGTTCTACGGACTGCTGCTGTACGCGGTGTTCCGCCGCCATCTGAACAACCCCGTCGTCCTCGCGCTGGGCGTCGCGCTGGGGTGCTTCCTCGTGCAGGCTTTCTTCAACTTCTCCACGCCGTTTGCGCATCCCGTTACGTGGACGTGCTGGGGAATGCTGGCGGCGGCGATGCGGAATGCCGGGGTTGATGTGGAAGGGGAGGCTCCCGCTGTGGTGGTTGGGAAGAAAAAGGTTGTCTCTAAAAGTTAATTCCTTCCTGGCTTTATCCGATATAAATAAAAAGAGGATACAGCAGCTGGTACATTTTTTCTGCTGGTAGGTGTAAAATGAGAAATATCTTACAATCCGACATAAACGATATCCTGTCGGACGATAACATCGCTTGGGAGGAATTAAGGAATTCCACAATATTGGTGACGGGTGCGACTGGGCTGATCGGCGGCCTTCTTACGCGTATCTTGTCGGAGGCGAATGAGCGGTATGGCCTGAATATCAGGCTCGTCGGTCATGGACGCAACCGTGAAAAGGGAGAGGCACTCGAAAAGGAGCTGCGCGTGGAGTTTGTCTACGGCGACATAGGAGCTCAAGACGCATTGGGTCTGGATAGCGCTTTTGATGTGTGTGACTATATTTTCCATTGTGCGGCGATGACGAGTTCTGCAGAAATGGTCGCAAGACCCGTCGATGTGATGATGTCGGCGGCGGGAGGTACGCGGCACATGCTCGAATTGGCCCGTGAAAAGCAGTGTAAGGGATTTGTCTACCTTTCTTCGATGGAGGTATATGGAAGGACTTCCGCACAGAAGGTTCGCGAGGACGCGCTCGGCTATTTGGATTTGTCCAATTCGCGGAGCAGCTATCCTGAGAGCAAGCGGTATTGCGAGATGCTATGCGTCGCATATGCTGCGCAATACGGTGTCCCGGCGAAGATTGCCCGTCTCGCACGAACATTCGGAGCGGGAGTGCCCAATGACCCGAGCGATATGCGTGTCGCCAACCAGTTTGCCAGAAAGGCTCTGGCGGGTGAGGATATAGAGTTACATACAGAGGGTCGATCCGTCGCCAACTGTTGCTATACCGCTGATGCCATGACGGGAATTTTGGCCATCTTGCTAAAGGGCAGACCCGGTGAGGCATACACCATTGCAAACCCGGCAGCAAGCGTTACGATCCGCGAAATGGCGGGCATCGTCGCCAACGACGTGTGCGGCGGGGAGATTAAGGTGCTTGTCAATATACCTGATGATATCAAGAAGCGCGGCTACGCGCCGGATGTCGGCCATACGCTTGTGGTGGACAAGCTCGAAGAGCTTGGCTGGAAGCCAAAGGTTGGGATTGCTGAAATGTATCGGCGTATGATAGAGGATTGGCAAAGTGGCGAGTAAAAAGGACGCGTCAATACACGCATTTGGCAGGCGAGAGTATATGGGAAGCGTGTTGTTCTACGTGAATGTGCCGAAGTCGCGCGTCGATAGTGCAGGCATCTGAAAGAAGGCGAAGCATGCGTAAGCAGCAGTATAGGCAAATTATAAAGACGATCGGCATACTGCGCGATGCGCACTGCGCGGAGCAGTACGCTGACGCGCAGAGTGGCGCGCTTGCGGTAGGAAACTTCATCGAGCATGTCGTGGGAGAAGGGACCCAAACGGTCGAGTTGCTAACGGAATACTGCGAGGCGCTTTTTAAAGTGAGCAATGGTGGAGCCAGCGAGAAGCTTTTGAATGAGTGTTGGCAAAAAATTGATGCTAGCGCACGCTCTGAAATAAAACCTGACAAGATGGAAATCGTATTTTTGTGTTACAAAGCGTCCATGTCAGATAGTGTTCTGAGTATGTATTATGCTGCAAAAGCCGATCCGAATTGCAATGCTATTTGGTTGCCGATTCCCTATTATGGTAGAAACCCCGACGGTACGTTCGGAATCATGTATTACGAAGGTGCGGAGCATTACCCTGGTATCGACTGCGCCGACTGGCGGGAGTATGATATCGAGATCCGCCGCCCCGATTGTATCGTGACATATAATCCCTATGACGAGGGTGGTTATGTTACGAGCGTGCATCCGGCCTATTATACGAGCAAGCTGCGCGATTTGACGGAGTTGCTAATGTATTGCCCGTATTTTGTAGGCGCAGACGATATTCAGGAGCATTTTGCTATAGCGGTAGGGTGTGCATACGCACATAAGGTTGCGGTGCAGTCGGAGAGCGTTCGTAGCTCGTATATCAATCATTTCAAAAGGGCATATGGGAACCAATTCGGTAAGCCGGAGGATAAATTTGTTGCACTCGGAAGCCCGAAGTTTGACGCTGTGGTGAACTCAAGTCGTGAGGCGTTTGCTTTGCCGGATGCATGGCGGGAGCGTATCGGGAGCAAGAAAGTCGTGCTTTACAACACAACCGTTGCTGAGATTATCAATTCTAACGCGCAAAATTTGTTAAAAGTTCGAGCTGTACTTAAGTTGTTTGAGAGGCGCGATGATGTCGTCCTTTGGTGGCGGCCGCATCCACTGTTTGAGCAGACATATGAATCCATAGAGAAAAGTCTTGCGGAGGAATATCGTGCTATTGTTGCAGGGTACAAGGAGGCGTCGTTCGGTATTTTTGATGACACGTCCAATTTGCATAGGGCGATTGCTTGGAGTGACGCATATTACGGGGATGGATCGAGCGTTATGCATGGCTACCGCATTCAAGGGAAGGCAATTATGTGGCAGAATCCCGAAATTTTTCAGTATGACACAGCAAAGTCTATAAAAAAGGACAAATTGGAAGAAACGCTAGGTGAAGAACTAGAACGTGCAGATACGATGATAAATAAGTGGTTGTTTCATGAATGGGAGCAATTTGATTTGAGTTTGTTCTTAGATATGATCATTAATTGTCGTGAAAATGACCAGCTCCAGATGTTTCTCAAAAAAATAATGTTAAATATTAAAGCCTCTCAGCCGCCGATTGACGGCATGGCAGGACAATCCATATATGATTATGCAAAGAAAGTTATACTCGGATAGGAGATAGAGGATTATGACAACGGTCTTGATCTTCGCGGGTGGTACGGGGCAACGAATGAACACCCGCGCCAAGCCGAAACAGTTTCTCGACTTGCATGGCAAACCTGTGATCATTTACACACTTGAGCATTTCGATGTTCATCCGGAGATCGACAACATTGTCGTCGTATGTGTAGAGAATTGGATTCAGGAATTTAAGAAGATGCTCCGCCAGCATATCATTGAAAAAGTTAGCTTGATCGTGCCAGGTGGAAGCGGAGGCGATAAATCGATCTACAACGGGCTTAAAGCGATGGAGAGAAAGAGCTCGCCTGACGATATCATTCTGATACACGATGGAGTACGTCCGCTTATCAATGCGGAATTGATTTCTGCGAATATAGCGAAGGTTAGAGAGTGCGGCAACGCGATAACGGTCGAAGCCGCCAGCGAGAGCGTTGTTCGCCTAGATGCTGATGGTCGCATAGCGGATGTTCCTCCCCGGGCTGCGATGTATATGGCAAAAGCGCCGCAGTCGTTTCGATATGGCCAGATTTGGGATTTGTACAAAAGGGCCAACAATGAGGATGTCAGGACAATTGATTCAGCTCACTTGTGTAGCATCTACGGCGTTGAGCTGCATACGGTTCAGAGTACGCCATATAACTTAAAAATCACTGCTCCGCATGACTTTTACATTTTCAGAGCCTTATTTGAAGCAATGGAAAATGAACAGATCATCGGAATTTGACATGTAGAGAGTGGAAGCTAGGTGAGAAGGGTTGAACATTGACTATATCATTGTGCAAGCGGGCGGCAAAGGAACGCGCCTTGAGCATCTGACGGCGAACAAGCCAAAGGCGCTCGTACCTGTCGAGAATTTACCTATGCTGTTTCATCTGTTCCGCAAGTTTCCCGATAAGCAATTCATCATCATAGCCGACTATAAAAAGGAAGTATTGCGCGAATATTTGGAGTGCTTCTCTCAGGTTCGGTATCAGGTCGTTGAAGCCGACGCATCGGGCACTTGTGGAGGAGTAAAGCAAGCGGTTGCCTTATTGCCGGAAGATACGCCTTTTATGCTGATATGGTCCGACTTGATCTTGCCAAATGGTTTCGAGTTGCCGATGGATGCCGGGGACTATATCGGCCTTTCTCAAACATTTCCCTGCCGGTGGAAGTACGAAAATAGCCAATTTTTAGAAAAACGATCAGAACCGTTTGGTGTAGCGGGTCTATTCATATTCCGCGATAAGGCGGTACTTCACGAAGTGCCCGAAAGTGGCGAACTTGTGCGCTGGATGCAGGCCAACAAAGTGAAATTCGCGGAATTAGGGCTTGCGGGAACGCGGGAATTTGGGGTGCTGTCAGAGTACGAGGTGCTAGAGCAAGAGAAATGCCGACCCTTCAATAAGATGACAATAGCCGGTGAAACGATCATCAAAGAACCAGTTGACGAACAGGGGGAGAAGCTTGCCCTGTTGGAGCGTGCGTGGTATGAGAAGGCGTCCATTATGGGGGTTAGGAATATCCCACGAATTTTCTCATCCGACCCGCTCACAATGGAATGCATAAAGGGCAAGAACATTTATGAATACACAGATTTACCCGTTGCTGACAAGAGCAGAATTCTGCGGAAACTGGTCGATTCGTTGGAATACCTGCACGAATTGGAACAAGCACCTGCTGATAGCTTTAGCATGCGCGAAGCCTACTACACCAAGACGATGGCACGGCTTAGCAAAATCCGCGACTTAGTGCCGTTTGCCGACAGGCGTACAATTGTTGTCAATGGTCGCGAGTGCCGAAACGTGTACTTTTATAAGCGGGACCTGGAGCGGAAACTGGAAGCGCTCCGTTGCGATAGCTTTGCACTGATCCATGGCGATTGCACATTTTCTAATATGATGCTTAAAGATGATACAGAACCCATCTTGATTGATCCGCGAGGGTATTTTGGGTTCACCAAATTATATGGCGACCCAAACTATGACTGGGCAAAGCTGTACTACTCTGTCGTTGGTAACTATGATCGATTCAACCTAAAAGATTTTCGGCTGACGATTGGTGCGAACAGCGTGGAGTTGGTGATCTCATCAAACCGGTGGGAAGCACTGGAAGAGGAATTTTTTACTATTTCAAGAGCCGACCCTCAAGCAATAAAGCTGCTCCATGCGGTTATCTGGCTATCGCTGACAACCTATGCTTGGCAGGACTACGATAGCATTTGTGGCGCATTTTACAATGGGTTATACTATTTGGAGGAGGTGTTGTGATGAATCATTTTGAAAGAACGCGCAAAATTATTGATAATGCTATACGTTCTGTGCGTGACGACGAATTCAATGCACTGAAAAGAGATTGCCTTGATACGTTAAACGGCGGAGGGAAAATCATTGCTTCAGGATTGGGGAAAAATGTGCCGATTTGTGAAAAATTTGTCGGTAGCTTTAATTCCGTCAGCGTTCCCGCTGCATTTATGCATACGAACTCCGCTGCTCATGGAGACATGGGAATTGTACGCAATGGAGATCTTGTGATTGTACTGACAAAGAGTGGAGAAACGTCAGAATCGATCCATCTGACGCACTTGCTAAAAAAACGCAAGTGCAAGGTTTGGTTGCTGTCGTTTAGCCGGACGAGCACACTTTACAAAGAGATTCCCAACAGGCTCATCATAGACCTGGAACATGAGGGCGATGAGTGGAACATACTTCCGAACAATTCCACCGTGTTGAATCTGATTGTCCTGCAGGAGCTAGCGATGCAGATCATCAAGGAGCAGCATATCGATCTTGATGAGTTGCGGCAAAACCACCCCGGCGGGGCGATTGGAGCGCAATTAAGCGGCGGAAACCTATGACCACGTTGACGCTTTCGTCGTTAGGACATACTTGGATACTTGATCTGGATGGAACCGTCCTCAAGCATAACGGTTACAAGCTCGATGGTCGCGATTCATTGCTCGACGGCGCGGAACAATTCATGAAGGGCCTGCCGGATGGAGATATGGTTGTGTTTGTCACGTCGCGAACACTCGAATATAAGGAACAAACCGAGAGCTTCCTCACGGAGCACGGTATACGGTATGATCACGTCATCTATAACGCGCCGTATGGCGAGCGGATCTTGATCAATGATCGGAAGCCGAGCGGGCTACATATGGCGGTAGCGGTGAATGCTGAGCGCGATGAAATGGTAGATATAAGGATAAAGGTTGATGAGACTCTATGATTCTTTCCACAGGGATAAGGGCTTTGCGTGGCCGTGTTCTTTGGGTAAGGACAAAACGCAAGTATAATATCAATCAAGGCGGCATCTATGTTTTGCTGATGCCAGATAGCGATCGTGAGCTTAATGAACGTGCGCTACGTCATATTGATGATTTCCTTGCCTACCGCAGGGGTAGTTCGGTTGTCATTCTTACTACCGACGAGTGGGTGATGAAAAATGCAAATCGTTTTACTGGGCATATACTAGCGGTAGAGCGAATATCGGCACGCGATTCTTTCTATTATCGCTGCTATTCTTACTACTATGGCTTCTCTGAGCAATTCATTGTGATATCGTTGCAAGGCGGCTACGGAGAAAGACTCGCTCTCGCTAAGAACATTAACGGAATCACGAAAGAAGATTTGACCTGCTTAGGGCTGTATATCATTCGAAACTGGAGAGGAGAGGGAGCGGCGAATGGATAACTACGAGAAGGCGCGGGTTCGCAAATGCGTGGGTCGGTTTGTGAAGAACGGTCAACTCGTGGGCAAACGTATCGTTCTATTCGGTGCGTCGGGTTTCTCAAAGGATATCCAGAATTCGCTTCAGGAACATGGGTTTTCCGCGACTGCCGTTGTGGATAACGACAGTCGAAAGACGGGGATTCGCTGTCTTGGCATGACGGTTCAGAGACCGGAGGACACATTGCTTCCATTCGACGATAAGACAATAATATTGTTTTACTCGCCGGGATTTTGGCGGGAGATAGCGCATCAGCTTAAGCAGATGGGGTATCGACGTGAGCGGCATATTTGTGTGATGAACGACAAGATCAATGACTCGTTTTTGAATTTTTCTAGAATGACTGCATACAAGGTACGGGGGCTGTTTTGGTATCGAAGGATTATCAAAGGCCATTTGCCGAATTGTACGATATTCGTTGCTCCGTATACGGGCACAGGCGACATTTACCTCACGGGCTTGTTTTTCAACGAGTATATAAGGCGGAACAATATTGCGGATTATGTATTTGCGGTCGTTTCGGGAGCTTGTCGCAAGGTAGCGGAAATGTTTGATATAAAGAATGTTATTGTGCTTCCCCACCAAATCAGCGATGACATCATCTCGCTTGAACGCTCGACAGGAAAGAAACTAAACATCGTCACACTCAATGATGGCTGGTTGGGGGATCCACTCCAGTGGCTTCGTGGGTTTAAAGGGCTACATTTTGAAAAAATGTTCCGCTATTTTGTGTTTGGTTTCGGTGACGATATTGCGCATGAGTTGCCGCCACGTAAGGTTTATAGCGATGAAATCGACGAGCTGTTCAAAAAATATGGGCTTGTTAAGGGGGAAACGGTGGTTCTCTCACCCTATTCCAATACGCTATTTGATCTGCCTGACGATGCGCTCGAAGCGATTGTCGCACATTGTAAGGGGTTGAACTTGACTGTTTGCACAAACTGCGCTGGAACAGAAAAACCTGTGGCCGGAACGCCAGCGGTATTTTTTCCACTGAATCAGGCGATTGCTTTTATGGATGCGGCGGGATATTTTGTCGGAGTTCGCAGCGGGCTTTGCGATATCATCAGCTCGTCGACGTGCAAAAAAATAATTCTCTATGAAAAAGAAGGATTGTTTTATCAATCCTCGCAGTTCGAGTATTTTAGTCTTGCGAAGATGGGCCTATGTGACGACGCAGTTGAGATAGAGTACCGAGAGGATTTGAAAGAAAGAGTGTTGCGGACTATTTTCGGCGAGTTACCGCAGCCATATAGGGAAGGAGCTTAACATGGCGCAAGATAAGCTGCATTTAATACACGAGTTGCCGCACATCTTTGAGATCGAGGACATGATTGCCTTTTGCAAAAAATATGAGCACTTGTACATTTGTGGTGCCGCGGAAAATCAAGAATATTTGCTGAAATACTTTGATATTTGCGGCATCAAGATCGAGGGCTATACTGTCACAAGTCCCGCGGATAATTGCTTGACGCACTATCGGCAGTTACCGATCTTGCAGATTGATGAAGTTATCCAACGGCCGAATACGGGTGTTATACTTGGTTTATCCGACAAGCACTATCGTTATTTTATTCCGAAGTTTCGCAAAGTGGGATTTAACGCTTACTTTGTTATGTCGGAGTTTAATAAGAGGGCAATAGCGGATCAGCTTAAGCCGCGGCCAGTTGAGGAAATGACATTTGAGATCAATTTGGTTGATCACTGCAATTTGAGCTGCCAAATGTGCGATCATTATTCGCAGTTGTCAGAAGAGTGCTTTGTAGACATGGAGCAATTTGACCGCGATCTCAAAAGAATAGGTGAAATATTTGATCACAAGGTCGGCTATATTACGCTTCTTGGCGGTGAGCCAACGCTCCATCCGATGCTGATTCGGTGCATGGAAATCGTCCGCCGTGAGTTTGCCAATGGGCAGATCATACTTCTTACGAACGGGTTGTTGCTTCCGAAACTTGAAAAAGGACCAAATGATAGTAACATTTGGCAAGCGTGTAAAGACCTTGGCATTCACATAACCGTGACAGTGTATCCGCTTAGTTTTGATTACGATGTTTTAGCAAAAAAGGCTAGAGAGTACGGAGTGTCGTTGAGTTTATCCTCTAACATCCATGCTGAGGAACTTACGAAAATTGTCAAAATCTCCGATAAACATACGTTTGATCTACTCGGTAAAGTTGGAAAGGAGTATTTCGTCAGTTGTTTATACTTTAACCATTTTAATGTACTTAAAGACGGAAAATACTATATGTGTCCTATAGCGGCGCACAGCGGGATATTCAACAAGGCATTTGGTCAAGAGCTGGAACTGCTTAGAAGGGATGCTATCGATATCTATGAAACTGACGAGTATAGGTCGTTTGCGGAATTTTCGGCCGACTACGTTCCGTTTTGCCGGTATTGTGATATCAAAAACTGGCATCCGCACTCACAATGGAAAGCGAGTAGTAAGTTGATGGAGGAGTATGTGTGATGGCCGAATAATGGCTAAATGAAATGGACAATGAACAGGTTTGATAATCAGGGACAAACTATTGTTAGAATGCAAGGAGAGGAAAATCATGAGATTCGGCTATTTGGCGCAATATATGGAATATGTTGAGAAAATTCAGAACAAAAAGCTTGTTTTGTTCGGAGCGGGAGACAATTTACACAATGTGATGATGCGTTACTATAGGTACGATGATATTTTTGCTATTTGGGATAACAACCCTTCTAAGCAGGGCAGGAAAGTGATGAATATAACGGTTACGTCTCCACAGTTTATGTCTGATGTTGTTGTGATCATTACTGTTCTGGATGAATTAGCGATTTGTGCGATCACGTCGCAACTATATAGTCTTGGGATTAAGGACGTCTATCCGGCGGCGGCTCTCTCTTTGACAAATGAAATCGAACGCTATAATCAGGATTTTTCACAAAAGTATCATGAACTAAATGCTTACAGTGTGGTAGAGCAAAATAGAGATAAAATAGCGCAGGTTCGTGCCTTATTGTCCGACGAAAAATCCCGAATTGTATATGATAAAATTGTTGAGAATACCCAATACAACATCGGCGATTACATGGATGTATGCGACGATATTTATGATCATTATTTCTCGGATGGATTCTTTGCCTATACAAACGAAGAGGTCTTTATTGACGGAGGAGCGTATATAGGGGAGGATACTGTGCGGTTAGCGCGGCAGATTGGCATTGAAAATATGAAACGTGCTTATTGTTTTGAGCCGGATACAGGCAACTATACGCGGTGTCTACAAAATTTGAAAAGTTTTTTTGCGTGCGAAGAGGCAATAGATTCGGGAGAATGCTGCAAAGGCGATCGGTTCAGTGTATACAAATCGGGATTATATGATAGGAATGAAAACATAGGTTTTATCAGCTACGGGACGCATGCAAGTGTTTTTGCCGAGTTGCGGAAAGGAAACGCTTCTTCAACTGTGCCGGCAATGATGATTGATGACATTATCCAGCCGGATGACATAGTAACCTTGATAAAGATGGACATAGAAGGTGCGGAGATGCCAGCGTTGCGCGGCGGAGAACGCATTATCAAGGAGCATAAGCCTAAAATGGCAATTTGTATTTATCATAATATCGAAGATTTGTGGGAGATTCCTTTGTATTTGCACGCACTTGTGCCCTCCTACAAGCTGTATATCCGACATCATACGCCACAATTTTGGGATAGCGTTGTGTATGCGACTGTATAATTCGGTACATACAGCGCGTATTGGTGACGCTGGATTGAGAAGAAGCGAGGTTGCCCTATGTACTTCTGAATCAAAAAGGTATAGGAGTAAAAAATGAAGCAACGCTATATAGAGCAGTTGAATATGTCGCTGTCGCCGCTCGGATTCGGAGTCATGCGCGTTGCGCAAAATGGAGATGGTTCTTTTCCAAGCGAAACATACAAGTTGCTTGAAGCGGCTTTGGAGTGTGGGATCAATTACTTTGATACTGCTTATATGTACTTGGGCGGTCATTCAGAGGAGTTAGTGCGCGACGCGCTTGTAAGGAACCATGACAGGAATAAGTTTTATATTGCGGACAAGCTGCCTGTTTGGGAGTGCAAGAATCGTGAAGATATGGAGAAGATTTTCGCGATTCAGCTCGAACGGCTTGGCACCGAATACGTCGATTTTTATTTGCTACACGGTCTTAATCGTCAGCGTTGGATTGATGTCTACGACGCAGGTGTTCTGGAGTTCCTAGACAAAAAGCGCCGTGAAGGGAAAATTCGAGCAGTCGGTTTCTCAATACATGACACGACTGATACACTGAAAATGATAATCGGTGCGTATGATTGGCAATTCGCACAATTGCAGATCAACTATTACGACTGGGTCGTCCAAAGGGTGGAAGAGAGTTACGGGTATCTTGTCCAGTGCGATATTCCGTGTATGGTCATGGAGCCAGTAGGAGGCGGCAGATTGAGCAATCTGCCGCCGCAAGCGTCAACGCTATTAAGCAACGCAGACCCTACCCGCTCTCCGGCGGCATGGGCGCTACGCTTCGTTTCCGCGTTGCCGAATGTTGCCGTTACACTGTCGGGGATGAACACAGAAGCGCAGCTTTACGAAAACAGCAGGATATTCGGCGAGGTTTCGCCGCTTACGGGCACTGAAAGGGAAGTTTACGGTGCAGTGGTCGAAGTTATCCGTGCGAAAAACACTGTTCCTTGCACGGGTTGCAGGTATTGCATGGAGGAGTGTCCGAATGGCATTGATATTCCTAATATCATTCACAGGTACAACGACTGTAAGCTTTTTGACGATTGGGAGAGGTTTGATACTCAGTATTTTACTTTTGTTCCCGAGGGCAGGCGTGGCGATTCTTGTGTAGCCTGTGGTATGTGTGTGAAAAAGTGTCCGCAAAACATTCAGATACCAGAGGCGCTTAAGTTGATTCATCAAACCGCGGTAGAGCTTGCTGTCGGGGCGGATTTGATGCAAATTGTGGGGAAAAGCAACCTTGTTTTGTTCGGAGCGGGAGCGGATGGACAGAGGCTTGCGGCAATGTTGCAAAGTGCGGGAATTTCCATCTTTGGGTTCGCTGATAACAATCCGGAGCTATGGGGACAAACGATTGACAATGTTGAGGTGATAGCGCCTGAAAAGCTGAGGAGCTTGGATGTAACTGTGATGATAACGAGCAGCAAATATCATGGGGCAATCAAGGAGCAGCTTGCGCGTATGGGGATAGCGGCAGTGAATGGATAGAAGAGCAATTGGTGGGAAAAGATTCAGAGTGTTTTTGGTAGACCTGATAGGGGAGAGGAAGAATCGATAAAGATGAACGCAGATTTTGAGCTAAACGAAATAATGGATTGTTTGGCGGATGCGCGTGCGCTGGATTGTGATAACATCGACTACATCCTTGCCATCAATTCTGACAACAATCCTTGCTTCAACCATAAACTTCATTTGAGTTTCAAAGCTAAACTCGGTAGCCGACGTGGAATAATCATCGAGGGAGAGAGAGCAATACGGCTGATCAAACTCTATTCCCTTTATGCTTTCACAGATAAGTTGATCATTGGTTCGCTTGATCTGCCGTATGGACGCAAACTCCGCAATCTGCTTGAAAGCGGAATCGCCACAGAAGATGAGTTGATCAACGATGTGATCTTGGGAGCGATGTAGCTATGGATCGGCAACATAAAAGCGAAATGGTTCGAGTACTTGGCGCAAGGTTGAAAGACCAGTCATTTGATGGTAAGTCGGTGTTGCTGTTTGGTCATTGTAATGCGACGGAAGAAATGGCGGACCATTTGCTTACCAACGGGGTGGCGCCAGCTGCAATACTCGATAATAATATAGCGAAGCAGGGACTCGCATATCGCGGAATACGGGTGGCATCACCAGGTTCTTTATCTGACTATGACGCACAAAATAGCATCATCCTCATTGCGAACCGCTTCTTTTCAGAGATGGTAGCGCAATGCCGTAGACTCGGATACAATGGTGAAGTCGTGCAGGTTGTTGGCTATAATTCGTTTGCTGAGTATTCGCTGGCGGATGAAACGATCACTCTTAAGATAGAGCGTATGAAACGCGGGGCGCACACGCTTAAGCGGATACATGAGCAGTATCCTACGCAGCACCTGATCATCTGCCCGAACAATGCACTCGGCGACGTTTATTGGGCGATGTCTTTTTTACCTGCATATCTTGAGAAAAATCACATTGGCAATGTTGCGATTGTGGTTGTCGGGGACGCTTGTAGACAAGTCGCTGAAATGTTTGGAATAGGACATATTGCAACGCTTGAAAGCAAAGAAATGGACGAGTTTGTTCAGGCGGTTGTCTTTACCCGCGAGGATGCGAGTACAATTGCTCAACACGACCGGCCTTATACGAACAACACCATCAAATGGGTTGACAAACATTTTCTTTCGTTTGTGGATTGTTATAGATATGCTGTCTATGGTCTCGCAAAGGATACACAACCTACGTTGCCGCACCGTTTTACGGAGTTCGTTCCTTGCGTAGATATGCCCAAAGGCAAAACGATTATCCTTTCCCCGTACGCAAAGAGCGTGGTTGAGTTGCCTACGGAATTTTGGGAGACACTTGTCATGGAATACTCTGCAAAGGGGTATTCGCTCTATACAAATATCGTCGCTGACGAACAACCTATTTCAGGAACGGTGCCTCTTCGTTTGCCCATATGCCAAATGGTTCCAGCGGTCGAATACGCTGGTACATTTATCGGAATACGAAGCGGCTTATGCGACGTACTCAACACGGCCAACTGTCGCAAAACCGTCGTGTTTCCCGACTGCTATTACAGCACAACACCTCATAAAGTGGCGGATTTTTTTGCACTGCCTGGATGGGAAATCATTTGAAGCCGAAACGCAAAGCACTCCCCCTACACCCCCACAAACTCACAGTCCCACACATTCACGCCGCTATCGCCGAAGACGTCCAGCAGCGTCTTGCGCAGGGCGTCTTTTGTGACGCCCTTTTTGAGGACGACCTGCAGGAAGCCACCGCCGCCCGCGCCGCAGATCATGCGGCCGGAGAGCAGGTGGCCGCAAGAGGCGAAGATCTGCTCGATGCAGGTGTTGGAGCAGTTGGGGTCAAGGCGTTTGGCACAGGCCCATTGCTCATCCAGAAGGGCGGCGAAGGCGTCGATTTCGCCCAGCTCCAGCTCGAATTTCATCAGGGCTGCGATGCGGCGGATGCGGCGCAGGGCGTGCACAGCTTCGGGCGCGCTGTCCAGATAGCTGCCCATGATCTCCCAGAGGAGATTGCGGGCGAGGCGGCGCTGGCCGGTGTAGATCAGCGCGAAGCGGCTCTGCAATTCACGGGAAGCTTCAGGGGAGAGGGTGAGGGCTTCCACGCGAAATTCCTGGCGCGGGCCGGGGGCGGTCGCGGTGTATTTGATGCCGGGGGACATGCCGCCCACCTGATCCTGCCAGCCGCCGCCGGTGCCCATGATCTGCTCGATGCACAGCACGCGGTCGTATTGCTCCCGCAATTCGGCGGCGATGCCGAAGATGTCGTGCAAAGCGCGGACGCACGCGCCCGCCAGAATGCTGCTGGTTCCAAGGCCGCTGCCGCGCGGGATGTCCAGCATTTGCGTGGTTAGGTGGATGCCGCCTCCGAGGCGTTCCAGCAAGGAGGCAAGCGTTTCCTCCCCACGCATAGGCAGGATGCCGCAGGCCAGAAGCGCGGCCTTATGCAGTGCGAAGGGATCGAAGGGGTTGTAGCTGTCCCGCAAGGGTGCGAGGGAGGAAAAAGCTTCCTTCATGCCCGAATCGGCGCTTTCCAGCAGGACGATTTTTTCGTCGAGCCGCGCGACATGCGCGACGGCGGGATCCTTGCCGCGCACGCGGATGGCCGCGTTGAGCACGGTGCCGCCGTTTTCGTAGCAATAGGGAGGGGTATCCGAC
>JGI994J12354_10002920_pt1 | contig 16294 bp, 17 predicted proteins | sample IntmicLarv3ML3BL_FD_12354 | JGI IMG/M metagenome (IMG submission 12354) | reverse complement strand
GGGCTCGATAGAGCGGCTTGGAAAGACAGTACAAATATCAGATGCGGGCATAACCCCCGGCTCGGGTGCCCTAGGCACTTCCAGTCGCACGTCCAATTCTCCCCTGTCACAAGAGATTCTCGGCGCAAAAGTCATCTCAATCGGAGTTCCGACAGTCGTGGACGCATGCTCAATAAGTGATGACATCGCAGAGGAAAACTGCCCGCTTATAGTAACACACAAAAACGCAGACGTGGTTATAGAGAACTCCGCTCGTATAATTTCGTCTGCGATTAATGAATTTATATTAATGTAGTTGTTCGTCCGCGCCTTCACTGTTTTCTATGGCATATTTACAGCATTGCGAAACCAACAGATTAAAAGAAATATCATTCTTTTTCGCAATGTCATTAAGTTCCTCAAATATCTCTTCCGTAAACCTTACTGTGCGAGCAACATTCATTCCTCTAAACTGATTTTCCACCTTAAACATATAATCACCTCATAAATTATTTATATGAGATAATTATAACATTAAATAACTTTAATTACATTTCCCTAATTATAGGTTATCCTATATAAGGGTAATTTCACAAAAATCAAAACTAGGAAAAACACCATGAAAGCAACAGGAATAGTAAGAAGAATCGACGACCTCGGCCGCATAGTAATCCCGAAAGAGCTCCGCCGCACTCTGCGAATGCACGAGGGCGACCCGATAGAGATTTTCACCGACTCGGACGGCTCGATAATTCTAAAGAAATACTCTGCGCTTAACGACATTACACATCTTGTCGATTCGTTCACAGCCGTGCTCCACAAGCAGGGAGGCGTTCCCGTAGTAGTCACAGGAACGGACGGCAGCATAGTAAGCACGGCGGGCATTACAGCGGACGAATTCGCCTCTGCAAAGACCACGGATTATCAGATAATAAGTGAGAGCCTTAAAATCGGAATAGTCCACCTTATAACGGACAACCCAACGCAGCTTCAAAGCACGCTTGCCGCAACTGCCGCGGCGGTTGTGGCTGCGAATTTAAGCTAAGTTAGATGGTCGGCGCAATCACACTAACCGCACCCGCAAGCACTTCCACCATCGGGTCAACAACGCTGAAAACTTCTCCGTCAAGATTGAAATTCACAGGCTTACCCGACTTAATCTGAAAGCTCTTGCACCTACGATACTTCAAAAACGGAGTATCCGGGAACACTTCACCCTCGGGCGAAATATGCTCGCCCTTGGCAAACTTACCAATAAACTTCACAAACGTGGGCAAAGAAATCGCCTCGCATGTGATAAGCTCGATATACCCGTCCGACGGACTGGCAAGAGGAAAGCCCATAATCCCTCCGCCATAGCACTTGCCGTTGCCGCCCGCCGCAAGAAGATATTTTTTCTCGGGATTGCTCACAAGTTCGCCGTCGGCATATATGCTAATCCCGTGTTTAAGTCCGCCGAAAAGAGTGCGAACAATCGAAAGATTATACGCCATACTCCCATTAACAAGCGGCATTTTTCTGATTTTATTGAAATTCACACAAACCTCGCAGTCGAACCCTACCGTAGCAGCATTCACGGCAATCCTCTCGCCGCATTTCAGCAGGTCAACCTTGATTTCCTCGCCAAGAACATAGTCAGAAAGCACGGACAAATCGAACTTCTGCCCGCCGTTTAGGTTGCGAACAAAATCGTTCCCGCTGCCGACAGGAACCACCCCGACCGAAACATTCTCGAGTTTGTACACCCCGCGAATGACCTCGCCGAACGTGCCGTCACCCCCGCATGCATATATGCGAGCATGCCCTGTGCAGTTTTCAGCGAACGCTCCCGCAATGAGAGTAGCATGCCCGGGATATTCAGTAACTTCGATGGCGACGTCAGAAAGCTCAAGCCGAGCGATAGCAAGCCGCAAATCGTCCGTGCGGTCTTTATTTCCCGCCTTAGGGTTGATGATAAAAAGATGTTTTGTGTTCATATTATTTATGTGTTTGTGATAACTTTGTTTGTCAATGTACAAAGTTTGTCCATTGACAAACGGGCAAATGCTTATAATGTGAAATAACTTCTCATTCTGCCCATATCTGAAAACCCTGTTTTTATATAGTATTCTTGCGCGATAGTATTATTGTCGGCTGTATCGGTATCTAATCGTGAAATACTTTTGCTTTTAAGTTCATGAAACAGCTTGTTCATGCACTTTGTCCCCAATCCTTTATGTGAATGCTTTTCATTTATATGAATCCACTTCAAAAAACAAATATCAGAGCACGCGACGAAATTCAACTCACAGCCGCCGACTTTTTCGCCGCTTTTCATAAAAGATATACTCATCCCGTTGTTTTCATAAACAAAATCCACATCTGAAGCATCAAAGGTATCTGTGCCCCGCAGAAATTTTGAATAGTATACATTTTCATGCTCTTTAATGAAACCATGTTCATAAAGCAATTTCTCAATGTAAAACTCGCTGTCGTGAAGTTTCCCTTGCTTTGCATAACAACTCATACCGAAATAATGGAAATATGCATATCTCTTATTAAAGTCCAAGTTATTAAAATAATCTTTCGCCTTCTCTAACAATAAATGTGCATTCACATTATGTTCTGCAAAATGAATATTCCTTATAACGGCATACTGATTTGTATAATCTTTTTCGCCGCTTTCGTCAAAAGCAAAATTTGTCAGACCATACTGTATAAATCCTTCAACTTTATCTTTTTCCATAAGCAAATATGTAGCCATTTTTGAAAACAACGGCTTACCGTCATAATCGCAATCGTCAAACATACTCTGACGCCATTCTTCAAAGCTGGTATTAAAATAATAGGGAACACCCTTTCTAAAAGATACAAAATATTCATATAGCATTAATTCTGTATCTTTGCTTATTTCTAAAATCATATAAATTCAACGCGGGCAGCGCCCGCAGGCATTTCGTACGCAAATCGTGAAAAAAACAAGTTTGTGGCTCGAAAGAAAGTTCCGTACGTCAAATATATCGATCTGACAGAACCTTAAACTCCGGCTTCGCCACATAAGAGCTATAGCAAACTTTCCCGCTGAAGTTCAATATTTTTTCAAATCGAAATCTCAAAACGGGCTGAGTAATATAGTTCATGACATCCGCCTTCGGCACCCACATGACCTCGCTTGTTTCGTCCGAGGGCGTAGGCTGTCCGTCAACATAATCACAGATAAAATCGAACATAACCTTGGTCGGAACATTTGTAACCCCGTCATGCCAAAGATATTGCCCGACATTCGAATATACTCCCGCCAAACATCTTACAGAAGCGGTTATGCCGCTTTCTTCCAGTATTTCACGAAGCACTCCCTCCTCGATGTTTTCGCCGACTTCAATCTGCCCGCCCGCAGTGTCCCAACCCCTGTGATGAGTTTTCACAAGAAGCATATTGCCGTTTTTATCTTCAATGTAACCCGCCGCCGCTACAATATGCGTAGGAAATCCCATGTTAAATTCACCTTATCTATCCGCTCCAAAAAGGAGCGACCGCAAAGGATCGCTCCCCTTAAATAATTTCTGATTATTCAAATGTCTTTTTAAGTATATTCAAAGCATCAAGCGCAGTCAACCCGTTAACTCTGTCAATGTTCGCAATATGTGCCGACCACCTGTCATACCCATTATCCTTTCCTGCCGCTAATTGCAAAGCAATCAATGCATCGTCCAATTCAATATTCCCATTTTCATTAGAATCGCCGTATAAAGCAGGAACCCAAGCACCCGTCATAAACGTTGTCCGCGATTGAATAAAAGTTCTCATTCTGCCCCAAGTGTCCGCCTGACCCGCGCCGCCCCATCTTGCATTGTCAGAACGTGCAGAAGTGTTAATCAAAGCACTCCACTCATTACCTTTCGGTGCCCAAACCTTATCAACCGCAGGCATAAGCTCTTCAAAATATGTCGCCTTAGCAAGCCTCTTGAACGACTCGTGCTGCCAAATCGCGGCAATAATGTGCTTCATACTATTCGGCTGACCATATGTTCCATAAATATACCCCTGATTCGCCCACCAAGATGTCGGGTCTTCTAAATTAACTCCGTCACGGGTCCCGCTTGCGCCGCCGAAAGCGTTATCCCAGTCCCACGGAACACCACAGTGGATTTTGCCGTCGCCGTTTGTGTCGCTGTCTTTATAAAGATAAAAGCTTGTGATGGCAACATCAAGCGACAAAGACCACTCATGCAAAGCATAAGCTTTTGCAAAACTCTCGACATCTATATACTCGCTGAAATGTTTACCCTTGCTGTTTATTCCTGTTGAAGAGTATATCGCATTCTCCATGTCAGAATAGAAGTTCTTTATATAAAGCACCTGTTGCTGACTTGAAAACTCGGGATATTTAATAACAACCGCTTGCCCGCGCTGCGTGCAAAAACCGCTCGCCTCTGCTGCATATCTGTCCGCAAGCTCCATCTCTAACAAGAACCCGCCTGTGTTGTCTGTCGGCTGAAGGTCAGACGGAATTTTCCAATATTTCAGAGAGTTGGGCGAAAAATGATTTGTTCCGCCTTGCCCGAAAGCCTCTAAATCTTTCTCAGTGTAATCCGAGTCCGCCAAAGCTTCTTCCATATAGTCTGTAAGATTGGCAATATCAACACGTCCCTCTTCAATCTCAACTTTCTGAGAGATAGTGTAAAGCCCGCGGTATTCGTTGTTGATGTAAAGATCCGCCCAAATGTGCTCTGGCACAAAATCTATCGCCATCTCTTTTGCAAGTTCAGATGCTATCTTGTTTTTCAACTGCGACGCGTCATAGCGGTTCGCGAGTAAGCTCCACTTCTTGCTCTTTGCAAGTCCGAAAAGACCGGTCTTTTTGTTAAGTTTTATGTTGTACGGCTTTTTGTCCGCACCCCATGTGGCATTACCGCGACCCTTGATTTGGTCAAGAACTCCGTTATATTCCTCACCGCCCGCGCCGTTTAAGATTGTAATAACACCCTTGTCTTTGTTGCTCTGTGTAGCCTCAATCCAAGATAAAGCTTTCTCGGTCGAAATGTATATTGAGGCAACTTCACTCTGTTGCGCAAGTCTAAGCTTGTATGTGATTCCCGCGCATTTAAGCCAAGCGTCTGCGCGAACATCACTTGCAAAGGCATCCTTGAATAAAGTTGTAGGTACTCCGCTAGTGATTACTGTTCCCGCTCCGCTTTCCGTAAAGCTTAAACGAACCTCTGCCGAAGCAGAGAAGTACGGAACAATAAAATTCATTTCGGCGCTCTTCGGAAAGAACACATACCACTGCCCGCCGCTTTGGTGCCACCTTATTATATCATTTTTCGGCTGACCTGCTTGCGGAGAATCCTTGCCGTCAACCGCAGAACCGTCAATGCCGAACCAATCAACTCCCGGCGCAGCAGACACAGGAATGACCGCCACAGAAAGCGCTATTGCAACTAAAATTACAACTGAAATTAACTTTTTCATGAAAATCACCAAAATTTTTATATCTAATTGGTCTTAGTATATCACATATGTACAAACCTGTCAATATTTATTTATTGACATTTCACTTAAAATACACTATAATATACTTTATATATGATAGACTTTAAAATCGACATCAAAAAAATCCAATCCGCGGCAAGCCTTCTCGGCTCTGTCGCACGTAAAACCGCAATTCTAGACGCACGCGGAATAACCGAAAGCTGCTCGCTTTTTCTGAAGACAGAGAACCTACAGCACACAGGCTCGTTCAAACTTCGCGGAGCGTTTTACAAAATCGCTACGATGAATGCTGAAGAGCGTGCAAAAGGAGTAGTAGCATGCTCTGCGGGCAACCATGCCCAAGGCGTAGCATTTGCCGCAAAACACTTTGAAGTACCCGCGACAATATTTCTTCCCGCTTCTGCCCCTATCTCAAAGATAGAAGCCACTCGACAGCGCGGCGCAGAAGTTGTGCTTATCGACGGGATATACGACGACGCATACCACGCGTCAATAGAATACGCTGAACAGAACGGGATTCCGTTTATCCACCCGTTCAACGACGAGGATATCATCGCGGGACAAGGCACAATCGGGCTGGAAATTCTCGAAGAAATGCCCGACATAGAAGCGATTGTCGTTCCAATGGGCGGCGGCGGGCTTGCCGCAGGAATAGCATGCGCGGTTAAAAAACTGAAACCTGACTGCAAAGTATACGGCGTGCAAGCTAAAGGCGCAGACAGCATGGTGTCGTCGCTCCACTCGGGCGAGATTACAAGCACGGCAAGCGTTCGAACATTCGCCGACGGCATAGCCGTGAAGTCCCCGGGTAATCTTACGCATGAGATGCTCACGACACTTCTTGACGGAAGTGCCACAGTCGACGAGGACGAGATAGCTTTAGCAGTTCTAAAACTTATGGAAAAACAGCGTCTTGTCGCCGAGGGCGCAGGCGCGGTTTCGGTCGCGGCAGTAATGGCGGACAAGTTCGATTTGAAAGACAAGAAAGTCTGCGCCATAGTGTCGGGCGGAAATATTGACGTAAATATACTTTCGCGCGTAATAAGCCGCGGACTGATTTCAGAGGGTCGCTTGACAAATCTCACAGTATCTCTTGCGGACAAACCGGGTCAGCTTGAAGAGGTTTCAAAAATAATAGCAAACGGCGGCGCAAATGTAATCGGAGTACAATATACTCCGGGTGGTGAGAACATGGACATTGCCGGCTGTTTTTTGAAAATATCGATGGAAACACGAAATTTCAAGCATTTAACGGAAATACGCACCGCTCTTTCTGAACACGGATTTGAATTAATAAATTAAATATACTAACTCAAAAGAAAAGGACATCAAATATCATGAAGAAAATTACATCTATTGTACTATCCATCTGCCTTATATTGTCAGCAGTAACCTTCGGCGTTGTATTCTCATCCGCCGACAGCGGAAATCCCGAACAGTACAAAGGACAGGGCAAAACATTGACCGAGCTCTCTGAAAAATGGAGTGCAGTAACAGCTCTTAAATGTGACGACACATTCACAAGCAATCCTAACTACACAACAGCACCATACTCCGCTGGCGAATTGTCAACAGCCTCGCAGAACTATGCGACAGCATACCTCAATTTTGCGCGATACCTTGCAGACGTTCCGACCATAAACCTGAACGCAGAGGGCGCAAAGCTTGCCCAAGCAGCGGCAGTGGTTAACAGAGTAAACAATGCTCTTTCACATACCCCTTCTAAGCCTGCAGGAATGGGTCAAGCTCTTTATGACGATGGTTTTGAAGGTGCAGGAATCACGAATATTGGCTGGGGATACTCTTCAATTTACGATGCCATCGGACGCGGGTGGCTTAATGATACGGACTCGTCAAATATCGCAAAACTCGGCCACCGTACAAACTTTTTATCCCCTGCCCTTCCCTATACCGGTTTCGGAAAAGCGGATAAATACTATGCGGGTATGGCGCTTTGCCTTGATAACCCTACAGATAGAAATAAATTTTTCAACGACCTTAACAATTTCCGCGGCACAATTATGTACCCCGCCCCCGGATATTTCCCAATTCAAGCATTGCCGAACGGAAGTAGCGGCGGAGCAGCATGGTCAATCCAATTCGACCGTACATACGATCTGAACAACAGCAATATTGTCGTAAAAGTTAACAACAGAACAACAGGCGAAGTCACTACTTTAACCGAAAGCGACCAAAACGTGAACGGCAAATATTTAAGCAAACCTCTTGTCAATCAATATAGTTCTTCTCTCGGCATGATATCTTTCCGTGTGTCAACCGCTGCGCTGAAAGACGGTGACGAGTACACAATCACTGTGTCCGGGATTAAAGACTGTGCAAATATTGAATATGATGTGTGCATAGTCGACATGAACAACTTGCCCATAAAAGGCGACGTTGATGCTGACGGCAAAATCACCGCAACAGACGCATTGCTTGCTTTGCAAATTGTTACAGGAAAAGCATCCGCTTCAGAAAAACAACTTTGGGCGGCACGTGTTGAAGCAGATGATGCCGCAGCCCCGACATCTACAGACGCTTTGATAATATTGAAAAAAGCTCTTGGCTTGATTGATAATTTTTTTGAATAACAGTTAAAACAAACCGATAAAACAATTTTATAAGGAACGACAAAATTATGAAGAAAATTACATCTATTGTACTATCCATCTGCCTTATATTTTCGGCAGTGACCTTCGGCATCATATTCTCTTCTGCCGCAGGTAGCGTGCCCGAACAGTACAAAGGACAGGGCAAAACACTTACCGAACTCTCGGCAAAATGGAACGCAGTAAAAGCTCTTAAATGTGATGACACATTCACAACCCAGCCGAACTATACAACAGCTCCGTATGCCGCGGGCTCTCTGTCGCCCGCCTCACAAGATTACGCAACAGCATACCTCAATTTTGCGCGATACCTTGCAAACGTTCCTGCTGTAAGCTGGAATGCTAACGGAGCAAAACTCGCACAGGCGGCATCTGTGGTCAACAAAGCAAACGGTAATAATTATCTTGAACACGAACCCGCAAAACCCGCAGGAATGGGTGATGCGCTTTATGAAGACGGTTTTGTGGGTGCCAAGAAATCCAACATTTCATATGGCCGCGCGACACTTCACGACACTATCGGACAAGGTTGGCTTAACGACTCTGACTCTTCAAATATTGCAAGACTCGGCCACCGTGCAAACTTTTTGTCCCCATCTCTTCCCCTCGCAGGCTTTGGAAGAGCGGGCACACATTATGCAGGAATGGCTCTTGGCGGCGAAAACTGTGCCTCCGGCGATGGCCGCGCCAAACCATACGGTCTTAACAACGATTACATGTGGGCTCTTAACGACTATCGCGGAACTGTTATGTACCCCGCCCCCGGATATTTCCCGATACAAGCCTTGCCGAACGGAGGCGCAGGCGGAGCAGCATGGTCAATCCAATTTGACCGTACATACAGCATGGACAAAAGTAACTTTGTGGTTACTGTGAACAACAGAACGAAAAACGAAACCACTACTTTGACCGAAAGCGATACAAATAAAAACGGCAAATATTTAAGCAAGCCCCACAAAGACCTCGCAACTATCACAAACAACGCAAACTCTTCTCTCGGAATGATATCATTCCGCACTTCAAATGCTCCGCTAGTGGTCGGCGACGAGTATACAATAACCATTACAGGTATTAAAAACCGTGATAACGCTTCTCTACCGACCATGACATATGATGTGAAAATTATCGATATGGATAATTTGCCATCTGAACCTTCACAGCCGGAACCACCGATAGAGCCCACAATCAAAGGCGACGTTGATGCCGACGGAAAAGTTTCTGTATCAGACGCATTGCTCGCTTTACGGATTATCACAGGAGATGCAACCGCCTCTGAAAAACAGCTTTGGGCGGCAGACGTAAGCGTAGGCGGCGGAGTAACTCCGACAGCCACAGATGCGCTTCTGATATTAAAAAAAGCGCTTGGTTTAATAAGCGACTTTTCATAATAAATCAATAGAACAATTTTCAAAAAAAGGAGCTCTATGAAAAAAGTTATATCTTTGGCTCTGACTCTCTGCCTAACCTTCTCTGTGGCTTTCTTTTGCAGCATGCCGTCCACGGCGGATAGCGGAAAGCATAAAGGTCAAGGAAAATCTCTGGCAGAGCTCTCGTCCGCTTGGTTAGCGGTAAAGCTTCTTGAAGTTCCTGATACGTTCGTGACCGAACCGAACTATACCACAGCACCATATGCCGCAGGCGAACTGTCGCCCGCCACGCAGGATTATGCGACAGCATATCTGAACTTTGCGCGTTATTTGGCAGGAGTGAAATCCGTAAAATGGACTACCGAGGGAGCAAAGTATGCCCAAGCGGCGGCGGTTCTTAATAGGTCAAAAGGCAGCACATACCTCTCACATAGTCCCGGACAACCGGATGGAATGGATCAAGATCTTTATGTCGCAGGTCTAAGAGGTTCAGCATGGTCGAACCTCTCACGCGGATACTCTTCAATTTATGACGCAATTGGCACAGGATGGCTTAATGACTCTAGCGAATCAAACATTTCGAATGTTGGTCATCGCTGTAACTTTTTATCCCCTACTCTCCCCTCGGCAGGCTTTGGCCGCGCAGACAAACATTACGCCGGCATATCGCTTGATGTAGAGTTTAATAACGATTTCATGTGGGAACTCAATAAATATCGCGGCACTGTTATGTACCCTGCCCCGGGATATTTCCCGATACAAGCTTTGCCAAACGGAAGCAACGGCGGTGCCGCGTGGTCAATCCAATTTGACCGTACATACAGCATGGATAACAGCGACTTTATCGTTACTGTGAACAACAGAACAAAAGACGAAATCACCACTTTAACAGAAAGCGATCAAGATAAAGTGGGCAAATATTTAAACAAACCCCATAATGACATCAAAGACTTGAAATACAGCGCAAGTACATCCCTCGGAATGATATCTTTCCGCGTTTCGCCCGCCGCATTACAAGTCGGCGACGAGTACACAATCACAGTGTCAGGCATCAAAAACCGCGATAACGAAGCGCTTCCGAATATCACATACGATGTATGCCTTGTCGACATGAACAACCTGCCTCCGCTTACGCCTAACATGAAAGGTGACGTGGATGCCGACGATGAAATCAACGCCTCAGATGCGGTGCTTGCTTTGAGGATTATAACAGGAAACGCATCAGCCACAGAAAAACAGCTTTGGGCGGCACGCGTTGAAGCGGACGATACCGCGGCTCCGACAGTTACAGACGCGTTGCTGATATTAAAAAAATCACTCGGCTTACTCAATAAATTCCCTGCAGAAAGTAATTAGAACAAATTATATAGAGCCATTTTCATAACTTGAGAACGGCTCTATAAATATTAACATATTCCAAAAATAAAAGGAACCCCATGAAAAAATCACTTTTCGCAAAAGCTTTAAGTATTGCAGTAACAGCAATTCTGCTGTTGGCAATCATTCCCCTAACTGTATCCGCCGAATCTTATTACACAACCCCAACCGGCGATATTAACGCGGCTCTCAAGGCAATTGAAAAACAAAAATTCAAATCTCCATTAACTGTAAATGAGGTTAAAGGATACATAAAACATTTCCATGACAACACAGCGCACTACGTCAGAGTACCGAACGGATCCAGCTCAGGCGGCTGGGGACAGGACAACAAATACAAAGTTCGCGTAGGTGGAATGGGTTGTTTGCACTATGCCAGTTTTGTATCAACCGTAATATACGACTATACAGATGCAATGAGATACATAAAGAAAGACGGCGAAACCGCAACCGCCGCCAAAGCAAAAGCATTTTTGATGAAATACGGCCACGCAGGCGACCATTTAAGAGTACAGGGTTCTCCCCATTCATTCATTTTCGTTTCTGCTGTTGATAACGGATTTTACACATTGCAGTATTACGGCGCAAATCAGGCACCTTTCTTCAGCTATTACTCATATGCCGATTTCGCGACTTGTATGAATAAGTACTCCGGCGGTACAACACAGTATTACAATTCATCCCTTACTATAGATAATGACATCACCACCTTCACCGTTTCCTACGATGCAAACGGCGGCTCGGGCTCGATGGCAAATACTACTGTTACATACGGCACAAGCACCAAAATCAGAAAAAACACGTTCACGAGAGATGGCTATTCTTTCAACGGATGGCATGCTCAGCGTAAATCTGACAGTACTTGGTATTACTACAGCCCATCTACTTCTCAAGACGGATGGTATTTAGAAGGCAAACAGCCGGCAGGTTGGGTGAAATTCAGCTACATTGACGAAGGAAGCATAGCCAGAACAGCAGAGATAGGCGATACAGTCACTTTCTTTGCACAGTGGAACCCATACACCTACACAATTACTTATGACGCTAACGGAGGCACAGGCTCTATGGAAAGTGCGACTGTTACTTCAGGCACTAACGTCTATGCGACGAATGCGTTTACCAAAGATGGCTTCACCTTTAACGGTTGGTATGCTCAGCGTGCTTCTGACGGAAAATGGCGTTATCGAAATTCGTCAGGTAGCGCGTCCGGGTGGTATGCAAAAGGAAACCAACCGTCAGATTGGGTCGAGTTCTGCCATACCAGCGGATCAAAAATATCTGAAGTTGGCGGCAACGCTAATGATACAGTAACTTTCTATACACAGTGGAGAACAAGCACCGATATACCGGGCGACACCAACGACGACGGTAAGGTTTTAGCAAACGATGCGGTTTTACTTCTTCAGCATTTGTATGCAGCAACCAAGCTGGGAGAAATTAACTTATCTAACGCAGATGTTAACAATGACGGCAAGGTTTTGGCAAATGATGCAGTCATCTTTCTTCAATATCTGTACGGCGCAGTTAAGCCGGAATTAAAATAGATTATCTGCAAAAAACTATTGACAAACTTTTATCTATATGGTATAATACAAATCCTGTTATAAATTAAAAGCAGGATTTGATGCGGTCGTGCTGGAACTGGCAGACAGGCATGACTAAGGATCATGTGTCCACAGACGTGAGGGTTCAAGTCCCTCCGACCGCACCAGCAGGCAGGGCCTGCACCCATTTCGTACGTAATATACGAGTAAAATTAAAGCAGATGCTCGGTAAGGAAAACTAAGCTGACAGCCAATTCATACGCGTTTGTACGAAACAATAACACATAGCTCGGTAAGTAGTTATTATGTAAACCATATCGCTGAGCGGTTGCTTAGCGATATTTTATATATTTAATGGCTCAAGACTTCAGTCTTTATACTATACGCACCTTTAGCTTAACGGTTAAAGCTCCCGGCTCATAACCGGTCGACTCGGGGTTCGAATCCCTGAAGGTGCACCAGTCGGCAGAGCCGACGGCCAATTCGTACGTAGTATGTGCGAAAAAATCAAATGATACTCGGTAAAAAATTGTATCTTCTTTGATTATCTACGGTTGCAGTATCTGCTATGTTCTAGCCTGCGGCACGGTAGCGAAAAACAACTGCAACGCTTTACAATTGAGGCGTTGCTTTTTTATAACCACTATGAACCTACAATCTGTACTAAATACCTGCCCCGAGCCGGTTCGCGAATATCTCTACTACCTCGAGGGTATAAAAAGCCGCTCACCCCGCACAGTCTATGGCTATGCGGTCGATTTGCGGCTGTTCACACGGTTCCTATATAACCACCGCAACCCGGACACTGCTCCAGAAAAGTTGTCAAAACTCGCCGCCGAAGCGAATGTGGAATTCTTCGGTAAAGCGACCTATACAGAAATAATGGAGTTCCTGCACTTCACGACCCACGACCGCGCAAACCAAGAGAAAGCTCGTTGCCGCAAAATAAGCGTTCTGCGCGGCTTTTTCGGCTATCTGTTCTATAAAATCGGAGTAATCAAATCCGACCCGACCGCTCCGCTTGATGCTCCGAAAGTCAAAAAGAGCCTCCCTGTTTATCTTACGCTCGAGCAAAGCAAAACGCTCCTTGCTCACGCAAAAGAAAGCAGTGCCCGAAATTTTTGCATCACTACCCTTTTCCTCGGCTGCGGGCTTCGTTTGTCAGAGCTCTGTAGCATAAACATTTCGCACATAAGCGAAAATAAGATAAAAATCCTCGGCAAAGGCAATAAAGAGCGCGAGATTTTCCTCTCTCCCGCCTGCCTATCCGCCATAGACGACTACGTCAGCGGCGAGCGCAAGGAAGCGAAAAAGATTATTGATACCGATGCGCTATTTATCCGCCCGTCAACGGGCTTACGGCTCGGAGTTCGCGGCGTTCAATACATGCTCGAACATCTATTCGCCGAAAGCGGACTTGCGGGGCTCGGCTTCACTCCGCATAAACTTCGCCATACAGCGGCAACGCTTATGTACGTCCACGGAAAGGTCGACATCCGCACCCTCGGCGACGTCCTCGGGCACGAAAATCTTGCGACAACCCAAATCTACACTCATGTAGCGAACGAGCAGGTAAAAGAAGCATTCATGAGCAATCCTTTAGCAGACTTCGACTTATCTGAAGAAAAGTGATGTAAAAAACACTTGACATTATGTCGTGTGTATGATATACTATGTAAAAATCATATAACACGAAAGGATTAACTATGTCAATCGGCAGTAAGAAAAACCTCGCCTCGATTATTACAGGCATTCTGGTTCTCAACGCATATCTCATCTTCGCAATCGGCGGAGCGGCTGAATTCAACGGCAATGACGTACGTTGGTGGGCAATTGCTATGCTCTGCTTTATCGGCGCGGCGGTCGTCACAACAATTATTGTACAAATCGCTTTTCACATCGGCACGGCAATTGCAGTATCAGTAAAAGAAAAAACTGAGGACGAAAAAGTCATCAGCTCTGTTCTCTGCGAGGACGAGCGCGACAAGCTGATAGAGCAAAAAGCATATCACATCGGTTACATAATTGCCGGTCTTGGCTTCTTGACTACCCTCATTGCTCTGGCACTTAAAGCGTCACCCGTGGTGGCATTGCATATATTGTTCTGCTCGTTTTGCATAGGCTCGCTTGCAGAGGGAATCGCAAGAATTTATTACTATGAAAAGGGCACGCGATAATGAATGACAGCCTGAATATCCAAAACAATATCCGCCGCCTGCGCTTTTTTGCCGACGAAATGACTCAGCAAGAACTAGCCCAGCGTTGCGGCATATCCCGCCAAACGATAGTAGCACTTGAAGCAGGAAAATACACGCCCTCGTTGCAACTCGCATTCAAGCTGGCGCAAGTTTTCGATGTCGAAATAAGCGAAGTGTTTTTCATAAGCGAGGAATAATCATGCCATCACCCCTCTACGCCCGAATATACGAGCTGGTAAAATCCATACCATACGGCAAAGTCGCGACATACGGTCAGATTGCTCGCCAAGCAGGAAATCCTCGAGCAAGTCGCGCGGTCGGCTGGGCTTTACACGTGAACCCCGACCCCGAAAACATTCCCTGCCACAGGGTTGTAAACCGCTTCGGCGGCCTTTCAAAAGCATTCGCGTTCGGGGGAATGGACGCACACAAAGCACTCCTCGAAGCTGAAGGTATAGAGGTTGAAGATTACACAGTTGACTTGACAAAATACGGGAGCAATATATGAAAAAAGCCACCGCCTATGTTGACGGAAGCTATGACAATTCCACAAAAGAATTCTCTTGTGGAGTCGTAATGTTCGAGGGTGAAGAAACCTCGACAGCATCAAAAAAATTCACCAACCACCCTGCCGCCGACATGCGCAATGTCGCGGGAGAAATTGCGGGAGCAATGCTTGCGATGGAATACGCACGCAAAAACGGAATTGAAGAACTCACCATCTATCACGACTATATTGGCATAGCAGCCTGGTGCACAGGACAGTGGAAAACGAAGAAAGAATACACGAAAAAGTACCGTGACTTTTATCTGCAAGCCGCCAAAAGTGTTAAAATCAGTTTCGTAAAAGTGGCAGGTCACAGCGGTGACAAGTACAACGACCTTGCAGACAAACTCGCCCGCGAAGCACTAGGCAAATGATGTCATAGACATCCGCTGCAATCGCTTATACACCAGTAGTTCCACGCGTTCCATGGCTAGCGAGTTTTCATCAAGGTCATAAGCTTAATAGCAAGCAATAACATATTGATTGTCATGAGAGTAAGCACGCCAAATCTATCCAAACTCCCGATGAAACTATATGTAATAATTGATATTAAGAATACTATTAGTATAAATATATTAAACTTTCTTTTCATATTATAAACCTCCGACAAACAAAAACCTCTGCATGGTAATTATACCATGCAGAGGTTTGATATTCAACAAGAAATATTATCCAGCTTAGTAAACCTGTTTACTAGTTACCTGTGCTGTTAAATTTGGTCGGATTAATTCTAATTCCGGGGCCCATAGTGGCAGAAATGGAAATAGATTTGATATACGTACCTTTCAAAGCCGACGGACGAGCCTTAACAATCGCTTCGATTAAAGCATCAAAGTTCTCTGCAAGTTTGGCTGTGCCGAAGCTTGCTTTGCCGATTGGGCAGTGAATGATGTTTGTCTTATCAAGACGATACTCAATTTTACCTGCTTTAGCTTCAGCAACCGCTTTGCCGACATCAGGAGTAACCGTACCGGCTTTCGGCGTAGGCATAAGTCCGCGAGGACCAAGCACCTTACCAAGACGACCAACAAGTCCCATCATATCCGGCGTTGTAATCAACACGTCGAAATCAGTGAAGCCTTCTTTTTGAATTTTGTCAACAAGCTCTTGCCCGCCAACGAATTCAGCGCCGTTGTCTTTCGCCGCCTGCTCGTTTTCGGGTTTAACAATCGCCATTACACGAACTGTTTTACCTGTTCCG
>JGI994J12354_10002919_pt1 | contig 16295 bp, 11 predicted proteins | sample IntmicLarv3ML3BL_FD_12354 | JGI IMG/M metagenome (IMG submission 12354) | reverse complement strand
AAGTTTGTTTACTTTGAGTAGCTTTAGCTACTCAATATGGCACATTAACTTTTCCTTATCTCTTCCATATGCATTTAAAAGTTAATTGACTATAATATGTGTATAGTGAAGCCTACTTTAAAGGTGGTTTTCCATTGAAAGCAACTTTACTATGACTTAATATACATTGTTTTGGAGTGAAAGTAATGGGTAAATTTAAAGCAATTGAAACAGGCATAAATGGCCTTATCGTTATAGAACCAACAGTATTCGGCGATGACCGAGGCTATTTCATGGAAACATGGAACGAGCCTGATTTTGCCGAAATTGGTGTACCTTATAACTTTGTACAGGATAACCAGTCAAAATCAAAAAAAGGTGTTTTGCGCGGACTTCATTTTCAGCGTACAAACCCGCAGGGTAAGCTAGTGCGCGTTATCAGCGGCGAGGTTTTTGATGTGGCAGTGGATTTGCGCAAAGACAGCGCAACCTTTGGCAAATGGTATGGTGTTACGCTTTCCGCTGAGAATAAAAAGCAGTTTTATGTGCCGGAGGGATTTGCTCATGGCTTTGTAGTGACAAGCGAAGCTGCTGAATTTGTGTATAAATGCACAAGGCTGTACGACCCGAGTGATGAGGGCGGCCTGTTATGGAATGACCCCGAAATTGGTATTAAGTGGCCGGATTTGGGGATGGAGTTCTTGCTTAGCGAAAAAGATAAAGTTAATCCTGTGTTGGATAAAAACGGTGTATATTTTTAATAATAAAAATTGGACGAGGGAAATCTCGTCCTTTGGTGTTTATTTACTGCAAAGATTATTTTATTTTTATGGCAAAGATGTTTAAACCTATTTTTAAGTTTCATTGATTAATATTTATGAAAAACAAAATGGCAGGCGCAAGTTTGAAAGGATAGTTATATAAATGAAGAGGGTTGCAAATAAATTCAAGGAATTTCTGCGTTTTATTTATGATATATGGCTTAATCGTGAGATTATCTGGTCGCTGGCAAAAAATGATTTCAAGGTAGGATATGCAGGCTCGTTATTTGGTGCGGTATGGGCATTTATTCAGCCTATTATGACAATATTGGTGTTTTGGTTTGTTTTTCAGGTAGGGTTTCGTTCGGCACCTGTCAGTGATGTTCCTTTTCTGTTGTGGTTTTCCTCAGGACTTATTCCGTGGTTCTTTTTTTCCACAGCCTTGACCAATGGTACGAACTGCTTGATGGAATACTCGTATTTAGTAAAAAAAATTGTTTTTCGTGTGGCAGTTTTGCCTATAATTAAAATATTATCAGCGTTTTTTGTGCATGTATTTTTTATTGCGTTTTTGATTTTTCTGTATGTTTGCTATGGGCAGCCTATGCCGTGGACAGCAATAATCCAGATACCATACTATGCACTTTGTATGTTTTTTCTCACTCTTGGTTTTTCCTATGTCACCAGCTCAATGGTAGTTTTCCTCAAGGATATTGGGCAAATCATTGCGATTGTATTGCAGTTTGGCATGTGGCTGACACCTATTATGTGGGATTACAAAAATATGATACCTGAAAATTACTGGTGGATTTTGAAACTGAATCCCATGTGCTATATAGTAGACGGTTATCGTGACAGCCTGATTACAGGAGTAATGTTTTACCAAAAGCTTAACTCAACCATGTACTTTTGGGTGATGGCAATGGCGCTTTTTGTTGGCGGGGCATTTATTTTCCGCCGTTTGCGCCCGCATTTTGCCGATGTCCTGTAAAAATGCTACAAGTATCTTGAAAGTGAGATTATTACTTTGGAAATGATTCATGTTGAAAATATATCTAAGATGTATCGACTCTATAACAGTCCAAAAGACAGGCTAAAAGAGGCGATTCATCCCAGACGTAAAAAATACCATAATGAGTTTTTTGCTCTGCAAAACATCAATTTTTCGGTTAATAAGGGCGAATGTGTGGGCATAATAGGAGAAAACGGCTCAGGCAAATCGACATTGCTAAAGATGATTACAGGCGTCCTGCGTCCAACAAGCGGCAGCATAGCGGTAAATGGCCGTATCAGCTCTATTTTGGAGTTGGGCACAGGGTTTAATCCGGAATATACAGGTATTGAAAATATTTATCTTAATGGCACTCTTTTTGGTTTCAGCAAAGAAGAAATGGATAGTAGATTGCAAAATATTATTGATTTTGCAGATATTGGTGAGTTCGTTCATCAGCCTGTCAAGTCCTATTCCAGCGGTATGTTTGCCAGACTTTCATTTTCTGTTGCCATAAATGTGGAGCCGGAGGTTCTGATTGTTGACGAAGCGCTTTCGGTTGGTGATGTGTTTTTTCAGAACAAATGCTTTCACAAATTTGAGGAGCTGCGCCAAAAGGGTGTAACCGTTCTGTTTGTGTCCCATGACATGGGTTCTGTGCGTAAGCTCTGCTCCAAAGTGCTGTGGATTAGCAATGGTGCGCAAAAAGAATTTGGCGAATGTGGACATGTCTGCGATTTGTATTTTAACTCTCAAATTCAGCGAGTAGGGAAGTACAACGAGGCTTATTTGGAAGGATTAGAAGTGGATAAGGCCGAGGTAACTGAGGTTAATGAAAAACGTCGTTATCCGGCACTTCCTCCGCATCGTCCAACAGACAAGCTTTCGGATAAGGTGGAAATTCTTTCGGTGTTTGTGCGGGATGAGCATGGAGATATTGTGCGAAATCTAAAAGCAGAGCATGAGTATACAATTACAGTTGTGTCGAAGTTTTATGAGAGTATGGATAATGTGATTTTGGGAGTTGTTATTGAAAACGTGAAAGGTCTTCATTCAATAGGAACTAACACATATGCACAGCAAAAAACGGGATTTAGTGTTGAAAAAGGGGAGTTTTTAGAAATTAGTTTCACATATATTATGCCAAGCATCGAAGGTGGGTCATATTTGCTTAGTCCGGCCTTTGCTCTAGGAACACAGGAGAGCTTTGTCAATTTGAATTGGTTGCGCGGTGCATTACAGGTGGATATTGAGCGTCCGGGATATAATTTAGGGTTCGTGAGTGTACCATACAAATTTAGTATAGAGGAAATTGCAGATGTTGAATTGTATTAGCGAAGCGAATGGCTATTAATTGAAAAGATTAAGTGGTTGTGTTATTAGCAATAGTTAAGGAGAAAATATATGAGTGAAATGCTGTATAATGCAGATTATTATAAAGATGGATGTGGGATGAACTATAGCCAAGAAGAGTATTGGATGCAATTCTTTGGAGTTATAGCAGAGAAAATTATTCAGGATTTTCACCCTAAGACCGTTTTGGATGCAGGATGTGCGTGGGGATATTTAGTTGCGGCACTTAGAGACAGGGGTGTTGAGGCCTACGGTGTGGATATATCTGAGTATGCTATCAGTCAAGTGCGCGAAGATATTCAGGATTATTGCAGAGTTGTCAATCTAAGAGACGGTATTTTGCCAAAGGAATTTCCTGTCAAATTTGATCTTCTTACAAACGTGGAGATATTAGAGCATTTGAAAGAACCAGACTCCTTGGAAGCATTAAAAAATTTATGTAGCTACAGCGATAGAATTCTGTTTTCCTCTTCGCCTGACGATATTACTGAAAATACTCATTACAATGTTCAGCAGGTTGAGTATTGGTGCCGTCATTTTGCGCATGAAGGTTTTTTTCGTGTATTGGAATACAGCGCAGAGTATCTTTCACCGCAGGCTATTTTGTTGGAGAAAAAAGAGAACCCTTGTTTTTCTGATATAGTCGATAATTATGAGCGCCAATTGAGAATTTCCAACACAGCACTCAAAAAGGAAAAATCATTTCGCAAGCATGAAATGTCATATCCAAGTACCATATACCAAAGTAATGGACAGGGTTTTACACAAGAAAAAAGCGAGACATATTACTACAACTTTCCTTTTGATAACAACTTTTTTTCACGTGAATTTACTATAGATGCAGATACTATTGCCATTCGCTTTGACCCTATTGAAAATGTACCTTGTGTTATTCGACATATGGAAGTTTTTTCCAATACAGGAAAGCTCTCATTTAAGCCTACTAACGGCATTGTGATAGAAGAATATTATATTTTTACAAATACAGACCCACAGTTCTTGATTGAGACTAACGGAAATGAGATTTCTCAAATAAAAATAACAGCTGAAATTTACCCTGTAGAGCAAAATGGCATGGTGGGCTTGTTATCGGTGTGCGTCGACTTGTTTAATGAAATGTCTCGAATGGTGGGAAAGTGTGACTTGTTGGGGAAAAAATATGATAACCACATAGCAGAATTTCAGAAAGAACAGGAAATAGAAAAAGAAAAATGGCAAGCAGAGCTTGATGAAATATTGGCAGAACAGGAAGAAAAACAAAAACGATTTCTTGCTCAAACAGAGGATATAAAAAAACAGTTAGACTTTTATTCTTTGCACTATCCTGCTGCTATTGATGATAGAACCAGAATAACAAACCAGTATAATGCAATCGCAGGTTCGAAGGCTTGGAAACTAACAAAGCCGTTGCGAGTGATATTTGATGGCATCAAGAAAATGATGTCGCCTGTAAAAAAAAATGATAAAATCACGCAAATAGAAGATATAAAATATGTTGTGGAGGAATTTGAACACAGCGGTGATATAATTAACTCCTCTGGATGGTTGTTTTTGCCAGGGGATAAAATAAAATCGGCTTATCTAAAAATAAAAAGCAATCGAGAATATAGTTTTCCAATAGCATATGGAATGCAAAGAGATGATGTCGCTTTAGCATTTGATAGTGTCGATGCCGCATATTGTGGATTTTATTTTAAAATAGGTATTAAAAATATAAGTAATTATAGAATTTTTATTTGTTACCAAACAGTAAGTGGGATGACAGGTGAAATTAGCCTTGATAGGATAAAGGGACAATTTCGAGCTCGAATGGCATATTATAAAGGAAAATTTACGAAAGAAAATATTAGAAAGGCTTTTCTTTATTTAAAAAAAGGAAAAGCTAATGCTGTTTTTAATGCACTGAAGAATCCAGTTATACACATTGTTGAGGATAAGGGTCTTTCGGCAACGAATTTTTTTGACTGGACAAAAGAAAATTATGTTGAATCACCCACGATGCTTGAAAAAGAGTATCAAGGAACTATTGATATTGTTCTTCCAATTTATAATGGTTATCAGTATTTTAATGTACTTTTTTCCAGTATACAGCAGACAGAAATGATGTATCGTTTGATCATTATTAATGATTGCAGTCCTGATTTAAGAGTTAAACCTTATTTGGAAAAATTGGCAGCTAGTGATAATCGTATTATTTTATTAGAAACTGAGAAGAATTTGGGGTTTATAGGCACTGTTAACAAAGGACTTTCTTTGGCTGAAAATCATGTTGCTATAGTCAACTCTGATGTAGAGTTACCTAAAAATTGGTTAGAACGCCTTATGAATCCAATTTTACAAAATGATAAAGTTGCCTCTTCAACACCTTTTACCAACAGTGGCACCTTGTGCAGTTTTCCTAATTTTGGATCGGATAATGCTCTGTTTCTTGGCATGACAGTAAACGAGATTGATAGTGCTTTCCAAAAAATAAAACCGACCTATACAGAAATGCCTACAGGAGTGGGATTCTGCATGGGAATGAGTATAAAGGCTATTAAAGATATTGGTATTTTGGATAGTGCTTTTGGCAGAGGATACGGCGAAGAAAACGATTGGTGCCAGAGAGCTATTTTGTCGGGGTATACAAATATAATGGTTGAAAACTTATTTGTTTTCCATAACCATGGAGGAAGTTTTAAGAGTGAAGAAAGGAACAGGCTTATTGAAAATAACGGTAAAATACTGTCTGCAAAATATCCTCGATATCTTGCGGATATAGCTGCTTTCTTTAGCATGGATCCACTTGCTGATTACAGACGGTTTGCTTTGATGATTTTGTGTGAGAAGGCGAAAACAGGGAAAACCATACTTGTATTTGACCATAATATCGGAGGAGGGGCATCCTCCTATTTAACACAGTGGCGTCAAAGTGCGGCACAGAAAAGTAATGCTTTTGCCATAATCCGTTATGATGTTGAATTACAGAGCTATTTGCTTTTTTATCATTATGGTGAATATACAGTGAGTTACCTAATAAATAATTTTTCTGATATTCATAAGCTTACTGCATTTATAGATGTTGGCGAAATTTATATCAATAATTTGGTGACATATCCTGATTTATACAATGTTTTGGCAGAAATTTCAAAACTGAAAAATCATTGCAATGTGCCAATGACATTTCTTTTACATGATTACTTTGCTGTTTGTCCGACAATTAATCTTCTAAATGACCAAAATTGTTATTGTGATTTACCAGATGAAAATTATTGTAATAAATGCCTGACACAAAATGAATTTTGCGCTTATGCCTCATATAAAAACATAGGTGAATGGAGAAAAAATTGGAAAGGACTACTTTCTGAGTGTACTCGTATAGTGGCTTTCTCACAGAGTTCAAAAGATATACTGCAAAAATCCTATGCGGATACTCTTTTAATCGATGTTGTTCCTCATAAAGTAGAGTATTTGTTTCCGACAGTCAATAATTATAAGCTTACAGATACCCTCAATATAGGGTTGCTGGGATACCTTAACAATCATAAGGGGATTGAAATTGTTGAATCTATGCTTAAAATAATTGAAACTCAAAAGTCAAATATTAAAATTGTTTTGTTTGGAGAAAGTATTCGAGAAATAAAAAGCGATAGCTTTATATCAACAGGTCGATATTCTCCTGAAGCTCTTCCAAAACTGGCGGCAAAATATGATGTTGATATTTTCTTTGTCTCATCTATTTGTCCCGAGACGTTTTCGTATACAACAGAGGAAGCAATGAAAATGGGTTATCCTGTAGCTACATTTAATTTAGGTGCGCCGGCAGAGCGTGTTGCAAAATATAGTAGGGGCCTTATAATAAATCAAATAGATGCTCAGTATGCTCTTGATAAAATTATGGACTTTGGAAAAGAGATTATATCACAAAAAAAACCATCCCAAAAAGAAAGATATCTGTTTGTTACAGACTATATCTCTTTTTCTTCCCGTTATCGAGTAGAACATTTTATGGAGCAGCTTCTTTTTTGTGGAATAGAGAGTGATTTTAACACCGCACAGGATATTCATACGATAAATCCCCAAAAGTATACATCAGTAGTTATATATCGAAGTGAGTACACTAAAGCACTGGCAAAGTTTGTGGGTTTGTGTCATGATTCTGGAATAAAAGTCTTTTATGATATAGATGACTATATTTTTAATTATGACTGTATAAAAGACTTGTCATTTTTGAGTGACGCTGAATATAAAGATTTTGAAGCGCATTCAAAAAAAATATTTAATTGTATGCAGCTGTGCGATGGCTTTTTTACTTCCACTAATGCTATGAAGAGAATGCTTCAAGAGAAATTTCCACAAAAAGAGGTTACTGTAAACCGAAATGTAGCAAGCCTTGAAATGGCAACACTTTCACTAAAAGCTATTACTTCTTCATCCAAAAACAGTTCAAGGGTTATTCTTGGTTACTTTAGTGGCTCAAAAACGCACAATGAAGATTTTGAAATTGTTCAACCTGCCATTACTGCCATGATGGAAAAATACAGTAATGTTTACCTGCATGTTGTAGGACAAATTGATATTGGTGATGAATTCAAAAAATTTCATGATAGGGTTATAAATACAAGCTTTGTGGATTGGCGTGATTTGCCTGCGCTTATTGCTTCTGTAGATATTAATTTGCTGCCTGTTCAAGATACCGTTTTCCACGAATGCAAGTCCGAAAATAAATGGATGGAAGCGGCTTGGGTCAAAGTTCCGACAGTTGCCAGCTACAATAAAGAACTTGCGGGAGCTATTCAAAATGGAGAAGATGGGTATTTATGTAAAAGTGCTGATCAATTGAAGGAAACATTAGAAAGTTTAATTTTGGATTCTGAGCTTAGAGAAAAAATAGGAAATGCGGCACATGCTAGAATGAGAAACGAGTATATTACTATTAGTTCAGGGCAAGAGGCGGGAGCGGTGCTGTATAAGAACTCAGATATTTGCAAAATTTAGGTGATTTATGTTTTGAAAATGGAGGTACTTTATGCATAAACGCACGCAGACGGTTGTGGCAAGAACAAAACAGATTTTCTCAAAAGGGAATATGTTTAATTGGGGGATAATTGTTATATTACTGCTATCAACTTGGTGTATCACAATGCTTGGTTTTTATACATTTAAATATGTACAGATAAAGAATAATGCAAGTGAGATTGCTTTTTCTGCCGAGGAGCTTAATTTTGAAGAATATGAAAAAACAGAAGGAAGCTATGTGTCTTCATCAGATTTTACTCATTTTTATTTGTATAATTTAAATCAGTTTGTAGATACAGTAACACTTGACTTTGAGGAAACGTTGGCAGTTGATATAAACACTAAGGTTTACTATATATTAAAGGATGGGCAATATTTCAATGAGTCTGATGTAAAATTCAAAAATCTGAAAAATCATATAACTGATAATTGGATTTCTATTAACGAAGAAGTTGTACATATGCGAATAGATGTGGGAAGTAAAGAGGGCGCTTTTTCTCTGGAATCTGTAACGATAAACAGTGATAAATTAAATATATACAAAAACAAAGCAAATGCACTCCAATGGATTGTACGATTGGGGACATTAGTAATTATTGCATGTACATTGGTATTATTAAAACGCAAATATCCATTGGAACGTATATTTGTAGTTTTGGGATTGTTGATAGGATTAGGATATTGCTTTGCAATGACACCTTATTCTATTCCGGATGAATCGCATCACTATCAAAGAACATATCAAATGTCAAACATTATCACACTTAACCAGTTGCCTTTGCTAGAAGAGCATCATAACAATTACGGTTTTGTAGGGCATAGTAATGTGGCTAGCGGATATGTACGAGTTTTTTATGACTTGAAAGAAGTATTTGTTTCGGAAAACACAACAACTAATATAGATTCTCTGCAATATTATATACCTAAATATTCTTTGTCGGTATTTCTGATGGAGATTGCACGTATACCGCCTGCCATTGGAGTGACTTTGGCAAGAGTATTAGGATTGAATTTTTCATATGTTTTTTTGTTAGGAAGAATGACGAACCTATTATTTTATATTGGCTTTGTTTATTTAGCGCTAAAGCGATTACCGCAATTTCGTACAGCCATATTCATTGTTGCCCTGCTTCCGATGTCTATGCATCAGGCGGCATCATTTTCGTCAGACGCATTTATTAATGCTATTGCATTTCTTTTGTTTTCGTACTTACTATGCGCAATATATGAGAGTGGGTTGCTAAAAAAGAAGGATTATGGCATAATATTTGTGTGCGTATTGTTGCTATCAACAATAAAGGTTATATATGCTCTTGTTGCAATTATGTTTATTTTGGTAAAAAAAGACCGGTTTTTATCCATTAAGTCATACTATGTAAAACATGCTCTGTTGTATGGCGGTTGTATATCAATGGTTGTTTTTACAAATATTGAAAGATTCTTTAGACTTGCCGGGTCAAGCCAAACCGATAGGGGGTATTATTCTGTTGGTTATGTTTTTTCGTATCCGGGAAAAACTATAGAGGTTTTTTGGAAGACAATAGAATCTCAATTAGGTACATATCTGCGTAACTCTTTTGGATTGACATTGTCTGGCCTTACATTGTACTTGCCAGAATTTATATATACATTATTGTTAGCAATAGTTTTTTTATCATGCTTAAGTATTCAGTCGAATGGTTGGACAGCAAATAAGCGAGGGCGAAACGTAATGATGACTATTGTTATGGGCGTAGGAGTTTCAGCAATGATGGCAATGTTTTTAGGATGGACACCCGAGGGGAGCAATGTTATAGAGGGCGTTCAGGGACGGTATTTTATTCCAATATTGCCTGTGTTATTATTTGTCGTTAGAAATCGCACAGTTATTCTTACTAAAAATATTCAATCATTTTTGGTAGTGTCGATGACATTAATCCAATGCTATGTTTTGATAAAAGTTGTTGAATATACAATTCAACATTAAAAGCAGTAATGAGGTTACTTATGCAAAAAAAACCACGAGTCTTGATAATTATCCCTGCATATAATGAGGAAACGAATATAAAAAAGGTTGTGGACAACCTTAGTACAAATTATCCTCAATATGATTATATTGTAATCAATGATTGCTCAACAGATAGTACAGGAGAAATTTGCCGGAGAAGTAATTATAATTATCTATCTCTTCCAATTAATCTTGGTATTGGCGGAGGAGTTCAAACCGGATATATTTATGCACTTCAAAATGATTATGATATTGCAATTCAAATGGATGGTGATGGACAGCATAATCCGGAATACATACCCAATTTGATAAAGCCGTTGTGCGAAGAAAAATTTGATATGGTTATAGGCTCCAGATTTCTTGAAAAAGAAGGATTTCAAACATCTTTGATGAGAAGAATGGGAATAAATATTATAAAGCATGTTATCTATTTATGCTGTAAAACTAAAATTTCAGATACTACAAGCGGCTTTAGAGCGGTGAATAAGAAGCTGCTTAATATGTATGCTTTCGATTATGCAAATGACTATCCTGAGCCAGAGGCAATAGTTGCCGCAACATTAAATGGGTTTCGGGTGGGAGAAATTCCGGTAATGATGAACAAACGCATAGGGGGAATATCCTCAATTAATGTTAGCAGATCAATTTATTATATGGTAAAAGTAATACTTGCTTTGCTTGTTCAAAGATTAAGTATTAGAAGGCGTAATGGGGATGTAACATGAATTTATCTTTGAAAATATTTTTGCTGATAAGTCTATTTGCTTTTTTAATAGTTATATTTAGATTTTTAACTTCCAAGCGGCTTAATTTGAAATATACGCTTATATGGATGATTTCTGTTGCAGGCATGATAGTTATTGTGCTTTTTCCTAAATTAATAGACACAATTAGCCATGCAATTGGTGTTGCCTCGTCGGTTAATACGGTATTTTTGTTGGCAGGGTTATTCTCTTTGGTTATTATTTTCACGTTGACTGTTATAGTTTCCCACATAAATACTCGGATTTATAAATTAGCTCAAATGCAATCTATAGTTGAAAAACGGCTTAGAGAATTGGAAAAGAATGAAAAAGATAATATAGGCAGATTATAGATTTTTATTGAAAGGAGCTTGCTGTATGCGCAGGTTATTCATATGCGAGCGACCATACCCTTTATATCGCACACTGCTTAGGGCGATTGATTCTGGTGACCAAATTGATATTGTGCTTGGTAATCAAGTGGATGGAATGGAACAAATGTACAATGAATTAGTAGAATCCGAGATTTTCGGCAATGTGTATTTTTTTGATGATGCGACTTATAAAGAATTTGTTAAATTAACAATCATGGAGCATCAACAAAAGTCCAAAAATATGTTTTTAAAATTAAAAAAATTATATCTTCCTATGCTTCGCAAATTTTTCTCCTATTTGAAGTTACAGCAAAAAGCAAAATATATTAAATTGCCGGAAAATCTCGATTTTAATAGCTATGATGATATATATGTTAATGATTGTACTTCATCCTTGAATTTTTATTTGTATCATAAGAAGAAAGAAGTTATATGTGTAGAGCATGCACGAAATGTGTTTATCATCTTTAATACATCTGAAGTTTTTTCTAATGTTTTAGAATTTCTTGACAGAGTACATATCAGCTATGCACTAAGAGGTGCCTGCCGTTACAATAAGGCTGTGGAAGTGAGCGAGAACAGCAAGGATATCTATAAGCCATTGAAAAAGAAAAAAATCATAGAGCTTCCGTTAGAGGAGTTGGTTGGGAGATTATCAGATACTCAAAAGGAAAGAATATTTGAATTGTATCGGAAAGCATATGGTATTCCGGATGTGGGCGGCAAAGTTGTAGATGTTATAATAACACAGCCGTTAGCAGCAGATGGCTATGTAAAAAATATGGAGAAACAAATAGAGGTTTATCAAAAAATTATTGATTCATATTCACAGGATTCGGATTTGATTCTTATCAAGCCACATCCCAGAGATTTCGCTGATTATGCAAAGCTAAATGAAAATATTAAAATAGTTCACCCCTGTGTTTCTTCCGAAATTTTGGCTATAAGTCAGTCTTTGAAAATACGAAATGCTATTACTATAAGTTCTACAAGTGTTGGAGCATTCTCTTCAGCAGAGAATACGGTGGTATTGACAAAGGATTATTGCAAAAAGGTTTAGAGAATAGTTGTAGTTGTATCATGGGTGGAATTTAGTTTGACAAATTTAAGGAGGACAACTTAGATGAGTAAAAGCATAACAGCAGTAATTCCAGTACGCGAAGGTAGTCGGCGGCTAAAAAATAAGAACATTGCACCTTTTGCAGGAACCAACTTGCTCTTGCATAAAATAGCACAACTGAAAAATGTGCAAGAAATTGATAATATTGTAGTGTCTTCTGATTCTAGCTTGATGTTAGAGATGGCTCAAAGTGCTGGTGTATTAACGCATAAAAGAGGAATTGAATATTGTGATGAAAGCTCGAAAACCTTTGGGGAAGTAGTTGCACATATTGCATCCAGTGTAGTGGGAGATCATATTTTGTGGGCAACATGTACATCTCCGCTAGTATCGCCACAAATATATAGTCACGCAATTTCGGATTATTTTAGAATTTTAGCAGATGGATATGATTCTCTTGCTTCTTTTGAAACAATCAAGCGTTATCTTTGGGATAAAGATGGACCGATAAATTACGAACTTGGGAAAAAACATGTGCCTTCTCAGGAATTGCCAGAATTATACATAGTAACTGATGGGGTTCTTATCGCGCCACGAGGAAAAATGATTGAATGGAATTATTTTCATGGTTCAAATCCATATAAATATATTATGGATAAGAGAACCAGCGTCGATATAGATGATGGCTTGGATTTAGCTTGTGCTCGTGCATGGTTGGACATGGATGAAACAGTTTCACATATCGAGCCTTTTCAAGAAAATCACTATTAATCGACTTGACATATATTTGTTATCTTGCAGGAGCGTGATATAATCGAAAACAGAATATCAACCAATGCAAAAAGCGGTTTTATCTGGAATCTCTTGGCATCAGCAACATATTCCGGAACAACGGTTGTGCTTTTGTGGATTGTGGTAAGAGTTTGCGGAGTAAATGCCGGCGGAATTTTTTCCATTACTTTTTCAAGTGCACAAATGTTGCAGGCGATAGGTTTTTTTGGTGTACGTAATTTTCAGGTATCAGATGCCAAGCCGGAATTTTCGTTTGATACATACATTTCATCTCGAATACTCTATGTAACAGCTATGCTTGTGATTTGTTTTTCTTATGGATTGGCAATGGGGTACACAGGCGAAAAACTATGGGTGTTTTATGCAATTAGTATTGTTAAGGCTGTCGAAACTTTAGCAGATGTATTTGAAGGGTTATTGCAGCAGCAGGACAGAATGGATTTGGCGGCCAAAGCATTGTTTGCTCGTTCGGTATTTGCACTCATGGGGTTTATAGCAGTTGTCATATCATCTGAAAATCTCATACTGTCTATATTTGCTATGTTAATTGGTACTGTTATGGGCACTGTTTTTGTTGCAATATTGCCATCAAGAGAATTTATAACTTCAAGAGTTTCGTTGCAATTGTCAGAAATCAGGTCATTGACCAAGCAATGTTTGCCCCTCTTTTTAAGTGTCGGATTTATGATGTACCTGGTTAACGCATCTAAAATTGCTATTGATTTTTGTTTAGATTCCGAAATTCAGGCAAGTTTTGGGATTATATTTTCACCTGCACTAATCGTCAATCTGTTTTGCGGATTCTTTTTTCGTCCTTTTTTAAGCAATATGTCTTCAATGTATAATACCCAAGAGTTTATAAAGTTTAAATCAATTATAAAAAAGCTGATAGGATTAGTTTTTTTGATTTCAGTATTTGTTTTGGCAGCAACATATTATTTAGGTATACCGCTGTTGTCTTTCGTATATGGAATAACTCTTAGTTCCTATAAAACTTCATTAATGATAACTATATTAGGCGGATGTTTTTCTGCATTGATAAATTTATTTTCAATTGTTTTAGTTGTCATCAGAAAGCAAAAACTTCTGTTTTTTGCTAATGGGTTTGTATCATGTATTGTTTTATTCTCATCTACTGCATTAGTCAGGCAGTTTGGCGCTATAGGAGCTGCCGGATCTTATCTTTTGTCTATGGCGCTGCTTGCAAGTATTCTTTTTGCTTTTTATTTGTATTATACCGGTAAGAGGTTAGATAAGGCTTTTTAGAATATGATATGACTGTTTTGCGTGGTGAAATGTTGAATTGCTATTAAAATGTTAAAAATAGGGGAGATAATACACACATGCAGGAGTTCGAGAAAAGGAATGAATTGAGAAAGGAAAAGTATTTAGCTAAAGCTTCAAATGTGTTGCATACTTTTTCTGTGTGTGCATATAAAGAAAGTCCATATTTGGAAAATTGTGTTTTGTCGTTATTAAAACAAACAGTAAAAAGTGAGATTATTATTTGTACATCTACACCCAATGAATTCATTAATAAAATAGCAGATAATTATGACCTTCCGATTTTTATGAATTCGGTTCAAAATGGTTTGTCTGCTGATTTTAATTTTGCTTTTAATAGTGCAACATCTGCTTTTGTTACTTTAGCTCATCAAGATGATATTTATAAAGAGGAATACGCAAATACAGTACTAAAAGCAATCAGAAATGCAAAAAAAGAAGAAATTATAATATTGTACTGTGAGCAGTCAGAATTACGAAATGGCAAAGAAGTTTCAAATAATGCTGTATCCAAAATCAAAAAAATTATGAATACTCCATTAAGGATAAAGTTTTTTCAATGTAGTGCCTTTATTCGAAGATGTGTCTTGTCATTGGGGTGCTCAATATGCTGTCCGTCAGTTACTTTTAATAAGAACAGAGTTTCCAATTCTCCGTTTTCAATTGATTATATTTATTGTACCGATTGGTATTTGTGGACTAGATTGACTAAAATGAAAGGGAGATTTGTTTATCTGCCTGAACGATTGATTTTACATAGAGTTCACCCGGAATCTTGTTCGTCTGAGGGAATTGAAAACAAAAGAAGATACCAAGAAGAATTGAGTATGTTTTGCATTTATTGGCCTACTTTAATTGCTAAATGTTTGTTGCGTTTTTATTCTAAAGCGTCTAAAAGTAATGAAACGTAAGGGGCACTCTAGCTGCGAGAGTTCGCATGAGAATACGTCAGTGACGATTAAAATTAACGACTAACGGGGGAGCTTTTCGCTTGGGCATATTCATTTGACATATGCGATGGTGGAAATATTTTTTCACGGAAGCCGTATGGCATCCCATAAAAGGAGTGCAAAAGTACTGTGCGAGCCTGTGGTAAATCCCGCCCATATGCCTTCTGAACATTGAAAGGCTTTTACTTATAATGCAGATGACTTCAATGTTTGGAGGATGGATGCACGATTCGTTCAGTCATCGACAGCATGGGAAGAACACAGAAAAAATATATAAATGAAAGGAAACCTTTACCGCCTTACTATTCGCTCCAAGCTGTTGGCTGCTGTTAAATTCGAATGTTGGATCTTATGTTGTTAAATACATAAGATCCAGTATGGCAAGTAAAAAATTGTGTTTATGACCTATAATAAAAAAGCCATATACTAATAGAATTGAGGTATATGGCTTTGCATAATTGTTTCTAATTACGTAAACATCGTTTGACAATGTACAACAAACCGTATAATGTAGCGGAATGAAAAACAGTCTATATTTTCCATTCAATTTGGACGTTTTCGCTTGTTGCACGAACGACTGAAATCAATCTGTCAACAACAAGCCGCCTGTCCTCAAAGTCGATGCTATCCCAATTTTCAAGATAGCCGGAAATGCGTTTCATGTGTTCGGGTGAAACAGCTTCGGCGCTCATGTCGGCAATCGCTTTTGTTAGCGATTGTCTTTTTGTCTAAAAGAAAACCACCTGCTATGCAGGTGGTTCAAAAAGCTTATAGCTATGCGTGAAAAAAGAACAATCTGCCCCAATGCGGTAAAGCAAAAATCATATAAAAGATAGGTCTAAAGCTAATAGGCAACAGTAGATTGTTGTTTTGTGCTGACCCTTTTAAGGGTGGTCATGACTGTGTCCAGTTCCTCAATCTTGCCGTTGGCGTATGAAATCAAAACAGCATTTGCGCCTGTAAGAGTATTCAAGAGTTTTTCAATCTCGGCCTCTATCTGTGCAAGTTCCACATGGAGGGCGG
>JGI994J12354_10002918_pt1 | contig 16297 bp, 15 predicted proteins | sample IntmicLarv3ML3BL_FD_12354 | JGI IMG/M metagenome (IMG submission 12354) | reverse complement strand
ACGCATTTAGCGGAAAGCAGCGTATTTCTGCTATAGTTATTCTTTCCATCCTGCTTGGTTTTTCATTTTATTCCCAAGTAACTGGTTTCTCCACCATATTTTTCAATATGAACTTTCCGCTTTTTTATGTAATTACTATACTTAACATTTTATCTGATATTTTTCTCTATTCCGCAATGATACTATTCGTGGTCTTGTCAAAGAAAAATAGTTTTTCAGGCTAACTCCCCAATACGATTTTTACAAAATACCCAATTTACAAAATCCATCTCATATTTCATGATTTTTTTGTCCTGCGGATTATATATTTCGTTCATAAATTTGCAATCTATGGGCTTTATTTCGTCAATGATTTTTATAAGTAGGGAATTCTCTATATTAAACAGCACCTGAGTATTATAAAGAACATAGTAACACTCCTTTCGGAGATTGTATTTTTTCACCAAAGAAACAAATAATTCAGCATATTTTTCATTAACAAACCTGTTAATCCATAAATAAATATCACAAAACTTATATAATGACATATCCCTTTCCATAAACACCCAATTATATGTTGTTGCTTCTTTATATAAATGTACACATAAATGAATCAGAAAATCTGTATCAGACAAAATATTTTGATTGGTATTGTCAAGCATATTTTTCACAACAAAAGACTCTTCTGGTTTGAAATCCAGTGAGAAATTCACATCTATTTCCAAGAATTTCATTCCTGGCAAATCAATTTGCTTTATGTATGGAATGGTTTCCCCTCTACTCATTCTCGTTATAATTTTTTCCTGACGAGTTGCCGGAACAAACATATTATCTGTTATATACCCCTGTGAAAAACAATTTCTCTGCATAATTTCATCTATACAATCCAAGTCCGTTTGATTCGCAAGCATATCAATATCATTTGATGTTCTGCAGCCTTCAGGATACAAATAGGCAAGGTATGCCCCCTTTAAAAATACATATTTAAAATTTACATTTTCTAACATCTTAGTCATATGTACAAGTGATTCTTTAAAGCTTTGTGTTCGGCATTTGTTATTTTCAAAAACATTCTCAAGAGTGCTTTTGAATTCTCTATTTACAAGTCCTATACACCCACTGTCCTTTAGTACTGTATATGCAATTCCTCCTACTCTGTTCATCATAAGATTTCCTAAAACATATGCCATATCTAATTTTTCAGATAACAATTTTTTTATTTTTTTTCGATCATAATCAAGAAATTTACACAATTCCAATATCAGCTGGTTTTCTTTATACTTCATTTTCTACCTCCTAAATCTACCTTATTATCAATTCCAAACATGGTGTAAATAATCCATTATCCCCTGATGCAAAAAGCATATTCACACCAGAAGTTTCACTTTTTATAAAAAACCCATTTCTTACACTGTATTTTGCCACTTCATTTCCTGTTGAAGCAAACATTTGCTTTACCAAATCAGTTATATCAAAACAGTAATCACCTTTCTCCTCAATTAAAACATGTGCCACCCTTTTTTCGTCATATGATGGCATACTTCGCCATGTAGTATTTATACTGCACCAATCTGATGTAACTGCATATAACCCCACTACACTCTTTTTTGGCAAGTCATATAGATTTCTCACATAATATTTTGCCGAAACAATACTTTCCGGATCTATTTTCATTTCTTCAAGACTTTCAAACCTTATAAGTGCATATCCTTCACCCTTTGCTGTATCATCACCCAGCATCATGTATGGGGTCAAATAATGTTTATCTTCATCAGTGGTTTGTGAAAAAACAGAATTATCAGGTTCGCTATAATGGTCCAAATAAAAAGATTGATTCATAACAATCGGATATTCTGTATCTTCACTATTTACAAATTCTTCATCCAATGAAAACTGCACAATATATGTTCCATCTTTCATATCTTTATTAATCAACTCTATTTTATTACTATTACTCCACTTGCCGTTACTATCCACCACCATAGGCATGTAAAGCATAGACAAATTAACATCTTCTTCATAAAGATTTTTTAAAAGGATATAATCAAGTGACATCTGAGGAAATATATCCGGAACACTAATGTTAAATGTATATTTTCCAACAGCTTCTCTATTTGGAATGACAATTTCACTGTTAACACCATATACAGTAGAGTAAAAATATACATCCGAATTCTCTCCAAACATATTTTTATAACAAACAGAATCCATCTTTTGCCCAAAAGAATTTACATGTTTTACTAATAATGGTTCCTTCTCCTCCTCCCAAAAAATGTTTATATAATTACCAGGGTTTTCTTGAGATTTTATTTGAACTTCCTCTTTTGAAAAATTTTTCTTCACATGTGTTCCATCTGATGTATAATATCCCTGCATTTTTTCAGTTATCACATTTTGAGAATATTCAATCAACCCCGCGTTAAGATAAATTGTTTTTGAACCATCCTTGTTTATATATGCTGTAGAACCTGCTCCAAATGCTTTCACCTGTTCAATATGATTTCTATTCCTCATCTGACTTGAACTCAACTCAAAGCCTTGCAAAATACTGTCATTCACAGCACTTACACACGACATTAATGCTACAACTGTTATGAAAATTACTATTACTGCTACCAATTTTACTTTTCGCATAATTCCTCCATCTTGTTCTTGCAGAACATTCACTCTATTTTTGTATTTAATACCAAAACTTGACATCACATTTTTTCTGTTATAGACTTAATAAAAAACGAGGTTTTCATATGATTAAAACAAATAAGCAATATATTCCGTCCTTTATACTTACTTTATTGTCTGCATTGGCCTTCATAGGTGTTGCAATATACATTTTTTATTCGCCTTCTACTCAGCCTATAAAATCCGACATTCTTAATTGGTCATTTTTATTATCAATCTTTTCAATAGCCACTCTATCTTTTTTCTTTATTTTTAAGAAAGATCGACCCATGTTTATTTTTATTCTCCCAATTTGCATTCCCCTTCTGATTTCTATATATAATTCAGTAAATGTAATGTATGTTTTGGGAGAAATCAGCTTTTCAACCACTACTTTTTTCTCTGTGTTTCCACTTATCTCAAGTATTTTGACTTTAACTTTTTTCTCTATATATGTATTCAGTGGAAAACAGCAAAATTCTACAATAGTTCTTCTTTCTACTATGATTGGTACTTCATTTTATCATCAGACAATTTCAGTTTTTGTTTTTAATATTGCCTTTCCCCATTTAACCACAATTATAGCTAACATTCTTTTTTATATTGCGATTATACTATTTGTAATCTCATACCCAAAATCTATTTCTCCAAAAATACAGGATACTAATGTGTTATCATAAGGACTGCAGAATTTTTAAATGATTTCTTTAAATTATCAATAAACAAGCTCTCTGATACTCTATCCAGAGAGCTTGTTGCTTCATCCAAAACAATCAACTTAGGACTATTTAAGAAAATTCGTGCTAATGCAATTTTCTGACGCTGTCCACCTGACAGTCTAATACCGCCTTCACCAATCACTGTATCAAAACCATCCTTCAAAGAATGAACGAAATCAAGAATATCTACTTGTTTACAGGCTTTTTCTATTTCATCTAATGTAGATTCTGGTTTTGCCATACAAATATTTTCCCTAATACTCATATTGAACAAATAAGTGTCCTGCATAACAACTGAAATGTTTTCATAAAATGATTGCTTTGAAATATTTTTTAAAGACATCCCATTAATCAGAACCTTCCCTCCAGAAGACTTATTAAGTCCTAAAAGAATTTTAACAATTGTACTCTTTCCCCACCCCGATTCTTCTTTCATAATCAAAAAATCTTTAGATTTTAATTTCATGTTATAATTTTTCAAAACTCTATTATTACCATAACTAAACGATACATTTTTCAATTCAAAAATATTTTTATTTCCCAGACAAATTTTACCCTCATATTCTTCTTTGAATCTTAGGGTTTCAAATATTCTCGAATAGTATGGAAAATTGGATTTTAATGCTGCATTTCTATCATTTATCAAATTTATATTTGTTAGAAAAATACTTATATATCGTGAAAAAGCAAACAGCATACCCACTGACATACTTCCCTTTATCACAAAAAACGCACCAATACCATATAAAATTATCATAAAATAATTGTTTCTGAAATCATTAAACACTTCCCTGAATAGCCAGCATTTTATATCTTCATATCCGAGCTTTGCAAGTTTTTCTCTGTGTTTTTGAAAAACATTTATACACTCCTTCTCCATATTCTGCAGCTTAACCTCTTTCCACATTTGAAGAGTATTATGTTCAAATCCATAATATTTTTCATTTGCGCACCGAATTTTATCATTAACCCTCTGTGATATCTTGCCTATTTTATTGTTTATAACAAATAAAATAGGTATTATCAAAATACAAATCAGAGTCATTCTCCAATTTATGTAAAATGCTGTAGCAATACTTACTATTGTCAATACCATACCAAGTATATAGTCTGCCACTTGATCTTTAATAAAGTTTCCAAGACAATTTGCATCATCAGAAATTCTCATCTTCAAATCTGCAATCCTGTATTTTTCAAATTCAAAAAATTCAAGTGCCGAAATTTTATGCCATGTGTCTTCTCTTAATTTCAATGTAAACGCATTTCTGATTTTATTAGAAGAATAGAGCCCAATGCTATCTATCAGTAGCATCGCAACAAAGACAATTACCATCCCAACAATTATTGTACTCAATTCTTCTGTTTTTCCTCTGTATATCACATTATCTATCAATGTCTGAAAGAGTATTGGCTGATACATTACAAGTGGAATACCGCTAAGTCCCAACAGAAGAAGCATTATACTTGAGGCGCCAGAGTTTTCTTGATACTTTTTGATATTTTTTAATACGTATTTTCTTCTGGTTTTCTTCATGCACACTTCACCTCCTCAAACATCTTTCTGTATGTCAATGACTTCTCCAGCAACTCTGAATGTGTTCCAACCGATTCTATTTGGTTATCCCTTAACACAATTATTCTGTCACAATTTTTTACTGTACTAAGCCTGTGCGAAACAATCAACATTGCTTTATCATCTATTTTGATTAGCTCATTTAGTGATTTTATCATTACACTTTCTGTTCTTTCATCTAATGCCGATGTCCCCTCGTCCAAAATGAACAAATCTGCATCTTGCAAAAATAATCTTGCAAGCATAACTCTCTGCTTTTGTCCGCCTGACAGTGTACTTCCTTGTTTTTCTAAGTCATCACAAGAAATATTTTCCCAACCTGATTTTTGTAATGCCTTCAGCAACTCATTGTCATCAAAACTATTTCCTAAGGTTAAATTGTATCTTACAGTTCCATCAAACAGCAAAACCTCCTGTTTAACTATTCCAATTCGCTTTCTCAATGATTCGCCCCTTATTTCTGATACATCTTTGTTATTTATCAGTATTTTCCCTCTTACAGGCTTTAGTAATTTTGTAATGAGATTTGTTATTGTAGTCTTTCCAACACCGCTAAAACCCACAAAACCTACCTTTTCTCCTTTATTTATTTCAAAAGATATATTTTCAAGCACTTCCTTTTCTCCATACTTGAAAAATACATTTTTAAATTTAAGTTGTTCTATTTTTTCGTTAAGATTATTTCCTCCTTCTTCACTCTTTAAACTGAGTATTTCATTTATTCTGTTTATTGCCGTTTTTCTCTCTGACCAATCAAGATATATTGAAACAATCCAATCCATTTTTCTGTGAAGAAGTGCAACATACTCTATTATTGCAAGAAAAACACCTGCTGTTATACTAAAATTTGATATGAGCCTAATAGAATATATATATATCAAAATTGTTGCAAAAAGATTAGTTGCATTTACAAGTTTTTCCGCCATAAAGTTGGTTTTTCTCAATTTATTTTCTGCTTTGACAAGTTTTCGCAATGGCAATAGAACTTGAGATTCTGCCCATTTTTTCGCACACATAAGTTTTATTTCCCGCATTCCCTTTAACACTTCAAATAGCTTGCCTTCATAAACACCCTCTAATTCCCGTTTCTCCGAAAAAACTTTTTCTTTCATTTTTCCAAATACCCGTGAAACAATTATAGGCAAAATTGCCGCAAACACTGTCATAATTGCGATTATCAAATTTTTCTGTGCAACCATAATAATTATTCCAATACACATTATTATTGAATTCACAAAGTGAAAAACATTTCTCTGTACTATAAAGATAAATTGACTTGCATCATTATCTATTCTGTTCATAATATCCCCGCTGTTCATACTACTCAAAAATTCTGTATCAGCATATATGATTTTATGAAAAAGCTTATTCTTCACATCCACTACAAATCTATTATTCAAAGTTTGAAAAACATATGCATATAACATGTTAAACACCACTGCGACTATAAACAGGACAGTATATATAAGCAATATACTTCCCAACTCTTCATATTTACTCTTCATGAAAACGTTATCTATCAGCTTTGTTAAATTTAATGGCAGTATCAGTGATACAGCATATGATATCAAAATACATATTTCTGCTAAAACAAAAAACAGTTTGTAATTCTTTGCGAATTGCCAAACTGTTTTCATATGAATTTTCAGATTCATTTTCTTAAATCCTTTCTTTTAAAATTTAATGAAGCAAGGTATATTACTCCTCCAAGCAATACTATAATTGTCACTGCCCCCGCCACATAAATCACACTGTTTGCCTCCATTTTTTGTGCAATAACATTTCCATCAAAATATATATTCGCATTATCTGCCAATTCCAAATTGTCTGAAAACTCCTGTTTGGGCACTTCCGGAATCTTTATTTCAGGATTTTCTTCTATAATTTCTATTCCAGATATTGCATCATTTTTCAAAAACTGTATCGCTTTTATTGTAAATTTGAATGGCGCATTGTTACCTTCTAAATTTATATTTATTTTTTCTTCCATAAAAAGAGGATAGTGTGCCGCACTGTAATTTACAAGTTTCATATCTATATTTCCATTTTCATCTGCAGTCAAGGGTACACTAAATACTATTTTCAAATCTTTTCCTAAATAGTCTTTAGGTATAATTGTGTCATTTGAATCACCCCATGCATCTGGTACCTTGCCTTCCAAATTTGTTGAAATTCCCTGTGGTGGCTCAATGGCTATTGTTTCTCTTCCGACCCCATCAATCTCAAAATTCAAAAGCCTATTGGTAAATCCATAAGAAATTGGGTCTATATTAATTACATATGCCAACTTCACCTGCTCATTTGGTTTCAACCCGCTCATTTGGTATGATAATCCTGGTTGTCCATTTGTACTAAATAAATATCCACCTGGCAAAAATTCATTCCTTTCCGCTTGAAAAACAATGCAGCCCTCTGCAATTTGTGTAAACATTGGCCGTTCCTTCTTATCCTTTGAATGTATCATCCAACCATAGCAAAAAGATTTCATATTATCCATACTATTCTCTGTATTGGCAAACTGAGTAAGATCTTCACCCTTAAGTTCATTTATAATTAATGGGTCATTACTTTCATTGGCATGAATGGGAACTCCCGAAACCAATATTATTCCTATCAAAACCGTTATAAAAAATTGTTTTATTTTCATTATTATTTCTCCTTTTCTTTGTTTGAAAGTGAAACAGGCAATTGAGCGACTGCTCAATTGCCTGTTTGTTATATCGGAATTTACGATTAATTATTTTCTTTATTTTTTTCTTTTATAATATCATACACATCTGCAATAGTACTTCTTGTTTTACAGTATATGTAATCCCCATCATAATATTGGTCTACTATTGGATAACGGTCAGAATTTTCAAGCACATAATCAAGGGTAAACGTTTTCCCTTCTATCACAATACTCTTTACTTCATTCACGTTCTTTACATTATTCAATTTATTTTCTTTGATAAATTCTTCATTACTACTACTTTTTATTTTAAAAAACATTATTGAATAAGAATCTTGAGGAGAAGGAAAATATTCTAGAGAAACAACTATGCTCTCTTCTGGTATCATTAATTTATATTTTGAAAAAATTAAATTTGATTCCTCAACTGTAAATCCCGTTGCCATAACAGGCGGTTCTGATTTAAATATACTTTCGAGTGAAACTACGCTCCACCCGAAGAAAACAAGTAGGCAAACAAGCACAATACTTATTGATATTATAACATTTTTCATAAATATTTCCTTTCTTTTTAATGAAAGTATACCTTACTTAATAAAATTATTCAACTACCTTATTTCCCTTTCGTCCACTTCCCAATCACCCAAAGAACATTTCCCCTTTTCTCCAAGTAATATTAATTATCTCTGTTCCCGTTATTTCATAATCTTTTGCGCGTCCACCATGATGTAATTCCCATAGTTCCTCTTGCTCTACTGGTACTGAAAAACCATATTCATTATTATCTTTTCTCCAATTATAGAAATCATTTAAAGTATATTTAATTTGAGCGGTATATGTATTATTTGATGTAGCCTCAACTTCACACTCTATTTTAGTATAATAATTCCCTACTGTTCTAAACCAATTAGTTCCATCATTCGGCGCATTATTAGGTTCTTCTTCTGTTGATACAAATCTTATTTTATAGCCTTCAAGCGCAAACTGCTCTGCTGCCCTCAATGTTTCATTCATATCTTTCATTTTGACTGATTTCGCATAATCCCATTCATTATTCATTCTATGAAAATCAAGATTATCTATGGGATCTCCTGTATTTGCCAAAAAATGTAGCAGGGCTCTTCCTGCATCTGGAAAATGAATCATCGATGCCAATGCACCTTGAAAAGGCGCCATCGATGCCAATGCCGTTACGTATGCATTTTCATAAATCAACTCCAACGCAGCAAATCTGGCTGCAGGTAAATATCCAAAATACATAGACTTCTCTGATATCTCCTTAGCCTTATAATATCCATTAGATTCTTTTATTTCATCTAGTCGAGCTTGTGGAACAGGGGTTGCAATCATTTTGCTTGAAAATCCACTATAATGTTCACCATCATATGATATCCTTCTTCGAACTTCTTCATGAGTTACTCCAATTTTAATCTCTGAATATACTTTAGAATTTGCGGCTGACTGCACTCTTATGGTTGCTATTCCCTTACCAACTCCAGTTATTTTTCCATCTTTAGCAACAGTTGCTACCTGTGTATTGCTTGATGAATATACCACATCTCTTTGTGTTGTATCTCTTGGTGCAAATATATATGAAAGGTAACCTGTCTCCCCTATTCTAATAAAACCAGGTCCACTTAAAGATATTGATGTAACAGGGATTCCCACTGTCACATAATAATACTTGGTCAACCCACTGTTAGATAATGATTTTACAACTATGTTTGTTGAACCTATTCCAACACCCCTTATAGTTCCAAATGCATCCACTGTTGCAACATTTGGATTTTCTGAATAATACTGCAGTCCCGAATTTGTTGTATTATATGGCACTACACTAGCATCAACATTTCTATACTCTCCCATTTTAACATTTGCATCCATAATCCCAAGCACTATCCCAGTTGCCTTAACAGCCTTTACATAAATTTCTGTTTTCTGTGATACATACGGGTTATCTATTGAATATGCCCACACTTCAGCACGTCCCTCTGAGACACCTTTAACTTTTCCAGTATTATAATCCAATTCTATACAAGCATCTCCATGATTTATAAATACCATCTTTTTGTTATCTGCATCACTTGGATAAACCCTAAAATCAGGTGTCATTGTATCTCTTACATTTATGTCATATCTTGATTTTGCAACACTCATACTTGTAACCGACCTATGTTCATAATAATCTACAGTAACATATGGCGGATAATACTGTTGATACGAACCAAATGCTTTCTTGTTATAATTTTCATTGATAGCTTGTAATTCCACTCCATAATGCCCCATCATTCCACCATTACGACCATCTTTCCAATCTTCCGCTGCTGATGTTATATCCCATTTATATCTATCACTTGCATCTCCATATCCATTTGCAACATATCTTGTGTCCATTAATTCACCATGTCCATACCAAAGAGTTCTATTACAAAAACTATTTCCATCCCAAGATGTTTTCATTTTGTAAACACCAATATTGCTTGGTCCTTCTTCCCCAGGATAAAGATTCTTTATATTGAGTGTTACTGCCGTTATCTGTGTCTTCGCCAAACTTTCAAATTTGGCATTATTAACAAGTCCAGGAAATCTGAGAAGTGCTCTTGCAACACCTCTTCCACTGACTTTTCCCGCATACAACTCGGTACTGTTTGCGTCACACTTCAAATAGTTATCATATATAGTGGTATCTATTATCCCAATTTCCACATCAAACTCTGCACTCGGGTCTACAAACACAGGATAAACCGTATCTTCCTCCAGCAAAAATTCTTCTGACACTGAAACAGTCAATATGTACTCGTTATCTGGTTTGATAATTTCAAGACCCAGTGCGCCATTGATTTGCTTACCATTACTATCATAAATAACAATATTATTAAAGGTTCCAACTTCTTTTCCTGTAAGGGGATCTATAATGTCACACTTTGTATCCCTGTTTATTAAAGTTTTCCCATTGGTTTTGACCACAAAAGAAAAACTGTTTATTCCATTATATTCTTCAAGAATAATATCCTCTTTAAATCCATTTAGAGTGGTTTCATATCTTATTGATGTTCCTTCTCCAAATGTACCTGCATATTCTACAACCTCCTTTTTTCTACCTTTAATGCTGTCCTTAACTTTCTTATTCACCCTTGAATTGGCCGCATTCTTTGAATTAAGTCTATTTTTCACTTTACCCTTTGTTGTTTTACCTTTTACCTTGCCTTTTCCTATTGTCTTATCAAGTGATGCTTCAACTGGATACATTTCAATATTTACCCCATCACTTTCCATTTTGAGTCCGGAATTATTATTCAATTCCTTGGGTAAATACACCTTTATATCATTTTCTTCACTTGCATATTCATAATCGGCATTCTGAGTATCTTTCTCTATTGTACTCCGCTTATCCTTTATCTCTCCATTTTCATCTTCATATTTAATAGGCGTTGCAAATGAATAGAGTGTTTTGCTTCCGTCTCTATTTTGAAATATAACTGAGTCCAGCTCAGTTTCTTGCTCATATAAACGTTTTACATGCTCTTTTTCACCCTCAGGCATATTTATTTCTAATTCTTCTTCTAACACTTCTGGGATATCCGCTGTATCTAGAATTGCTGTTTCCAACTCTTCCTCTGTTAAATCACCTGTTGTATTAGCATATTCCTGTCCATACAAATCAGGATTCCATGTCTCTGTCACAAACATTTCCTCTTCTGATATTTCGATGTCATTATTGTCACTTGCAAATATTGTAATTCCCATATCACCAAATGTTGTGATAATCATTGCAAACAGCAGGACAAATGTTGTAATTTTAATAAGTTTTTTCATAACTCATTCCTCCTTTTTGTCTAAATGTTCCTTTGTAACCTTTCTTAGTTCTAAATCTTCACTTTCATAGGCACCACCCCTTTCGCTATAATAAAATCTTTCATATTCATGTTTTAAAAGTGATTTGACCACAAGAGTATGTCTTATATTGTCTATAATCAGATGTTCTCTTAAAATTCCATCAAAATTGAATCTCAAATATACTGCCAGCTCATCCCTCATTTCATCAAGTTCTACGGTTTCTATTATCACCTTCTCCATTTTCAGTTCCTCAAATGCAATTTTAAGAATTTTCACAGCCGCCTTTTTTAAATATTCAAGACCATTTTCAATAAAAAAATCGCCATTCATTTTTATGTGGCGATTTTCTTCATCCTTATTGTATAATTGTATATATCCGATTATAATTTCATCCCGTACTATTTCATATATTAAATCCACGTTATCACCTTCTCATTGTAGTTGAGATATTTTTCAAATGCTTTTTTCTCAAGCTTGTGAACTTTATCAAGTCCCGACATTATGCTTAAAAAATCTTGTTCAGCATTTTTTGAACTATCTATTTTTAAATTTAATTTAATGTTTAAATTGACAAGCAGACTAGCTTCTTTCATTATTTTTTCAAAATCAACTAGAATTTCATTGGTGCATTCAAATGGAGAATGGTTAGCCAAATATTTTATTCTATTGACCATATCCCTTTTGTGCTCATATAGACAATATATATTTGATGTTATTACCTGTTCGTTTTTCTCTTTAAAGTATTTATATTTATCTATCAATTCATTATATATTTTCATTCCCCATACTGAATATGGTTTTTGCCAACTGTAAGGTCGTTCTCTTTCCATGGTGCTTACACCTTCATAATAATCCAAGAGATGCCATTTGATTTTTTCAAACTCTAATTTATATTTTTTGTCACTTTTTCTGTAAAATTGTGTTAATTGAAATGTTTCATCTATATCATTTGAATAATATGCTTTCAAAACATCTTCATATGAAATATTGAATTTTTGCAGTTGTGCTCCATTATAAGCATATGCCATAAATGTTTTTGCAATATCATCATATCCATATATCATTATGTCATGTAACCTGTGAATTTTTATGTCCATTGTTGAAATGTGAAAGTCGTCACATAACATATAGGGATAATATCCATTATCAATAAACATACAGTATAGCTTTATTAAATCTTCATTAAGCCTTAATGGATATCTATTTGCTCTTAGAATTTCCAGTGGTTCATACTCGTCCGTCACCCCATAATTATACAACAGTAATTCCCTGTTCCCGCCAACCCGAAATGTGAACATTTGTATAAATTCACTGTAATACCAATTCCACATATCCTCTGTATTCATTATTACTGCCAATGGAAGTGCATAAAACAAATGTGATTTTTTCGGTGGCTCTGCCAGCGGCAATTCCTTTCTCATATTTTCACCTCCATATTTTCTAAAATTTTACATATCTTTTCTATGCTTCCAGCTTCTTCAAATGACAATTTATCTTCTGGAAAGACAACTTGAAAAATCTTCTCTATTTCTATTATCATAGTTATAAAAGCAATTGAGTCCATATCCACTTCTTCAAACAATTGATTAACACCTATGTTTTCTATGGGAACCAATTCTCTTATTCTTTCGGCAAACATTTATAACACCTCCTACCCAGCCTCTCTAATTATTTTCCCACTGCCACTCTGTACTATTCTGTCAATAATGCTGATATCCAAAGGTACCATGTATGAGGGAAGCAACTTACAAACTGCCTCCACTAACTGTTTCTTTGTTATATCTCTGTACAGAGGATTGAGTACAAGCTTTATACCTATATCTGCTCCTGTTTTTCCTATTATTGGGTATGCCATAACCTCATCAATCATTTCACTTGTCATAAGTTTATTTTCTATTTCTTTAGGATAAATATTCATACCCGCTTTAATAATCATATTGTCCGCCCTTCCATGAATGAAAATCAGACCATTTCTGTTTTTGTATCCTATATCACCTGTTTTCAGCCAATCACCTATAAGTACCTCTCTGGTCAATTTGGGGTTTTTATAATAACCTTTCATAATACTTGGAGATTTCACAAATATATTTCCATCAACCACTTTGATTTCAGTATTTTTCAAACCTCCCCCAACCGCCTCTGGATATGCATCAAAATACATGGGAGCCAAATAACAAACTCTTGGCGAACATTCTGTAAGCCCATAAACATTATAAATATCGGTTTCAGGGAAAGATGCTCTTATAATCTTTGCAACAGATGAATATAGGCATTCTCCGCTTATTACTGCTGTATGTAGTGCTGAAATCGTCTTTCTTCTCATATAATATTGTGCCAGATGATAAAAAATCGTTGGTGTTCCACATAAAACGGTTATATTGTATTTTTCAATATATGCTGGAATACGCAATGGTGAAAAATCCTCTTCATAAAATATAATGTTGCATCCTTTGAAAAGTGCTGTCAAAAATTCCCCTGTAAGCACCGCACAATGATACAGAGGTCTTGCAATGAGCATGTTATCTGTATTCCCAATTTCAAAATAGTCACTTATTCCATATATATTTTCAAGCAACCCACTCTCTGTAATCATTACACCCTTTGGTTTTCCAGTGGTTCCTGATGTACAAAGGATTGCAGCAACATCACATAACTCTTTCTCTTCATCAATAAGTGGTATCTCATTTACAAAGACATTGTCTTTGAGGTTATACTGGCATATATCATGTTCATTTACCCAATCTGGTGATTCATCTGTAATTATTAAATCCGGTTTTGTGAGTTCAATAATATTACGGCAATGCTTTTCTCCATATCGCACAGACATAGGTATTGGTATCATTCCTGCTGCCCAACAAGAAAGAATTGCTCTTCCTGTATTAAATCCCGATTCACAGAGAATTGCACATTTTGCTCTACTTTTCATATTGTTTTTTAACATGTTACCAGTATTTTCTGCCATTTCAAGGTATTCCTTAAAAGTCGCTTTTTTATCTGTTGTAACAATCAATGATTCTTCATTGTTCATAATTTGTTTTTTTAGTGTTATCCACATAAACGCTTCCCTCCTAAATGTTTATTTGCAATATTTATCACATCTTTAACAGTTTTTATAACAGCCGGATTGAGCTCTGCCATACTAAATTCAATGTCAAAGGTTTCTTCTATTGCAGCTATCAACATTACACTTCCCAAAGAATCAATACCGAGTAACTTTAACTCGTCTGCTTCATTAACATCTTGAATTCCAAACTGATTTTTTATTATTGTAATAATTTCTCTTTTATATGTTTTCATATTCTATTTACCCTTTCTTTTATTATTTCAAATGCTTCTTCAATTCCACATGAAGCAGGAATTACAATTCCATTGTTTTCTTTTGCTAAATTTAAATATTCTTCTCTAAGTTTTTTCTGAAAATTTATGTCAATATATCTATCTCTTTCATTTCTTCGATTTCTCACTCTTGAAATTGCTGTATCAACTTCTGTATCAAGAAAAAATGCAATGTCTGGTTTGGATATATATTTTACTATTTTGTAAATCCAATTTTCTTTGCCAAATCCCATTACTCTGAAATTTGCAAGACAGGAATAAAAATATCTGTCACTAAGTACTGTATATCCTTTTTTGAGTGCTGGTAAAATAACATGATTTGAATGCTGAACTCTGTCTGCTGCCGCAAACAATGTAAGTGCCATATAGTCAAATTGTTCTTGTGATGGTTTGTCTATAAAGCTACGAAATATCTCACTTTTTCTTACAATTTCAGTTGGTTGTTTTGTAATCATTGTCGAAATTCCTTGTATATTTAAATACTCCTGTAAACGATTGATCATTGTTGTCTTTCCGCTTCCGTCAAGTCCACAAAATGTTATTAACTTTCCAAGTGTGGAAACTTCTTTGAATTCCAGCATAAATTGTTCTCTATTTCCCATAGCCGCCTCACAATCTGACAAATATCATCAATATTCCGTGTATCTTTCAAAGCCATATATGCTGTAAAAACATACAATTTTTCTATCTGTCCTATTTCAATGTCCATGTATCTTGTATCACAAAATTCTCTTTCATATAGTTGTCTTCTTTTTCTCGACACCTTATATATTCCAATTAAATCTCTTAATTTCTTCATGGCATCAACACTGTATTCAATTCCTTCAAAACATAGTTCTTCCCATGTTTCTGGTCTTTTTGCTCTGACATGATTTCTTTTCAAAAAACATTCAATCTCTCCTGAAATCGTTTTTGTTTGTTCTATTTCTAAATATTCTTTCATGTATATATTGTCAAACTCATTTGTATCCATAATAATTTCAAATAATGGGGAATCGTTTTTTAATATGACATTTTCATCATTGTATTCTATTGCCATATAATGATCATTTCTCCAAGGAATTTGTCTATTCATTAATTTGAACACTTCAGCTTTTATTTTTACCAAGAATAAAATATTCCTATTTTGTTCTACTCGCTGTAGAATCTCTTCTGTATTTGATTTCTTTAGTTCTACAGAAAGTACTCCCAGTTTTTTAAGTTTATCTTGTATTCTTGGGAATCCGCTAAAATATTCATATTTTTGATTTTCTTTGAAAAACATATAAAATAGTTCTTTCAGCCCTATTTCGCTGTCAGCATATAAGCATGATATATCCTCTCCTCTATTCTTTAGATACATGAGAACATGATTTTCCACACATGATAATCCCAATATATTTTTATCCATAATGATTATTTTGTTTTGCATTATAACTGCTCCTTATATAATATATTCAGGTTGATTGAGGTAACCTATAACCCTTAATTGACTGTATATTTATACAGAATTTATCTGTATAATTGTTTCATTAGATAGAGCGA
>JGI994J12354_10002917_pt1 | contig 16300 bp, 10 predicted proteins | sample IntmicLarv3ML3BL_FD_12354 | JGI IMG/M metagenome (IMG submission 12354) | reverse complement strand
CTTCAACATCTTCAAAGTTTTTATAGCTGTTCATGTGAGCGTGTGCAATGCCGCCGGTACCGATGATACCTATTCTCAATTTTTTTGCCATTTTCCGCACTTCCTTTATAATTTTATTGATTTTTTATCAAAACATTTCTTTTAAAAGTATAGCATTTAATTTATAGTTTGTCTACCCTTTAACCGATATTTTGCATAAATTTCATAAAGAAAAATATTTATGTTTATATCTGACAATATTCCGTCAAAAATTTAGTTTAATTGTATTATTTTATAAGAAATAACGACTGTTATCTGCGTAAATCGCAATAAAGACCGTATGCGAGACTGTCAATTTCCCGAATTTCTTTTTGTAAAGGTTCATTCCAATGTGTATCTGTCAATGCTTCTTCTATCGAAGCATAATTCAATTCCATAATTAATTTTGTTTCGCAAAAAACATAACCTGAAGAACCGGTGCCGCATTCTGAAAGTAAGAGCATACGTTTACCGACTTTAACAATAGCAAGCATAAAATCATAACTAAGCGCACATTTATCAATAAGCAAACAATTCGCCGCGGGAATTTTGACATATTCACGTGCGGCGTATAAATAATCCTCAAGACCTGAGAAATCCTCTATTGGTATTCTGCGAATATAAATTCCACCTTTCATTTTTTTCCGAAACGACAGCATTTTGGTTAATTTTTAATTATTATGGGTTATAATGGGTTAGGAGTTTTTTATCCGATGAAAACTTTCTTTTCTATTTGTATATATTCGTATTCATAACCGTTTATAGGTATATTGTCCAAATCGTAAAAAGTAGATTTTATTATAAGATTGTCATAGTCATATTCATTTTCGGCAAAATACTCAATAATCCCGTTTGAATCGTAAGAAACAAATTTTATTCTATTTCCGTTTGTATCATATTCATACGTTAACCATGCATTGATTTCATTTGATGAACCTTTGAAAATCTGTTCTGTCAGATTCTCATTTTCATCATATTTACTTTCGATAATCGATTCAATATTATCATTAAAATTACGGAAAAAAGATTTTGTTTCGTTTCCGCTTGAGTCATATTCATATTCATGTAAAAAATAAACAGAACCGTCCGAATTGTAATCAGTATCTTTTACTATATATCCTTTTTCGTTATATTCTTTTTCGCTCAGGGAAAGCACGGAAAAATCAGCGTTATAGACGATACTTTTCGTTTCATTTCCGTTTGTATCGTATTCGTATTCACGGGAATTTCTGATCGAATTATCAGGTAAATAAAAAATAATTTTCATTAAAAATCCATTTGAATCATATTCATATACATTATGATCAACAACCGTTCCATCCAAATCGTAAAAAATCATTTTAACCATGTTTCCATTATTATCATTTTCATATTCATAACATGACCGAATTTTGCCATTTGAATCAAAAGATGAAAACTTTGTTACATATCCGTTTGTATCATATTCATATTCGTTGTGATAATTATAACTTTCATTCGAATTAGAATAAAGTTCTTTTATTTTATTTCCATTTTCATCGTATTCGTTTATTGTTGTATATCGCACAGAATCATCGGGGTTAAAACAAATATTTTTAATTTCGTTTCCGTTTTCATCATATTCAAATTCAATCCAGGATTCGATTATTTCGTTATCATAATTGATTTGTTTCGATAATAAAGTAAGATTTTCCGTTGAATTGGAATCATTTCTATTATCTTCGTCAATTTCATCAACTTCATTTTCAATTGTAACATTTTTATCTATTTCATCAATAATCGTTTCGGGTTTATTACATGCTGTTATCAAAATACTTAATAATATTGCTATGATCAGAATTATTTTTTTCATTAAAATTTCCTCATAAAATTAATTTATAATTTATCTTAACATAAAAAATATAATTTTGCAATAAAAAATAGTGCCTCTTTTAAAAAGCACTATTGAAAATATTTTATCCGCAAAGAGATTCAACTATTATTTGCAAATATTCGTATTCGATATGGGTTGTTATGTTATCATTCGGATCATAAATCAACAATTTTAGCATGTTATTACCGTCGTCATATGTCATTTCGACCCGCCTTTCCAGATTTTCATCAGAATTATATGAAAAAATTTTCGTTTCATTACCTTTTTCATCATATTCATGTGTTGTCCTTGAATCGGGTTCATTGGTTATACCTGTTTGAATTTTTTCAATCATATTTCCGTTTTCATCATACTTTGATTCTATGACGTAGCCATTATTATTTTCGAAATTGGTAAAAGTATATTTTGTGTTATTGCCCATTGAATCATATTCATATTCGTCCAAATATTTGACAGCCATTTCCAAGTCACTGTCGATCTTTTTTAAAATGTTTTTGTTTGCGTCATATTCTGTTACAGTCCAATTCTTTTCGGAACCATCAAGGTCACAAACGGCTTGCTTGATTTCATTGCCGTATATGTCATATTCATATGTACGATAATTACTGACTACTCCATCGGTGTTGGAAGAAATCATTTTTAATATTTTTCCGTTTGCGTCATATTCATATTCGAGATGTTGATAATAAGTTCCGTCATCATTATAACTGATAAGTTTTGTCATATTTCCATAAATGTCGCGTTCATATTCTTCCCAACCTACACTATTGCCATCCGAAAGAAAATATTTTGCTTTTATTAAATATCCGTTATCATTATATTCATATTCCCGGTGTAACTCAACGTGATCGCCCGGATAATAATAAATGAACTTACTTTTATAACCGTTTTCATTGTATTCATATTTTTCTGAAGACTGAACAGAACCATCGGCAAGATTAAAATAATTTTTTGTTTCGTTTCCGTTTTCATCATATTCATAGTCAAGCCATGAAATGATTTCGCCGTTTTCATAATCAATGCGTTTCGACAACAATGTCAAAATTATCGGATCCTCGGTAGAAGGATTCGCAATCAAATCCGATTGTTCTTTTTCAACCGTTTCATCTTTTGCTGTTTGGGCATTAATTATATCATTTTCTGCTATTTCATTTACAATTGTATCTTCATTTTTCATTTCATTTTCAACCATTTCGGGTTTATCACAGGATACAATTGTAACAATCAATAACAACGCCAAAATAAAAATAAATTTTTTCATTAAAATTCCTTTTATTTAAATAATATTTAATTTTACCATAAAAATAATTTTGCAAGAAAACAGTGCCTTTTACAGCACTATTTTAATATATTAATGTTTAAAATGCCTCTGCCCCGTGAAAATCATCGCAATTCCGTATTCATTGCATTTTTTGATGCTGTCTTCGTCACGGATAGAGCCGCCGGGCTGGATTATTGCCGTTATACCCGCTTTATATGCCGCTTCGACGCAGTCGTCAAACGGGAAGAATGCGTCAGACGCCATAACCGAACCTTTTGCTTTGTCACCTGCGTATTTAATCGCCAATTCAAGTGCCGTTATTCTGTTTGTTTGACCCGGACCAATGCCCACTGACATGTTATCACTTGCTAATGCTATACCGTTTGATTTTGTATGCTTGACGATTTTCCATACGAATAAAAGATTTTTCATCTCATTTTCAGTCGGTTTTCTGTCGGTTACTACTTTCAAGTCTTCTTCATTATATAAAGATGTATCTAAATCTTGAATTAACAATCCGCCCGCTACTTTTTTGATGTCTAACATGGTGTTTGTATTTTTTATTTTAATACCTTCTAATTTTAACAGACGGATATTTTGTTTTTGCTTGAGAATTTCAAGCGCATCGTTATCAAAATCGGGAGCTATGATGATTTCAAGAAATATCTTGCCTAATTCTTCCGCAGTCTTTTTGTCAACTTTTTCATTAAGTGCGACAATACCGCCGAAAATTGAAACAGGATCGGCATTATATGCGTTCATGTACGCTTCGTAAACAGTATTTCCCAAACCGACTCCGCATGGATTGGCATGTTTAACAGCTACTGCCGCTGTTGTATCAAATTCTTTAAGCAAGTCCAATGCGCCGTTTGCGTCGTTGATATTGCAAAATGAAAGTTCCTTGCCGTGTAATTGAACTGCCGCGCTTAATGTGCCGTCAAAATGTCCGATTTCACGGTAGAATGCTGCTTTTTGATGCGGATTTTCGCCGTATCTGAGTTCTTGTGCTTTTTCGAAAGTGAGCGTTAATTTGTCCGCCAACGGAGATTTATTAAGATATTTACGCAAATACTGTGCAATTAATGTATCATATGAAGAAGTATGTTCAAAAACTTTCAACGCCAGTTCACGTTTTAATAATGTATCCACTTTGCCGTTTTCAAGCTGTTCGATAACTTGCATGTAATCAACAGGGTCAACGATTACAAGGACATCCTGATGATTTTTCGCGGCACTGCGTATCATTGTCGGACCGCCGATGTCGATGTTTTCGATAGCTTCTTCGTATGTTGTGCCTTCTTTTAATACAGTTTGTTTGAAAGGATATAAATTTATCGCAACGATATCAATAGGCTGAACGTCCAATAACTTCAATTGTTCCATATGTTCAGCGTTTTCTCTGATTGCCAGGATTCCCGCATGGATTTTCGGATGCAAAGTCTTGACCCGTCCGTCCAAACATTCGGGAAAGCCTGTAACATCGCTGACGTTTGTAACGGGAATATTATTTTTACGCAAAGTGTCGGCTGTTCCGCCCGTCGAAAGAATTTCATAACCCAGTGCCACTAATTTTTGCGAAAATTCAATAATGCCTGTCTTGTCGGAAACGCTTAATAATGCTCTTTTCATCCTTTACCTCAATTCCGTCCGTATTAATAAATTTTATATAATTGACAAATTTATGAAATAAATAAAAAAAATACCTCCTGAGTATTGACAAATCAAACTTCCTGTGGTATAATTTTATACTGCATCATATAAAATGGGTGCATATCCTCTGTTATGCTCAAAAATACTTAATATATAGCATTTAACAGTTTTTGCAACAAATATTACACAATATGTATTAGGTTTCATTAGCTCAAAATTATTATACCATAAACTTTGTCGAAAATCAAGTACATGTTTTATTTTTTTCTGCTAAATCAATTATTATTATAAATTTATTCTCATTTAAATAAAAAATAAATAAAAACGGAGATGATTGCTTCATGACGTCAAAAGTAGATATTAAATCTGTTGGCGCTGTTTACGAACAATTGGGTGACAATGTGCGCGTAAACTTCGGAAAAATTAAGCAAACACAGGATATCCCCAACTTAATCGATATCCAGCTTCGCTCTTATCAATGGTTTGTAGCGGAAGGTATGAGCACGGTTCTAAAAGACGCTTCTAAAATCGTCGATCACACAGGTACGATTATTTTAGATTATGTTGACTATGTTTTGGATAAAAATCCGAAATACAGCGTAGAAGAATGTAAAGAACGTGATGCTACCTATGCTGCTCCATTAAAAATTACCTGCCGGCTGACCAATACCGCTACAAAGGAAATCCAGGAACAAAGTATCTTTTTTGGAGACTTTCCTTTGATGACCGAAACAGGCACATTTATCATAAACGGTGCGGAACGCGTTGTTGTATCACAGCTTGTTCGTTCACCGGGTATCTATTTTTCATTCGAAATGGATAAAAGCGGTAATAAATTATTCAGCGGAACAGTCATGCCTAATAGAGGACCGTGGGTTGAATATGAATCCGACGCTAACGATGTATTATATGTACGTGTGGATAAAGGAAAGAAATTCCCCATAACTACGTTAATCAGAGCGTTTGGTATCGAAACCGACGAACAGATCAAAGAAACGTTCGGTGAAGACCAGCATATCATAGCAACTCTTGAAAAAGATAATTCCACTAACAGAAGCACTGCGCTTCTCGAAGTTTATAAAAAATTACGTCCGGGTGAACCTGCAACCATTGAAGGTGCGGTAGCGCATGTGGATAATTTGTTTTTCAATGAAAGAACTTATGACTTAACACGTGTCGGACGCTATAAATATAATAAAAAATTGGCAATAGCCGCACGTATTGCAGGCAAAGAATTGTCACGCCCCGTTTCTGACCCGTTGACAGGCGAAATGCTTTTTGATGCAGGCGAATTTTTAGACAAACAAAAGGCACAGCAAATCGAAGACGCAGGTATCAGCGATGTATATTTAAACGTAGACGAAAAAGAAATCCGCGTATTTACCAACGGTATGGTTAATATGCAAAATTTCGTCGAATTTGACGTCAAAGCAATCGGCATTAAAGAATGGGTAAAATTTGATGTATTGCAAGAAATCTTGGAAGCATGCGGAAATGACCAAAAAGCTATCCGTGAAATGGCTGTTGAACGTCTTCACGATTTAACACCCATGACTATTTGCAATGAAGATATTTTCGCATCCATCAACTATATTATATGCCTTAATCACGGCGTAGGTACCGTCGACGACATCGACCATTTGGGCAACCGCCGTATCCGCAGCGTAGGCGAATTATTATTAAATCAATTGCGTATCGGTTTTACACGTATGGAACGTTCCATTAAAGAACGTATGAACATGCAGAACCTTGAAGTCGTAACACCTCAGACTTTACTGAACACTCGTCCCGTTATTGCTTCCATCAGAGAATTCTTCGGTTCGTCGCCGTTGTCGCAGTTCATGGATCAAAATAATCCTTTGGCAGCATTGACACATAAACGAAGACTTTCAGCGCTCGGTCCGGGTGGTTTAACGCGTGACCGCGCAGGATTTGACGTGCGTGACGTTCACTATTCGCATTACGGACGCATGTGTCCCGTAGAAACACCTGAAGGCCCGAATATCGGTCTTATTTCGTATCTGTCGAGCTTTGCACGCATTAACGATTATGGTTTTATTGAAGCTCCGTATAAATTTATCGATAAAGAAAGCGGACTTGTCAGCAATGAAAGCACATACATGACCGCAGACATGGAAGATAATTATATCGTTGCTCAAGCAAATGAACCGATTGATGAACACGGACGTTTAAAAAATCAAAGAGTAACGGCAAGATACCGTAACACTATCATTGAAATTGAAAGAGACAGAATAGATTATATCGACGTTTCGCCGAAAATGGTCGTATCCATTGCAACAGCAATGATTCCGTTCTTAGAAAACGACGACGCCATTCGTGCATTGATGGGTTCGAACATGCAGCGTCAGGCAGTACCCCTCATCAAAACCGAATCTCCTATTGTCGGCACAGGTATGGAATATCGTGCGGCTGTAGACTCGGGTGTTTGTCATATCGCTAAACATAACGGTATCATCGAAAGCGTTTCGTCACGTGAAATTATTTTACGTTATGGAGATGCCGACCATGAAAAAGAAACATATAAATTAACAAAATTTTTACGCTCCAATCAGGGTACCTGCACCAACCAAAAACCTATCGTTGACGCCGGACAAATCGTTAAAAAAGGTCAGGTCATCGCTGACGGACCTTCCACGCAAAACGGCGAACTGGCTCTCGGAAAAAACGTTCTCATCGGCTTTATGACATGGGAAGGTTATAATTATGAAGATGCTATATTATTAAATGAAAAATTAGTTAAAGAAGACGTTTTCACTTCCATTCATATTGAAGAATATGAAATAGACGCTAAAGAAACGAAACTCGGACCGGAAGAAATTACCAACGATATTCCGGGCGTGAGCAAGGATTTGCTTGCCGACCTCGACGACCGCGGCATTATCAGAATCGGTGCGGAAGTTCGCAGCGGCGACATTTTAGTCGGACGTGTTTCACCGAAAGGTGACGTTGAGCAAACAGCGGAAGAAAGATTGCTCAGAGCTATTTTCGGCGAAAAATCCCGTGATGTCAGAGATACTTCTCTTAAAGTTCCTCACGGCGAATCGGGTATTGTAGTTGACGTAAAAGTATTTACACGTGAAAATTCAAACGAATTATCTCCCTCGACAAACACTGTGGTTCGTGTCTACATCGCACAACGCAGAAAAATTTCCGTAGGTGATAAAATGGCGGGACGCCATGGTAATAAAGGCGTTATTTCACGTATTCTTCCGCAGGAAGATATGCCTTTCCTCCCCGACGGAACACCGCTTGACATCGTACTCAACCCACTCGGCGTTCCTTCACGTATGAATATCGGGCAGGTTCTTGAAGTGCATTTAGGCTGGGCAGCAAAAGCACTGGGATGGAAAATCATGACGCCGGTATTCGACGGTGTCCGCGAAAATGATATCACCAATTGTCTCGAAAAAGCAGGATATAACGCAGACGGCAAAACCGTATTATATGACGGCAGAACGGGTCTTCCCTTCGACGGTCCCGTAACAGTCGGATATATGTATTTCTTAAAACTCGCACATCTTGTTGATGATAAAATTCATGCACGTTCCACCGGTCCCTATTCGCTTGTAACTCAACAGCCGTTAGGCGGTAAAGCTCAGTTCGGCGGACAGCGTTTCGGTGAAATGGAAGTTTGGGCCTTGGAAGCATACGGATCAGCGTATACCCTGCAGGAAATGCTGACCGTAAAATCCGACGACGTCGTAGGACGCGTAAAAACTTTCGAATCCATTGTAAAAGGTAAAAACGTCCCGAAACCGGGTATCCCCGAATCATTCAAGGTATTGGTCAAAGAATTGCAGTCGCTGGGTCTTGACGTCAAAGTTCTTGCAAAAGATATGAAAGAAATCGATATTTCTTCATCTTTTGACGATGAACAGGACAATGTCGGCTTGGAAAACGATAACGGTGATATTACCGAAGCAATAAATGACGGAAACAACTATTTTGATGAAGAAACAGCAGGCTTTTTTACTGAAGATGAATCAGACGGCGGTATTTCCGATGATTCGTCGGATGACGAAATTGATTACCTGGGCGACGACGACTCTGATGATGATAATGACGATGATGATGAAATATAGAGAGGAAAATGATTAATGTATAATAAATATAATGATCCCTCTGTTGAAAATGATACTAATGAAATAATTGATCACAATGTTTTTGAAGCAATAAAAATAGCCATTGCTTCCCCTGAAAAAATCCGTTCATGGTCGCACGGTGAAGTAAAAAAACCGGAAACTATTAACTACAGAACATTAAAACCGGAACGTGACGGACTTTTCTGCGAACGCATTTTTGGTCCCATGAAAGACTGGGAATGTCATTGCGGAAGATATAAACGTTTCCGTTATAAAGGCAAAGTCTGCGAACGCTGCGGCGTTGAAATAACCAAACAAAAAGTTCGCCGTGAACGCATGGGTCATATCGAACTGGCGGCTCCCGTAAGCCATATTTGGTTTTTCAAAGGAATTCCGTCACGCTTGGGACAAATGCTTGACATTCAGCCCAGGCAACTCGAAAGCGTTTTATATTTCGGTTCATATATAGTCATAGATGCAGGCGATGTTCCGTCGATAAAGAAAAAACAAACATTGTCCGAAAAAGAATATCAAGACTTAAAAGAAAAATATGAAGACGGTTTTAAAGCCGGAATGGGCGCTGAATCGGTCAAAGAATTATTAAAAGAAATAGATCTTGTTGAACTCAGTTCGGAATTAAAAGAAGAACTGACAACAGCAGTCGGTCAAAAACGCATAAAACTTTTAAAAAGACTCGAAGTTGTCGAGAGTTTCCGCATTTCGGGCAACCGTCCCGAATGGATGATTCTCGAAGTATTGCCTGTCATTCCGCCCGAAATCCGTCCTATGGTTCAATTAGACGGCGGTCGTTTCGCAACATCTGACCTTAACGATTTATACAGACGTGTTATCAACAGAAATAACCGTTTAAGAAAACTTTTGGAACTCACCGCTCCTGATATTATCGTACGCAATGAAAAACGTATGCTTCAGGAAGCTGTCGATGCATTGATTGATAACGGCAGACGCGGAAAACCCGTAAACGGTCCGAACAACCGTGCATTAAAAAGTCTTTCAGACGTTTTAAAAGGTAAACAAGGCCGTTTCAGACAAAACCTGCTCGGTAAACGTGTCGATTATTCAGGACGTTCGGTTATCGTTGTCGGACCCGAACTAAAAATTTATCAATGTGGTTTACCCAAAGAAATGGCTTTGGAATTATTCAAACCGTTTGTCATGAAAAGACTTACAGAATTAAATATTGTACAAAATATCAAAAGCGCAAAAAAAATGGTTGAACGTGCAGAAAATCCTGTTTGGGACGCATTAGAAACCGTTATCAAAGAATATCCCGTCCTTTTAAACCGTGCTCCGACATTACACAGACTGGGCATTCAAGCATTCGAACCTGTTCTTGTTGAAGGCCGCGCATTAAAGCTTCATCCGCTCGTATGTACCGCTTTTAACGCAGATTTCGACGGTGATCAGATGGCTGTACACGTTCCTTTATCTGCCGAAGCGCAAGCCGAAGCAAGATTTTTAATGTTGTCCGCCAACAACTTATTACGTCCCCAAGACGGAAAACCCGTTGCTGTTCCGTCACAAGACATGGTTCTCGGTTCATATTATTTAACCATGAAAAAAGAAGACGCCAAAGGTCACGGCATGATTTTTTCCAATTTCAATGAAGCGCTGACAGCATATGACGCTGACGTTGTTTCGCTGCATGCACCTATAAAAGTGCGTGTGGTTAAAGAAATAAACGGCGAAAAAATTACAAGAATAATCGACGCAACCGTCGGTCAGATTATATTCAACGCACCTCTTCCGCAGGATTTACAATTCGTTGACAGAAATGATCCCGAACATATTTTTGACCTTGAAATCACATTCATTGCGACAAAAAAAGAACTCGGCCGTATAATCAACCGTTGTATCCGTGTTCACGGCATCACAAAAACAGCGGAAGTTTTAGATAAAATCAAAGAACAAGGTTATAAATATTCAACGCGCGGAGCAATTACCATTTCCGTTGCTGACATGGAAATCCCCGAACAAAAATATGAACTGGTTGACAAAGCTCAAAACGAAGTTGAAAAAATTTCAAAACATTTCAAACGCGGACTCATTTCCGACGAAGAACGTTATAATCAAGTCGTTTCGGTTTGGGAAAACACGACAAGCAATGTTACCAAAATATTGCGTGAACATTTAAGTCCTTTCAATTCTATTAATATGATGTTCGTTTCGGGTGCGCGCGGAAGTCTCGAACAAATCCGGCAATTATGCGGTATGCGCGGACTTATGGCTGATACCTCCGGCCGTGCAATTGAAATCCCCATCCGTGCGAATTTCCGCGAAGGTCTTAATGTCCTTGAATATTTCGTATCTTCCCGCGGTGCGCGTAAAGGTCAGGCAGACACAGCGTTAAGAACGGCTGACTCGGGATATTTAACACGCAGACTTGTTGACGTTTCGCAGGATGTTATCATTCGCGAAGACGATTGCGGCAGTAAAAACGGTATCGAAGTATATGAAATCAACGAAGGCAGCGAACGCATCGAAGACTTGCAAACACGTCTGATAGGCCGTTTCCCGCTTGAAGATATCATTCATCCCGAAACCGGTGAAATATTGGCATCTTCCGACGATTTTATCAGAGAAAACGAAGCGGACAAAATCGTTGCAGCAGGTATAACCAAAGTAAAATTACGCAGTGTCTTAACTTGTAATTGCCGTCACGGCGTTTGTTCGAAATGTTACGGTGCAAATCTTGCGACGGGTGATTTAGTCAACGTTGGCGAAAGCGTCGGCATCATCGCCGCTCAATCCATCGGTGAACCGGGTACACAGCTCACCATGCGTACTTTCCATACAGGCGGTGTTGCGAGCAGTGCTGATATTACCCAGGGTCTTCCACGCGTTCAGGAACTTTTTGAAGCAAGACGTCCGAAAATCTTGTCCATTTTAGCGGAAATCAACGGCGAACTTCATTTTCAGGATATTAAACACGCACGTTACGGTATTATATTTAACAAAGAAACAACGGAAGAACGCAGTTATCTCATTCCGTACGGCGCGAGATTAAAAGTAAAAGACGGTCAATATATTCACAAAGGCGACGAATTGACCGAAGGTGCGTCAGATCCTCAGGATATTTTGAAAATCCGCAGTGAGGCAGATGTTCAGGCATATATTATTCAAGAAGTACAAAAAGTTTATCACAGACAAGGCGTTGATATCAACGATAAACACATAGAAATTATCATACGCCAAATGATGCGAAAAGTTCGCGTTATGGAACCGGGTGACACTAACCTCCTCGGCGGTTCGGTTATCGACAGAGCTGAAGCCATTGCTATAAACCGCAGGATTGCACATAATAATGAGCAAAAAGGCGAAAATAATGAATTAGCTGTATTTTCACCTGTTTTACTGGGAATTACAAAAGCAGCATTGGCAACGGAAAGTTTCTTGTCAGCAGCATCGTTCCAGGAAACGACTAAAATTTTAACCGAAGCGGCTATTAAAGGCAAAATCGACATGTTGCTCGGATTAAAAGAAAACGTTATCATCGGTAAGTTGATCCCTGCAGGAACGGGTCTTGAACGTTACGGAAATGTTGAAATTACAGATTTAAACGAAACTGATGACGTTGAGCCAGACGAATTACATACAGATATGGACATTGATTTAACAAAAGCCGAAGCAATAAACGGATAAAATAAACTATTTTTCGGTGAATAATGAGCGTTTTTTATATAAAAAATACGTTTTTATTCACCGATTTGTATGATTTTGGAGGTAAAAATGCTAAAAAAATCGTCATTAAAAAACATCGAAAACTGGATTTATAACAACGCCAGATCCTTGGAAATCGCTAAATGGAATTTCATACAGAATAAAGGATCAAAAGACGATATTATCAATGAAATGTTATTATTCCAAAACACAGACGGCGGTTTCGGAAAAGGTTTTGAATGTGATATTTTGACGCCTGATTCATCAGCAATTTGCGGCGGTGAAGCTATTTTCACAGCTTTTGAATATGATTTGGATTTACAAGCAGATTGGGCGAAAAAATTATACAAATGGTGCGAAAACAACACACAAAATATTCCGACTTTTTGGGAAAGTGTTCCCAAATCAATCGACGATTATCCCCATGCTCCATGGTGGGGTTATGCTGTAAACGAAGAATTTTCACCCAATCCGTGTGCAGTTTTAGCGTCAGCAATGATTTTATACGGCAGCGATTCGCAAAAAACATTGGCGGAAAAAATAATTGCCGTTTGCATGGATTATATTCTCAACGACGAAAAATACTGGGATCATGACACATATTGCTTGCAAAGACTCTTTTTGTCGTTGAAATCCGCAAATTCCGCATTGATCACTCCCGAAATTGAAAAAGCGATGAGCAATCGTATCCTCAAAAGCGTATGTCTTGATAAAAATAAGTGGACGGAGTATGTCGCCATGCCGCTTGAACTGGTTGACAATCCGAATTCGCCGTGGATTTCATTATTTAACGAAAACATAATCGAAAACTTAAATTATTATGTAGAAACGTTAAACGACAAAGGTTATTGGCAGCCGAATTTTTCCTGGGGTGTGGATAGTGACACAGCTCGCAAAGTTACTCAAAACTGGATAGGTTATATTGCCGTAAAACGTATAAAACGCTTAATTGAGTTCGGAATGACCGAAAAATAACGTTTAAATAATACCATTTATAAAGTTTATTGATAAATAAAAAAATAGTGTCGTTGATGAATTTATAAGAAAAATTGTGACTTAATAAAAAAAATGTTGCAATTTTGACAAAAATGTGTTATACTATAAAATGTGTCAAAATGATAATATTTTCAAATGGCATATAAGGAATTTTGTGTGTTAAAATAATAGTAATTTACATGATATAAAGGAATTTTAATGCAAAATTTTAATAAAGAAAAATTTATTACAGGTTATAAGCAAAGTCTCAGAAACATTAACGCAAACAACGTAAAAACAGTCTTTTTAGCATATGATGTTTCAGAAAATATAAGTACTTCTGTTTTAGCAGCATGTAACGCAGTGAACTGCGAAGACATAAACCGTGAATACAATATGGCACAGTTGGGATCAATGGCTGAGATTGACGTCCCCGCGGCTGTTATTGTCGAATTAAAGTGATATTTTATATTGTGAAATTTATTTTATATAAATTATATTAATTATTAAGCAAGGAGGTGTATCATGCCAACATTTAACCAGTTAGTCCGTAAAGGAAGAGAATCCAAAGAATACAAATCAGCTTCTCAGGCGTTGCAAAAATCGCTTAACACATTGAAAAAGCGTTCGATTAATCAAAGTTCGCCGCAAAAAAGAGGTGTTTGTACATCTGTTAAAACGCAAACTCCGAGAAAGCCTAACTCAGCTCTTCGTAAAATTGCCAGAGTACGTTTGACAAATCTTAGCGAAGTAACAGCTTATATTCCCGGTATCGGTCACAATTTACAGGAACATAGCGTTGTTTTAATAAGAGGAGGAAGAGTAAGAGATCTTCCCGGTGTACGTTATCACATTATCAGAGGTGCGTTGGATGCTCAGGGCGTTGCAAAAAGAATGCAGGGTCGAAGCAAATACGGAGCAAAGAGACCAAAGCCGGGTGCGGCTGCAAAAAAATAGCATAATACAACCGGCAGAATTCAACGGTTGTAGCTCAGGCTTTTATAATTTCGTTAAATGATTGATATAATTTATATATGCAAGCATTAGCGGGAGTGAAACGCTTTCGAGTACCTATGAAATCATTAATTATAATGAAGGAGGGAAGTAAAATGCCCAGAAGAGGTTTTGTACCCAAGAGAGATGTGTTAGAAGATCCTATTTATCATTCCAAACTTGTTTCAAGATTGGTCAACAGCGTTATGCTTGACGGTAAAAAGGGTGTCGCACAAAAAATTGTTTATGACGCATTCGATATAATCAAAGAAAAAACAGGTAAAGAACCATTGGAAGTTTATGAACAAGCATTGGAAAACATCATGCCTGTCTTAGAAGTAAAAGCAAGACGTGTCGGTGGTTCGAACTATCAGGTTCCTATGGAAGTAAGAGCTGAAAGAAGACAGACACTTGGTTTAAGATGGCTGACTCTTTATTCACGCAACAGAAACGACAGAACAATGAAAGAAAGACTCGCAAACGAAATCCTTGACGCGGTCAATAATACAGGCGGTGCGGTTAAGAAAAAAGACGATACGCATAAAATGGCTGAAGCTAATAAAGCTTTTGCACATTACCGCTGGTAAAATACTTTTTAATGTTGAATATAACATATATTTGACGTTATCATGTATTCTTTTATTATTATATCGTTTTGAAAGGAGTTAATCTATGCCGAGAAAACACCCGCTGGAGTTGTACAGAAACATTGGAATAATGGCTCATATTGATGCGGGGAAAACAACAACTTCTGAACGTATCCTATTTTATACGGGAAAAACCCATAAATTAGGCGAAGTTCACGAAGGTGCTGCTACAATGGATTGGATGGAGCAAGAACAAGAACGCGGAATCACCATCACTTCCGCCGCTACGACCGCCGAATGGAACGGTCACCGTATAAACTTAATAGATACCCCGGGTCACGTGGATTTCACTGTTGAAGTGGAACGTTCACTGCGTGTTTTAGACGGCTCTGTTACAGTTTTTTGCGCAAAAGGCGGCGTTGAACCACAATCCGAAACAGTTTGGCGACAAGCTGATAAATACCAAGTTCCCAGAATGGCTTATATAAACAAAATGGATATTATGGGTGCTGATTTTGACCGTGTCGTAAAAATGATGAAAGACCGCTTAAAATGCAATGCCGTGCCCATTCAAATTCCTGTCGGTGCTGAAGCGACATTCAGAGGGATTGTTGATCTCGTTGAAATGAACGCTTATATGTATTACGACGATTTGGGTAAAGATATCCGTATTGAAGAAATTCCTGCAGATTTATTACAAAAAGCTAAAGATTTACGTTTTGAATTAATCGAGCACATTGCTGAGCTTGATGATGATTTAATGGCGAAATACCTCGAAGGTGAAGAACTCACCATCGATGAAATAAAAAAAGGTATTCGCAAAGCGACGATAGCCAATAAAATTGTACCCGTTGTCTGTGGTACTTCCTATCGCAACAAAGGTGTTCAAAAATTATTGGATGCTGTTATTGATTACATGCCTTCCCCTCTTGATATCCCTTCAATCGGCGGTGTGAACCCTGATACAGGTGAAGAAGGAAGCAGAGACCCGAGTGATGACGAACCGTTCAGCGCTTTGGCATTTAAGATTATGACAGACCCGTTTGTCGGTAAATTATGCTTTTTCAGAGTATATTCAGGTAAAATCGCAACCGGTACGACCATAATAAATTCCACAAAAGGTCACCGAGAACGTTTCGGACGTATACTCGCTATGCACGCTAACCACAGAGAAGATGTG
>JGI994J12354_10002916_pt1 | contig 16301 bp, 12 predicted proteins | sample IntmicLarv3ML3BL_FD_12354 | JGI IMG/M metagenome (IMG submission 12354) | reverse complement strand
CAAACTATAAGGCACACCGAAATGGCGCAAAATATCACTCGTCAAATGTGCACATCCACCCAAGGAACGGCTCTGTGTTGTAATATGGACATCCTCTCCCGTTTTTGGCAAATGGGGAATATTAACGATCACATCCACCACGGAAGAACCGATAACCAACGTTTGATTCATCTAGATACACCTTCTCTTTCCATTTCATAATCATTTTGGTATTATATCACAAAACAAAACGGCAGGGAAACGGGAATTAGAGAATCCCATCAATTTTTTGGAAAAACGGAACTTCCTGTTTCTGATTACGTCTGATTTTCAAAGAACGAGATAGCAGATATTCCATCATTGAAAGGAGTTTTACCATGAAAAAAGGACTAAAAAAGATTTTTGCTGTTGTAGCAGCGCTGACTTTGAGCATGGGCATGGCAACAACCGCTTTCGCCGCAGAAAACATGGGCATTACCGTAAACGGCAACGGCATTGTTTTGGCAACACCGGACACGGCAACCATTTATCTATCGGTAAGAAGTATTGATAAAACCGCATTGGCGGCACAAGAAGCAAACAATAAAATAATTACGGAGATCACAAAAGCAATGCTCAATATGGGTATTACATCGGAGGATATCGTTACCTCTTACACCCATGTCTATCCAACCTATTCCTATGATAGCATGGGGAATATAAAAGAAACACAATATCAGGCATATGCGTCCCTTCAGGTTTCAACAAAAGACATTGATAATGTGGGACTTTATATCGACAACGCTTTGGCTGCCGGTGCAACCGGTTTTGACAGCGTTTTCTTCTCCCTCTCAGATACATCTGTCTACTACGCACAAGCTCTGCAAATTGCTGTGAAAAATGCCAGAAATTCCGCACAGGCAATTGCAACGGCATGCGGCAGAGACCTCGGTGATATTGTTGCCGTTTCTGAAATGACTTCAAATTTTTACTATGAAAACGCGGTATCTGATACCTACAAAGAACATTCGGAGATGTCAATCAATGACAGAGACGGCGCTGTCCCAAGATATGAAACACAGATTTCCTACGGTGATATTCAAGTATCCGCACGGATTACGGCTGTTTACCGCTTCAACTAAAAACTTCGTTCATAAAAGAAAAAGAAGAGCCCTCCATTGGCTCTTCTTTTTCTTACAAAATCTATATTTTTTGAAACAGAATGTCTTCAACAAGTCCCTTTGGATTCGCTAAAGCTTCGATTGTAATCGTTTCGATGGCACCAAACTCAGCCGCATCAATGTAGAGGCAAATGATTCCGCCACCTACCCGCTCTACCTGTAAAACCAGGTCGGTCAACTCCGGCTTACCCGAAACACGAACTACGAAATTATGCTCATTTAGACCGGAAGGTACGAAGTTTAATCGTAGAAAAACCTTGAATTGGTTTTCTGCTTCATCAAACTCAACCGTCTCAAGCGCCGAAATGATCGAAGGCGTCTTGCTTTCAAATCCCATTTCGACAACCGTAATTTCTTCTCCAATATTTTTTCTTGGCTGAATATTCGTCTGCACACCCAAAACCCGCGCATCCATAACATCAATGGTTCCTTGTCCGTCAAACACTGACGCCGCATGTACCTCTGCCAATGCCACAAAAGACTGCGGCGCGACACGGACACTACTGCCTTCTGCCTCTTCCGCTATCGTCAAAATTTCCACCTTCGCTCCCGACAAAGATATATTCGCCTCCGACATAATCAAAATATCCGGCGCTTTGCCCGCAACCAGAACTTCTTTATCCGTATCGATCACAACCGTTGCCACTTCGCACTTTCCGCCTATATGGATTCTTCCTGCATCTTCAAATGTCGTTTTTGCAACAGCTCCCCGCTGAACATTCAAAATAGTATCCGCATTTCTCACAATGATTTCGTTCAGCCATGTTTTTTGCAGTGTTGTATTATCAATCGTAATCGTATCACCCTTGCCATTGGCAACAATAACCGCTCCTTCTACAACGACGCCTAAAAACTGGATTTCTCCCGTTCTTCTTCCGCCCTCGATAATAATGTTTCCTGTAATATGCACGTTCTTCAACGCTACCCCGGCACCGGCAATAATGACATTGCCATAAATAACCGCTATTTCCTCCTCACACCCGACGCTGTTTCCATCCATCAAAGTGGTATCTTGCACCAATTGAACCGGTATCGTACTGCCGCTGTCCTCTCCTGCCGCTTTCCCCTCTGACAAGTTGTATAATATGCTGCGCATTTCACCGTATCTCATCTCTGCCTGCGGACGAAACGTATTATCTTCATAAGCATTCATCACACCGGCGCGCACCAATGCGCCTACACTGTCTCTCGCCCATAACGCAATCTCATCCGCATCCGCAAATGAATCATTCCAAGCATCATTCCTCGTTAAGTTCAGCACTTTGCAAAGAGCCACCGCCGCTTCCTGTCGGGTGATTGGATCATTAGGTCGCATCCGTCCATTGCAATCACCGAGAAAAACACCTTCTCCTACCGCGATCGCAATCTCCCGATAATACTGCTCGCTTTCATCTATATCAGAAAACAGTTCCAAAGATCCCACTTGTGTCATATCAAACGCATATACAATCAAGGACGCCATCTGCCCCCTTGTAAGTACCGTGTCCAAATACGCACTTTCATCCGCCTCGTACACAATCACCCGCTCAATCTGCCCGTCTGCCCGGCACTCCTGATAATCCACCGCCGACACGCCCAGCGGAATCAACGATAACATAAGCACAACTCCCATGCAGAGCGTTATTATCTTTTTTGTCCTTCTGAATATATATTTATTCATTCCATCCACCTCATGATAAATAAGCATAACCGCCTCAATTTCCATTTATTATAGCATGCTTTTGCAACAATGAATATCCCCTTACAATAAAAAATCAGGACTATCTTTGTAAATATTCCACATCTCTAAATTTTGTAAAAAACACCCTATCTTTCCTGCCATTGAACTTCAATAATTCGACAATATTTGTGCACAATTTTATTATATCGCAAAAAATTTGTATTTTTGTCGTTTTTGTTACCGAAATCCAAATGTTTTTGTACCTATTTCCAAAAGATTGCGTAAAATATGTTGATTTTTCGCTTGGTCTTGTATTATGATAAGAATAATATAGTCACAAAGAAAGTGGCAAAGGTGACTGTAAAGCGAAAATTATTTAGGGGGTGTTTTTTTTGCCAAAAATTTGTTACCCCGCTATTTTCCGCAAAACTGACAACGGAGGCTATAGTGCGTATATTCCGGATCTGCCGGAATGCCACGCTGAAGGCCCCAACTTTAGATGAGACGTACAGTCGCGTATTGGACACGCTGGTTTTCTGTGTTCGTATTATTAAGAATGCAGACGGCGAGATTCCAAAACCATCTAATGTCATTTATGCAGAAGACAGCGAAAATTCTTTTATTATTATGGTTCAGCTCGAGTTGACACCAGGTTATTACACTCATTACCTGGCAAATCTGGGCGAGAGCGCAGACGACGGATTGGATGAACCTTTCTGTGTTCAATTGAAAACCGGCGGAGACGGCGCAGAGAACACAAAGTTGTGCTACCCTGCTATCTTCCGCAAAACAAGTGACGGTTACTCCGCATATACGCCAGACTTACCTGAATGTCAGGCAAACGCTGCATCGTTAGATGAAGCGTACAACAGTGTTTTGCAGCAATTGGATTTCTGTATTCGCATTATTAAAAACGCCAACGGATTGATTCCACAACCGTCGGAGTCCTGCGAATTGGATGACGCCGATCATGCCTTCATCATTATGGCACAATTGGAATTGCCATCCGGATATTATGACCATTATCTGGGTCAGCAAAAAAAAAATGCTAATTTAAGCGCTGTTGTTGTCGAAAGCAAGGATATTGACGCCGGCAAGCAGACTCCAGTGGATATTTCTATTGTTGAGATTCCAATCGAAGAATCCCCCCCTATTGAAATAATTCCGGAGGAGGAGCCAGCGGTTGAAGAAATACCAGAGGAAACATCTGAATCGGCAGAGGCAATTGTCGACACGCAGGAAATCTCCTTGGGTGTGGAAGAGTTAGCGACCATGCTAAAACGAACCAAAATGGTACATGACGAACAAACAGAATCTGAAGCCGAACGCATTGCCAAGGTATTGGAAATGGCAATCAGAGATGATGATGCCCCGCACTTGCAGGGTGCTGTACCGGAAAATGATGATGATGCATCTGAACCGGCAGCGGAAGTTGAAATCGCTGATGATGTTGAGGATGTTGAAGAAACTTCCGAAAGTGACGAAACAGCAGAAGCTGAAATAAGTAAATCGTCAAGCGAAAATCCTTCCTACTATATGGAAGCTGCTTTCATCGATATTCCATCCAAAGCGGAGGAAATGAATTCGACTGAAACCATTTCCATTACGGAAATTATGTTTGAGCCGGTGATATCACCACTTCCTGTTGCACAGGAGACGTTACAAGTTGTTGAGATAGAAGCTGTTGAGAACATCGTACAGCCAATCGTTGAGACAGAGGTTGTTGAGAGCATCACACAGCCAATCGTTGAAGCGGAAGCTGTTGAGAACATCACACAGACAATCGTTGAAGCGGAAGTTGTTGAGAGCATCACACAGACGGTCGTTGAAGCAGAAGTTGTTGAGAGCATCATACAGCACACAACCACACCGGCGAAGACAGCGGATCCTTCGATTGATATTATGAAGTCTGTACTCAAAAATGAGCAGAGACCCATGATGCTTGATGACGATTACGAAGATGATGATCGCAGATATCCCAGCGGTAGTGGCATTCTCGTCTTCACTTTGTTCATCGCCTTGTTGATTAGCATCGCGATGAATACGTATCAATTCTTCGAATTTAAGAAGCTGAACATTGCATTCCAGTCTTCAAAAATCGAAGTTTCCAGACAGATTGATAATTATGCAGGATATAGTAGCTACTACCCTGTTGATTAAAAAAAAGGTGTTCTGATTAACAGAACACCTTTTTTATTTCTAATCGGCTTTCGGCATGCACGCCTAAAACGGATTCTTTGTATCGTCTCTCTCTTCCAACAAGTAATCAATGCTCGTCTGAAATAACTCCTTCATCCGTAATAAAACGGTATGCGGTATCGGCGTAGCCCCCTTGATCCAATTGTAATACGTTCTTGTAGATGCGCTAAGCAATTTCGCTAACTCCCCCTTTGAAAGACCTGCGCGCGCTCTCTCCGCCTCGATGTTCATATACTTAAATACCATTTTCCCCACCACCGAATTTCTCATTTTGTGAATCCTCCTTTATATTAATACGCACTCTTTCTTTTGTCAATACTCGTTTTGAAAATTTTTTCACATATCGAATAGAAATTTGTTGACAATTTGAAAATATATATATAAAATTGCAAAAAAAAGGAGGCCTATAATGATTGGTGATAAATTAAAAGAACTTCGGCAATCTACGGGCATGAATAAAAAGGAATTCGCCGCCCATATTGAAATGAAATATACAACGTATAATAACTACGAAATTGGAGCCAGAGAACCGGCTTCAGACTTCTTAATTATGATTTCCAAAAAATTCGATGTTTCTATCGACTATTTAATGGGAGTCGCAGAAACAAAAGAAAAATTTGTGGAAAAGCAGCTAAGCGCCCACGAGCTTTTACTCCTAGAAAAGTATTCAAAACTGGATATGTATGGAAAATCATTGATTGATGCCGTATTGGACAGAGAACTTTTCCGTGCAATCGAGCAATATCGCAACTTCAATACATAAACCATCTTTTCATAAATTGGCAAGAAATTTCTATGTTATCCAAAGGCATCCTGAAAAAGGATGTCTTTTTTACACATAACTCATCTGCTATCACCCACTTTCAAATAAACAGTATCTTTGCCGTTTGCTTTTATTCAAAAAGCATACATACAAAAATACAGATGCATGCTTTTCTCTATTCTCATATATCCCCTCTTTTATGCAATATCCCGCTTTGCGCTTCGCTCTTCCTGTCTGCATAATATCAAAAAATTTACAAAAAACGACAAGACTTTGAAATATAAAAATCACTTTGCGCATTCACATAATCGGTTTTACCGACACATTCTCGTATATACGCTATTCCAAACTCTTATGCATAGCTCTGCTTTGAGCACAAAAAAAACAGATGTCCCTGACATCTGTTTTCTAAATTCAATATGGCATTCTCACAACGGATACTGTACTGAAAAGGAAATGATTCCTGCTTCATTTGGTCCGATTAATTTCGGCGGCAAATAAAAAGCGATGCCGTCCGTTGTCAAATAGTATCCGACACGATCTGTATAATTCAACAACCTCTCTCCTGCATTTTCATAAAAATTCTCAGGCTTTGCCTGGATAATCGCCAGAAAAGATTTATACCAAAAATATTCCAATTCCGCTGGATCGTCGGAGATGATTTCGGTTAGTGCCAATTCCTTCTGAGAGGGCACAGCATACGTATGTGATGTTGCACCTCTGGTATTTTCGCCCATATACTGCGTGGTCGTTCCCAAAAAAGATACATACTTGCCGTCTTCCCGCATCAACGCATAAGTCCCCACACAATAATAGGAAGAAAAGTGTTCTCCCTGTGCCTTTGCCTTTTCGTGCGCCGCCAGCGCAGCATCCCGGTAATCCCGCACAAAGCTCTCGCCCAGGCGAAATGCCTCCGCCGATAACGCCGACTCTACCTTGGGCAAATCTGCATGGGTGCGATCATAGTCAATTTGCACCGTTAATACCACCGTCCCATCCTGCGCTTGCACAGAAGCACTATATCCACCCTCTTGCACACCGACCTTCTCTGACAAAATGGTTACTACATAATCCGTCCCATCCCATGCCACTTGTGCATCCAAGGCCTCTGCAATTGCCCGAACCGGCACGAGCGTACGTTCATTCACAATTTGAGCGGGTACAGGCATCGTATAAATTAATATGCCATTTTTATACAAACCGCTATCCCCTATTTTTAAAACAATGACATCATCCTTTCGAATAGATGTTATGGTTTGCGCCGGTTCTGACCAGATCACCTCGCACCCCAGCGCCTGGAAAATTGCCCGCATAGGCACCAGTGTACGGTCATCTATAATAATCGGTTCTTGATCAAAAACAATACGACTGCCGTCGACATAAACCGCAATCGGCGGATGTGCAGATGCAACTACGGGAAAGGCAAGCACGCTCACCATCAGCGCAACAAAGTATTTCTTCATCATCGTCGTTCTCCTTATTCTTTCTGGCTTACTTCTTGCGTCTCCAATGCATATTTCATAACAAGGGCGCTGCAATATCCAATAATTTCCATACAGTTTTTCTTCCTCGCCTTACCTTCAAACGTACCGAGCGGCGCAGATAACTCACTGCAAATCAATGTGCCATAATGCGCTTCCATTTCCTTTACCATCTCGCCCACAACAGCATAAATCGGCCTCAATTCCTGAACACGTTCTCCTACTGTCTCTCTTTCCAGTGGATTCCTTCGCCCAAGAACTGTACTCAGAGCCATAACCGCACCTGTAATTGCGCCACAGGTATTTTTTGTATCGCCCATACCGCCACCAAAGCCCGTTGCCAAACCGATAATATCTCGGGAGTAATTCGTCTCATGCAAATCCATAAAACTGCTCATAACGCATTCTGTACAGTTTAATCCTTGTTTGAAATAATTCTTGCCTATCTGCTCCGCCTGTTCAGGCAGGGACAAATCATGCGCTATATTATCCACAAGAAACTCCTCCTCTATCTACTGAATTAATTCATTTTATCTCCAATATCTTTTTCAATCATACCACAAAACACATCGGAAGGTGTAGTGTATTACGGAATTTGTAAAGAAAAAAACATAGTCAAAATAACCGCGCTTTTCACATATCCAAAATCCCGTTTCACATATAACCTGCTTTAACCCATTCCAAGTCTTCCTTTGTTCCTTCACTGTACGGATATACGGTCCGTCTTGCTGCAAAAGCCTTCTCCCTTCCTTAATCTCACACCACAATCCGAAACAGGAATGTTGTCTGCAATTGGCAATGGTGCCTAAACGGTGGATCTCTCCGCTTTCGAGCCAAAACAATAACACTTACAGAATATCCCACCTAAACCTGNCTGCNATGAAATTGACACAGGCTCATCACACATGCTAAAATTCTGGGTAAAGAAAGGCAAAGAAAGGATACAGCGTTATGGAAAAAAATGAAATCTTNAGCTTGCCTCTATTCGACAAAATNCCCGAGGNCGGCTACGATATAATGATAGATTGTTTCTGCGGCGAAATACAACGCTTTGACAAAGGCGTTTCCNTTTTTCGGAACAAAAAACATTTCGTAGGCTTTATTCTCTCAGGCAAAGTAAACGGCATACCGCCGGAACACTTCTTCACACTCCCTGCAACGCCNCAAATCGATTTCGTTGCACTGGAAGCAACTGATGTTTTGATTTTAGATGCACATATGCTCCTGCATCCATGTTATGGCGTTTGTCCTTTTCATGCACAATTATTGGAAAATATGCGTGCTTTGCATATAGATTTCTATGCACTGCACGCAAAATAGCCCGAATTTTCATACTCTCTCCGAAATTTGATAGAGTTTATCAAAAAAATATGATACACTAGATAAGAATAAATCCGAACGAATAAGAGGAGGTATGTATATGCCGAAAAGACTATTTGCTCGCTTCATTGTTTCTGTTTTTGTAGCAATTGCTGTCGTTTTACCCTCGGCTTCGGCGTATGCTCAGGACATTGCGCTGACTTACGGCGGGGCGAAAACACCGCTCGCGACTGATATCACCTTAAGCAATGTGGACAAATCCATTTATAACAGCATGAATGACTATCATATTCCAAACTATATTGCTACAGCACCCGTAACCGTCAGCGGCCTGGCACAATGGTACGAACATGGCGATACTGCCCGCTCCAATCCGAGGCCGATGACGGTTTCCGTATATCAATTCGATGACGCTCCGCAGTATCTTCGCTATGTGAATGCGAAATATGATATTGATAACACCATTCAATATAACGCCTGGTCCCACTTTAATGGCGAAACCTTCAGCCGGGTATATAAAACCTCCGATGGCGAATTTACATTAACCAATCTGGAAATGGATTTATTATTTGAGCGGCTGTCCATCTTTACAGAAATCGGAAAACTGCCGGAGAGCGACTCCATTATGTTGGATAGCGGTATCTATTTGATAAAAGTAAGTAATACCTCGTCTTACAAAGAGCCCGGCGATTCCAGAGATTGCCGCTCTTTCTTGATTCTTGTGAAGGATCATGCGCCAAAGGAAATACCATCAAGTACTCCAAGCACTTCAAGTACTTCGGGTACTTCCACCATATCAAACGAAGTTACAATTACGCTAAACGGAAAGGCCATCGCTGCCGAACCTCCACCGGTAATTGAAAACAACTATACACTTGTTCCCATCCGCACAATCAGCGAAAATCTTGGTTTGCACGTAGAGTGGAAACTCGATGAGCGCACCGTTTACATCGGGGCGGAGAGAGAAATTGTTTTGCCTATAGATTCTGACAAAGCGTTGGTAAACGGAGAGGAAGTTTCTCTTAATCCCGGTGCAAAAATTATAGACGGACGCACCTATGTACCCTTGCGATTCATCTCCGATGCTTTCCATATTAGCGTGACATGGGATGCTGAAACACGCACGGTGATTTTGCTGCAATAAAACATTTCAATCACATCAATCAAGAACTCCCGTGTGTCAAAATCGATGCACGGGCGCTTTTTTCATTTCACTTTACAGCATTCAAGAAAGTCCGCTCTTTGTATACTCGTTACACAAATGCACATTATAAACACGTTGTAAAACAACGTCCGCAAACACAACAACAACAGATAAATTCCGCCAACCTCTCCCATCGATTTTCTCTTGCTCATCCCTTGCGAACAAAATGATGACTTTCAACAACCGCACTTATTTTTTTCTGCTTGAAACCATTGACATTTCAGTATAAAATGACAAGGATACCACTATTTTATGGCTTAGGAGAACACTATGAGTATTTTGAATGTACAAAATCTAAATCACGGCTTTGGCGACAGAGCAATTTTTAATAACGTATCGTTTCGCCTCTTAAAAGGCGAACATGTCGGCTTTGTTGGTGCAAACGGCGAGGGTAAGTCTACCTTTATGAATATCGTCACCGGTGCGCTTATGCCTGATGACGGAAAAATCGAGTGGAGTAAAAATGTAAAAGTCGGCTATTTGGATCAGCATACGGTTTTAGAAAAAGGTATGACCATTCGAGACGTCTTGAAAAACGCCTTCTCGCCTCTCTTTTCATTGGAAGAACACATGAACGGCATTTGTGATTCCATGGGCGAGGCAACACCCGCGGAATTGGAAAAAATGATGGAGGAACTCGGCGAAATTCAAGATATTTTGGATATGCGGGATTTTTATATGATTGATTCCAAAGTGGAAGAAATCGGACGAGCGCTGGGGCTGGAGGATATCGGTCTTGATAAGGATGTCATGGATCTGAGCGGCGGCCAACGTACGAAAGTTCTTCTGGGGAAATTGCTTCTGGAAAAACCTGATATTCTTTTGCTCGATGAGCCGACTAACTATCTGGATGAGATTCACATTGAATGGCTCAAACGCTATTTGACAGCATATGAAAATGCTTTCATTCTCATATCTCACGATCTGCCGTTTTTAAACAGTGTCGTCAACTTGATTTATCATGTGGAAAACGCACAAATCGACCGATATGTGGGGAACTATGACAAGTTCCAAGAATCCTATACCATGAAACGCGCACAACTGGAGGCAGCCTATAAAAAACAACAACAAGAAATTGTTGACTTAAAAGATTTTGTCGCACGAAACAAAGCACGTGTAGCAACCAGAAACATGGCTATGTCCAGACAAAAAAAACTCGACAAAATGGATGTTATTGAACTGGGTAAGGATAAACCGAAACCCGAATTTCATTTCAAAGAAGCCAGAACGCCCGGGCGTTATATTTTCCAGACCAACGAATTGGTTATCGGTTACGGCGAACCGCTATCCAGACCGCTTACGCTGGAGATGGAGAGGGGTGAAAAAATTGCTTTGATCGGTGCAAATGGCATTGGAAAAACAACCCTACTCAAAAGTATCCTGGGGCTTATCCCACCTGTCAGCGGAAAAACCGAATTAGGGGACTATTTGCAAATCGGCTATTTTGAGCAGGAATTGAAATATGAAAACAATACCACTTGCATTGACGAAATTTGGCAGGAATTTCCTTCTTATAATCAGTATGAAGTACGCAGTGCTCTTGCAAAATGTGGTTTAACGACGCAGCACATCGAAAGCGCGATTAAAGTCCTCAGCGGAGGCGAACAAGCAAAAGTACGCCTTTGTAAGCTGATTAACACAGACAGTAACATTCTCTTGCTGGATGAGCCGACCAACCATCTGGATGCGGACGCCAAAGACGAGTTAAAACGAGCCTTAACCGCCTATAAAGGAAGTCTTTTGCTTATCTGTCATGAGCCTGATTTTTACAGCGATTTCGTGACAAAGGTTTGGAATTGTGAGGAATGGACAACAAAGCATTTCTAGTCTTGAACACAGACGGGCGAGCAGAGTATTCGCTCTTGAAATACGCCGCCGGATGTTAGACAAAGAGAATTCAACATTTGGTGGTGTATTTTATTACGGAAAAGTCCAAGCACAATGCAGGCCTACCTCTACGATCTGCGAAACAAACACATTATACGCTCAGCCGTAATTATATTGGAGCGTCTATATTCGGCTTAAATATGTAGCAAAAATAAGACCCCTTGTTTTCATTGTGACACATATCGAAACCCATTTGCCATTTGCATTCGAACATTCCATTCACTAAAACAAAAAAAGATGGAGCCCTGTAGCGGGCTCCATCTTCACTTATTACGAAATCATCTCTTATTTAACTTTTGAAAATCGACTGTATTTCCGTCCTGCTTCTTTTATTCGTATTTTTTAATGTTATCGTAATTTTCCAGATAAGACAAATATCCGCCGGCGAAATGTTGAATATCATCAATTCGCACACGAGAGAAATCTCTCTTTACAAACACAACACCGTCAATCACGCCCGGCATCTGAGAGTACATCGCGAATTCCGGATAGAAATAAAAGGTTAGCATCCGCCTAACACGATGATGAATCGTGTTTACAAACGCTGCACCATCAAACGTGTCCAAGTACGCGATTTCAATCCCTTCCTCCATCATACGGTCATATAGGTTGAAGGTAGCCATCAACAACTCAAGATATGTGAAATATCCGGTTTCATAGTTATGCATATACTCCAGATTCTCCCATGCATTGCGTAAACCAAAAGTATAATATTCCTCCGAAGGAATATATTTCGTGATCTCATTCATTGCATATGCAACCCAATGGTCACGATAAACCATATAGTCAGCCTCGATAAAATGATCTACAGCTCTTGCTGCCGCCGTCAACCACTTTTCGTCGCCCGTTAGACGGTATAAGGAACAAAGCGCATATGTCGCCTCGCCATCATAATATATCGTGCGATACGCTTCTTTTTCGGAAAAATCTTCAAATCCATCTTCGCCATAGTAGAATACATGATAGTATTTCCCTGTGTCCATATCCAGCATGTTCAATATGCCATTTCCCATTTCAATGGCCCACTGGTTATACTGGTCATCTCCAGTCGCCTCATAATAGTCCACAAGCATACAAATACTAATACCGTTTCCACCAAGCTTGATTTCATTCGCCTTATACTCAACGACATACGCCGTCTGTGCATCCTGATAAACCACAGCATCTTTCAAATAAGCAATCGTAGAATCCATATAAGGGATATAGATTTCATCTCCTGAATATGCATACTGATTTACAAATGCCCACAGCGCACCGGCATGGCGTAAAATATTATAGTTGGTATTTTCATTTCCGGTCAGCGGCCACAAACCATAGATAAATTTCCCCTCTACAGGATCCGCATCCACACATTCCATCAAGAAATCGACATTTCTTTGAATCGCCATATCAATGTAGCTGGCATCTAGAATATTCGGTAAAAATCTACGTCCATAGTCCGGCGTCAACTCAAACTCCAATGGCAGGCAAAGACCATCATCATACACGAAACCTCTGGTCGTAAATAAAATAACATCGTCGGGAAGTGATTCCAGCGACACTCTTCCATGACGCCCCAAATATGTATTCAATCTTTTGATTTTTAGTTTATCATCGTCATAATTCGCGATTTTATTGCTATAGATCTCTATTTGCATCAATGCAGTATTAAATCCTTTGTCAAAAGCGATACCAAACGGAAAGTTTCCATCTATCTTTGTGTTTGCAAGCATTGTATTTATTTCCTCTTGCGTCGATTCAAACATATTATCTACAAAATCCAATTTCACTATTTCAACCGTAAAATTGTTCAGATAAACAAAATTTCTGGCTATGCCATATACATTGTTATAGGCTCTCTCCAGCGTATGTCCCTGTGCATTGAATACCTTTGCTTGCTGCACGCCATCGCTAAGAGAAATAAACACATGGTATATCGGCTTTCCCTCATAGTAATCATTCAGCGCTTCTGCTACTTTAGACTCCAAATCGGCATCGGCAAAAATGGATTCCTCCATAATTTTCATTTTTTCCTCGAATATTGCTGTATATTCACTATCCCCGGCTCTTATACTCTCCTTAGCGCCGAAAAACATATACGCCGAGAAAATCAGCGCTGCAATCATAATGCAAACCGGCAGCCAAACGCCATTTTTTAGATTTCTCTTTCGCCTTTTTTCACTCATTTTTCTCCCCCCAATCTTGTTTTGTATCACTTTTATCTCTTTTCCTACACTAAATGCAAACCCGTTTTTTGTCAATATAAAACGAGGAACTTTGGACGCGCTCTATAAGAAATTGCCGTGTAAATACCGTCTTCTAACAGCAAAACTGCAAATAATCTTCCCGAAAAAACGTAAAACCAAACACCATAAACACTACGCGCAAACACACCCGTTTCTCGCAAAAAAATCCATGTGCTGCTTCCTCTCCAACAAGAAAGTCTTCGCTTTATGAACCTGTTTATTCGGGGCACTCTTGCATCTATTGCTGCCTCGTCAAATATAACAATAAAGGGCTGTGCTTACGCACAACCCTCTAAATTTGATTTGCTCATCAACATTCCGTACCTGTCAAATGTTGAAAAAATAACGGAGAAGGAGGGATTTGAACCCTCGCACCGCGTTAACGGCCTATACCCTTAGCAGGGGCACCTCTTCAGCCTCTTGAGTACTTCTCCAAATGCTTACTGCCCAAATAGCATATCATTTTTCAAACGGTTTGTCAAATTTTTTCTCGTGTAATTCCATATATTCGAGCCGGGAGAAATTCCCGGCTCAAAATCAGAATTATTTTCTCTCCAACTGCATCTGCCCACCCATATATGGGCGCAAAACCTCCGGAATTCGCACAGTACCGTCCGCTTGCAAATTATTTTCCAAAAATGCGATTAACATACGGGGCGGCGCTGCAACCGTATTATTTAGGGTATGGGCAAAATATTTCTTGCCATCCTCGTCAGTTACGCGAATACCCAGACGTCTTGCCTGCGCATCTCCAAGGTTAGAACAGCTTCCGATTTCGAAATATTTCTGCTGTCTTGGCGACCACGCTTCTACATCGATAGATTTTACCTTTAAATCGGCCAGATCGCCGGAGCAACATTCCAGCGTACGCACCGGAATATCCATACTACGGAACAGGTCGACAGTATTTTCCCATAATTTCTCAAACCATTCCGGGCTATCCTCTGGTTTACACACAACAACCATTTCCTGCTTTTCAAACTGATGAATACGGTAAACACCACGCTCTTCAATACCATGGGCACCTTTTTCCTTGCGGAAACAAGGGGAATAGCTGGTCAATGCCTGGGGCAGATCGCTGGATTTATTCATGGTATCGATATACTTACCAATCATGGAATGCTCACTCGTACCAATCAGGTACAAATCCTCACCCTCGACTTTATACATCATCGCTTCCATCTCCGCAAAGCTCATAACACCCGTTACGACGTTACTACGAATCATAAACGGCGGGATACAATACTTGAATCCGCGTGCGATCATAAAATCTCTCGCATACGCCAAAACGGCAGAGTGCAGGCGCGCAACATCGCCCATCAAATAGTAAAAACCATTTCCCGCGACCTTTCTAGCACTTTCTAAATCGATACCGTCGAAACTTTCCATAATATCTGTATGATATGGAATTTCAAAATCGGGAACCACCGGATCGCCGTATTTTTGTACCTCCACATTCTCACTATCACCTCTGCCGATCGGAACAGAAGGGTCGATTATATTCGGAATTGTCATCATAATCTGTTTGATACGCTCTTCCACATTCTTCTCTTGATCAGAAAGCGCATCTACACGTTCCGCATCTGCCGCAATCTGCGCTTTGATTGCATCCGCCTCCGCTTTTTCACCCTTCGCCATTAGGCCTCCGATTTGCTTGGAAAGCTTATTTCTTTGGGCACGCAAAGCCTCCACTTCCTGCTTAATCTCCCTGTTCTCCTTGTCCAAAGCAAGAACCTCGTCTACCATCGTCAATTTACCATCTTGAAATTTCTTACGAATATTCTCCTTGACGATCTCCGGATTTTCTCTTACGAATTTGATATCTAGCATCGTTCATTCCTCCTTATTATCTATATGCTATGCAAAATGAGGGACACGAGAAAACAAAAAAATCCCCGTCCCCAAAATAGGGACGAGAACAAAATTCCCGCGTTGCCACCCAGATTGCCCGGATTCCATCCGAACCTCTTTAAACAGCGATAAAGGGCTTACCCTTTCGGCTTTCACCGATGGCTTAGAAAGTGGAAAGTCTGTTGACCTTATTGGCTCGCACCCGCCGCCAACTCTCTGAAAAGGTTATTCCAAACGAAGCTCTCTTTCAGGCGATTTCTCGCCAACACCTTTGCGTTCTATTATATCAATCTATGTCTAAAATATCAATACTTTTCTACACCACACCCTAAGCATACCATGCCACCCACCGTGAAGATTAGAGTATAAATTCCTCTATAATCTCCGCAATCGCGTCTTCATCATAACGACGTTTTGTGATGTGCTTCGCCACAGCCTTGACCTCGTCTTCGGCATTGGCAACGGCAATACCCAAACCGGCACACCGAATCATCGGAATATCATTGTCTCCATCGCCCACGGCAATGACTTCATCCAAGGACACACTCACTTTTTCGGCTATTTCAGCCATC
>JGI994J12354_10002915_pt1 | contig 16304 bp, 11 predicted proteins | sample IntmicLarv3ML3BL_FD_12354 | JGI IMG/M metagenome (IMG submission 12354) | reverse complement strand
TTATCGGTGGCTGCTTTAACGGCAGCTAAATTCCGGTATCTTGAAAGCGCCTGCAAGGCCATGCCTGTTATATCGGGGTCTGCTTTGCTGCCTGAAAGGGCGAAGCCGCCATCAGCCAATTGTCGCGATAAAATTTCCGAAACATACATTTCCCTCGTTGCCTGTATTTCGGCTGACGGGCAAATAGGCATTTCATAATTTCCGCAATCAAGGGAAATAAGGGCGAATATCGGTCCGTTTATCCCTTGCCAGATAGTTTTATTAAAATCACCCAAAGGCTCCAGCAAGTTATAGCCCGCTACATTTGCGGGGTCTTTGCCTATGGCGGCTAAAGCAAGAATAGTGCGGGAATATTCCGTATATTTTTTATCATGGAGATTGCCCTTGGTGCTTTTAGCATATTGTTCTATTTTTTCATAATAGTCGCTGAAATAATTTGCTGGAACAGGGTATTCGCTCCTGGCTAGCCCTATAATTGCCCATTCGCCGCCTATGGAGCCGATTTCAACCTCAGGCGTGGTTTTAAGTATAAATTCAGCCGTGTTTTCAATGGCTGAGAGAGCTTTCCCGTCAACTGCGGCAAAGGCGGGGAGCACCGCTATCAATATAAAAATTAATATTAAAATGAAAGCTGATATTTTTTTAATTAAATTCATTTTATCCTCCTTATTTTGGAAACACATATAAAAAACCGCCCCAAGGCGGTTAAAATAGCTGAAAACCTAAAACGCAATATCTAAGTTTAAAGCCGTCCATTCCCCCTCCGGAAAATTCAAAGCATATAAAAAGGCAGGTTTTCTGACTTGAGTTCAACCGCGGCTTTAATCTTCCCGTTTGCACAGTGATATATCTAAAGCGTTGTCCCTCTTACAGCAGCGGGGGCTGTATGGCATTGCACCATGTTCCCTATTATCCGTATACGGCACCTTTTTAAAATTTAATTATATAAATAGTATCATTTGGCGGAGAGTTTAGCAATGGGTTTTTGAAAGAACGGCCGAAGTAAGGCAAGCCTTAGTAACCAACGCAGCAAATTAAATCATGCTTGAATGTCGCTTTATGTCGTTTATTTAGCCGCAAATAATATGTATTGACTTATTGGTGCCGGATTGTTAGAATTGAATGGATTTAGACTGACATGCCATATTTTACAAGGGTTTTGTCGAATTATATGGTGAAATAGAACTTATATTTGAACTTTGGCAAATAAATTTTGATATTACGAAAACTATTGTGGAATTTTTTTCATTGAAGAATCTTTTTCGAGATATTGAATTTAATATAGAACTTTCTTAAGTTTGCTCTGCATTTTGCAGGCAATTAAAATGGAATGGGGTGAAAAGCCCCGCTAACTGGTAACTGTGATGCCCAAAAAGGGATAAGTCAGGAACATGCTTAAGAATTATATTTGTGTTGTTTCCAGCGATAAACAGCAAAGGTAGATAATTAATTTTGTTTATGATACCCATGCGTCTTTCATGCTGAAAGGCGCATTTTATTTTATCAAAAATAAAATGGCGGAAAATTTGAAAACCTGCTTATTTTATAAGTTTTCAAAGCCGGTATCTTTTTAAACAGAAAGCAAAGGATAGCTGAAAAGCCGGGAATACACAATGCTTGCACAGGCATAAAAGTATTCTGCGGCTTTTTATTTTGGGAAAAAGCAATAGAGCATTAATCAAAAAATATTTACTAATGCTGCTTTGCAATTAAAACAGCGGAATAAACAATAAAAATCTTAGGAGGGAAAATAATGAAGGGGAAAAACTTTAAAAGCCTCATAGCAATTATGATGGCGGTTGTTTTGGTATTCGGCGCAGTTCCGTTTTCAGCTTTGGCAGATGCTGTTGAAAACATTTCCACAGCAGAAGAAGCGTTCACAGAGCCGGAAACAGAAGAAAGCAGGCAAGAAGCTGATGAAGAAACAGAGGAAGAATCCGAATCAGAGGAAGAATCCGAAACAGAGGAATCCGAAGAAGAACCGGAAGAAAATTATTTAGATGATGAAGAAAAAGAAGAGCCCGAAAAAGAGGAAAAAAAAGACGAAGAACAACTGCCGCTTGGCATAAGCATGGCGGGCGCGCAGATGGGGATTATGTCTTCAACAATCAAAGTAATTGTTGACTTTGAAGGCTATAACCTCGGGCAGGGCTTCTACATAAAGCCGACGGTGCTTGAAGTGCCGGTGGGCTCGACGGCAGAATATGCGACGAAAATGTTGTTGGATCAAACGGGGCACGGATATGACTTCAGTGGGGATTTCCTAAAAAGAGTACAGGGATTTGATACAGGAACAGTAACAATACCCAGTTATCTGGAAGAGACAATAGAATATTATTTAGACGGCGAACTTGACCCTGGAAGCGGTAACGGCTCACTTGGAACAGATGACTACTTTGATTGGGTGTCAAGCTGGATGGTTACAATCAATCATGAGCTTATAGGTGTGGGAGTAGGTTCTTACCTCCTTACAGAGGGTGATGTTATTCGTTGGCAGTTTAGTCTTTGGACGGCGGCAGATATGGGATTCGATGAGTACGCTGGTGAAGCCCTTTACGACCACGCAGACAAAACAGCGCTAATCCGCGCTCTTACAGCTGACGGCGCAGACCCTGATTTAAAAGCGGCGGCTCTTGATATAGTTATAAATCCATTGGCAACGGCTCAAGAAGTTGCAGATGCACTTGCGGCGCTGGGCGGCGGTGAACCCGAAGAGCCTGTTGATAAAGCTGCCCTTAAGACTCTTATTGACAGAGAGTTGACTTTGGACGAAGACGAATATACCACCGCAAGCTGGAGTGCTTTTTCGGCAGCGCTTTTAGCCGCAAAAGCTGTATGTGATGATTCGGATGCTACGCAAGCAGAAGCTGATGACGCGGCCGCTGATTTGCAGGCCGCTATAGCAGGGCTTACATTTGCAACTGAAAAAGATAAAATAATTGATAATATGCTTAAGCGGATTTCCCTTTCCATGATGGGCAGCGATGATGACTGGAAGGTTGTTGGCATGATGGCATATGGTGCATCTGCCGGCGATATGAATAAAGATAAGATTGTTGAAAAAGCGCTGGCGGTTTATGAAAGCCAGTCTTCATCAGCAACGGATTTTGAGAGAGTTGTTATTTCCATGACAGCTCTCGGCATAAATGCAGCTGAGGTAGATGACGGAAGCGGCGGCTATGCGGACTTTATTGAAAAAATTGCAAGCTACAGCGGTTCAGATATGAATAATGCAAATGCTTATATTCATGGCCTGCTTGCTTATGACAGCGGCGATTATACTTTGCCCGCCGGCGCAGCTTGGACAAGGGAAATATTTGTTTCCAAGCTCCTATCCGCTCAGGAAGCAGATGGCGGCTGGGGCTGGGGATTTGGCGCTGGCGACCCTGATTTAACAGCCATGGCTATATCTGCACTGGCTAAGTACAGAGATGATGAAGATGTAGAAGCGGCTATTGAAGAAGCGCTTTTATACTTACAGAGTGTTCAAGCGGCAAACGGCGGAATTGTAAGCTGGGGTGCCGAAAACACCTGCTCTGCCGCAATGGTTATTATAGCATTATCCGCATTGGGCATGGATGCAGATGATTTTGCTCAAAACGGGAACAGCGTATTAGATGCTCTGCTGTCCCATAAAACTGCCGAAAGCGCCACAGATTACGGCTTTGGCTATGCAGATAATATATATGACGGGGCGTATTCCACAGAGCAGGGCTTCAGAGCTCTGGTAGCATATGCAAATATGAAAAAATCCGGCTCGGCATACAACATATACGTGTTTGATAATGCTCAAACAGAGCCTTCCGCACCTGTTGATAAATCTCTGCTAAATGCAAAAATACAAGAAGCGCTTGTCTTGCCTTCAGGCAGCTATACCTCTGAGAGCTGGACAAATATGATGGCTGAGCTTTTAAAAGCTCAAGCGGTTGCCGCGAGTAATAATGCAGATTGGTCAGATGTATATAGCGCCATAACTTCCCTTGATGAAGCTATTAAGAAACTTAGGACAATAAGCACACCCGATTCAAGAATAACCGTTACCTTTGCCCTCTATGGTGCCGAAGGGCATAGCGGAGATGCAAAATATATCTATAAACAGAATCCGGGAGTTTTCCTCAGCTGGATCACTTCCACACGTATGGATATGAACTATGGCGATACCGCTTTTGATGTTTTTGAAAAGGCGCTAGCGCAAAGCGGTATCATGTATAATGTAAAAGGGAGCTATATTAATTCCGTTTGTTCACCATCAGGTGAATGGCTCAGCGAGTTTGCAAACGGTGAATATTCCGGTTGGATGTACTTAGTTAACGGTAATCATCCGTCAGCGGGAATAAAGGATTACAAAATCCAAAACGGCGATGCGATTGTTTTTCATTACACAGATGATTTCCGCCTTGAGCAAGGTTCAGAAGAGTGGAGTGATGATCCCGGCACAGTAGGTACCGGTAGCTCCGGGTCAAATTCAAGCAATACAAATAATGAAATGACAATTATCGCACACCAAGATACGCAAGGCAATGCAACCGTAACCATTGCAGGCTCAACATTAAACAGTCTCGTTAGCTTTATAGATAATCTGTCGGATTCAAAAGGCTCTAAAGCCTCAATCGTAGTTGATAATTCTCAAACCGCCAAGAGTCTGGAATTTATATTGCCTCAGGAGGTGCTGGATGCTTTTTACGGCAGAACAGAAACATCTCTTGAAATAAAATCCGGCATAGCCTCCATTACTTTAGATTCAGGCGCTATAGAGGAAATAGTAAAAGCCGCAAACGGGCAAGAAGTGAAGGTGGTTATCGAAATAATTGAAAATCCTTCGCTTTCAGATGAAAGCAAAGCAAATGTGGGGGATCGCAAAGTTTATTCCACCGCGCTATACATAGGGGAGGAAGCCGTAGAAATATTGGAAAACGGACAGTTCACCATTCTTCTGCCTTATGAAATAGGTGAGGGGGAGAGGCCGGAATCTCTGCATGTATATTCTCTTGATAAAGCCGGAAATCTCTTTGTTATAGATGATTTTAGCTATGATGAAAATAAAAAAGGATTTGTTTTCACAAGCGATTCGCTAGGTATGTTTGCCATCGGTGCATTTTTACTTGATGACGGTTCAACTCCTTTAGGCTTTGGTGAAATTTGGGAAGGCGGGCTTTTCTTAGACGTGCCTGAAAATCACTGGGCGTATAAATACATTGAATTTATGGTGGAAATGGGATTTGTTCATGGTGTAGGCGGCAGCCTGTTCGCCCCTGAGAGAGATATTACAAGAGCGGAATTTGTTACGCTGCTCTTTAATATGAGCGGTGATGAATTGCCGGCTGCCATTACAAAATTCAGCGATGTTTCTGCAATTGGCTGGTATGCCCCTTATATAGCATGGGCGCTTGAAAACGGCATTGCTTACGGAACCGGTGTAAATACATTTTCTCCTGATGAAATGATAACATTACAGGATATGGTTATAATGCTTGTGCGCTATGCAGAGCTTGCGGGCCTGGTCATAGATTCAGTGGATACAGATTATATTATTAACGGAAATGCAGCAGATTATGCCGAAGCCGCAATGGATACTATGACTAAAAGCGGTATACTTGCAAGCCTCGATAATAACAGCATAGCTCCGCCGGATAATATGGCGAGAGCGCAGGCGGTTGCGATACTGGCAATCCTTCTTATGGAACAATAGTAAAAAAGCCCGCCTTTGGCATTCATCGCCAAAAGCGGGCTTTAAAATTCTAAGCTAACTGATAATTTTTATTATATATGTGTCCTTGCCGTAATAATCCTTGGCTTCATCTAAAACCTCCGCAGTAAGGTCTTTAGTGCGGTTTAAACCTTTGAGAAGGCTATTAAACCCATGTAAATATATAATAGCGGGATGGTCTATGTGTCCTGTGAGCATATCCCAAAGAGCATCTGCATTTTTTCCGAACCACTCGGGCAGGTCAAATCCTTGTCTCAGGGCTTCATAAAAGTCCCAATAGGTTTTGACATTTGTAAAATCAACGCTATAGAGGGTTGATTATATTTTGCTCCGCCTGCTTTCTGGTAACAGAGCAAATCCCAAACAAAGCATTGCTGAAATTTGCCATAGCCCAAAGCACAAAAGCCGCAGCCGTTATAACCGTCTTGCCGGAACGTACAGCCCCGTCGCAAATAAGAGCGGTGCTTTCGCTTGTCGCAAAGCGGAATATTTCCGCCTGTTTTTCTGAAAGCTCCTCAAATTTCATTTAATCACCGCATTTTTTGCAACCGGCTTTTCAGTTATTCTAATTTGCATGTAAATCAGCTCCTTAATCTTTTCTCAATGCGCTTAATACAGCCTCCATCAATCCGTCTTCGGAAGGGGCCTCTTCCGTATTTTCGCATTTTTTCTCATTAGTGCCGCCGCATAGCCTGATTAGGATTTCCTTAGCGGCGGCAAGCTCTGTCTTCGGGTCGCCGCATTCCATTAATGCACAAAGTCTTTTCAAGGCTTTTTCTGAAATTTCTTTGTGTTTTTCTCTTATATTCTTAGGCCTTGCCGCTGTTTTTTCAGCCATGTAAAATGCTTTGGAAAACTCCGTATTTTTTTTGAACCATCTGTATAATGTGCTTTCGCTTATGCCTATGGCAATGGCGCAGCCCATTTTTGAATAGCCCTCAGCAGTCATTAATTCTATGGCTCTTTTTTGCTTGTCCGAGAGCCTGCTTGTCTGTGCTTTACTCATAAAATCCCTCCTGTCTCCAAGAAAAAAAGGCGCCGGTGGCACCCTTCAATCCTTTAGCCGCTAAGTTTGCTTTGCATAAAATCTTCACAGTCAGCTTAATTGCCGCTAAATGATAAAACCCTTTCAGGCCTTCAGCTTTTTAATATAAACAGCTTTCCATGAATACATAATATCATATATAAAAGCTCCCTGTGTCCCACATTTTGCAAATAGGCAAGGGGAGCAGCCGGTTCCGGCTTCCGTCCGGAAAGTCAGAACCGCAAAGCTAAACCTTTTTCAAATTCTCAGCCACGTGGAAAATATATTTTGACTGATATTTAAACCATGTTTTCCTGTCTGCCCAGTCGGGGAAGCGTATGCCGTATCTGGAGTGATTTATCACATGCTCCCTGTACTCTTCGGGAATCTGAGTAAGGGCCTTGTCCATGGCCTTCAAATCCTCTTCAAGGCGAAGCCTTTTAAGCGCTTTGGAAAACGTAGGGTCTGATATTCTTGAACCCCTTGGGCCGCCGTCTCTTCCCGGCGATGTATAAAGCTCTTCCGACCATTGCAGCTTAATCCTGTCATAGTCCTTTATTAAATATAAAATCTGCCTGTAAAGATTTTCCGGTAAAACATAAGGGTTTCCTTTAAGCAGCTGATAAATTTTCGGCATATTTTCCTTCTGTATTTTGTAAATTTCTCCGTAAATTTGAATATAATTAGTTTTTTTCGTAAACAATCTATTTGTTTTGGAATTATGGCGCTTGTCCGCATTTCTCGCAAACCCATGAAAGCGGCCATGTAAGGGTCATATCCTCCTTTGGATAGTACCCGCCGCAATCTCTGCATTTTCTGGCCTCCGCAATATATTCTCCGCAGCATAAGCCGTATTGGCTTTCATCATATATTGCGCCGCACATGCTGTTTGTACATATAAATTTCATGCAAAATTACTCCAAATTACTTGATATTTTTTGTAGCAGGTTTTATAATACGAACATGTCTGATTTAAAGAGTTCCCCATGGCGTTACCGCTTTTCAGGGGACTTTTTGTTTATGGAGCAAGGTATAGCTGCTGCGGAATTTCAGCTGCAAAGGGCAGCCTGCGGCAATTTTTAACTCTTATGCTCTGTTATTTTTGAAAAATGAATATCCTTCAAGCGAATCTGTTTACTTTCAACCGCCTGAGAGTAGGGCAGTCCGGTGCTTTAAACCGCCAAAGGTTCAGGCTTTGAATTTGGCTATCATATTTGCCGTAAAAAATAAATGCTTTGACTTATTTTTCCGGTGTGGCAAAACCGCGGCGCCTGCGGATTTGCCGTTGCATATGCGTAAATATCTTTAGCACAGCCGGCACTATAATTCGGAAATCCGTCCTAAAAAGAGCGAAGAAAAGAATCTCCGCATATTTTGAGGAAATCCGAATTATAATTTGAGTATACGTGTTATATCCGAAAAAGTCAATATAAAATTTGTAAATTCCGAATAAAATTATCGCTGCCCAGTTAACATTTAGGGAATCATGAATATTTTACTTAATACAGTATTTTGTAATTTATAGGAGATAAAAATGAAACCCGATTATACAAATGCCTTTAACATGGCGTATGAGGTTATTTATAATTATTCACCCCGCGAGCTGCCCATAGATTTGGAGCGGCTTGTGCAGAAGCTGAAAATGGTGAAACTTGTTACATACAGCGAGCTTTGCTCTGCCAGAGGAATTGATTATTCCGAAGCCGTAGGCTTCTTAGGCAGCGAGCTTGGAACTCTTGTCAGAACAGGGAACCGTTATTTCATTTATTTCAATGATAGAAAGCGCAGCCCTTATCTTGATCGTTTTACCATAGCTCATGAGCTGGGGCATTTTTTCTTAAACCATTTGGAAGAAGGGGAGATATTGGCCGAAACCTTTGATAAAAATGTCCATGATGTGTTTGAGAAGGAAGCCAATTGCTTTGCCAGAAACCTGCTTTCGCCCATTCTTCTTTTGGAAAGCCTGCTGGATAATTTTGAAGCCACGAAGGAGAACATAGAAACCGTAAGCCGCTATTTCGGTGTATCGAAGCAAGCCGCAAAGGCCCGTCTCGATATGTATCTCTTTGATAAAGCCAAGCTAAATGAATACCATGGGGAAAGCTGGGACAGCTTTACATATACCCCTTGGAAAGTTTGTAAAAAATGCTCCCACATAGCTCTCGCAGATAATTTTTGCAAAATCTGCGGGCAGGATATTTCAAGGCCTACCGGAGCAATTCACCCTAATATGCTCATAAAAGCGCCGCTTAGAGTGTATAGCGCCTTGGCGGATATTTCCTGTGAAAGCTGCAATTCAAATTTATATCTTCCTTATGAAACCGTATGTACCAATTGCGGTAAGGATATGTCCAATTATTGTCTCAATAAATGGGGTGTCCACGCTGCGCCTTATTATATAGAAGATTTATCTGCCCGTTATTGTCCCGGCTGCGGCAGTGAAACCCGCTATAGGGCAAAAGACTTTTTGAAGCCGCACCAAAAAGATTCGCCCCAAACCATGGGCCGGATATCCTTTATAAAAGGCAGGCAGGAATATTTGCTTAAAAATGGGCCGGATGGTTTTGTGCGGGAAATAAAAATAAGCCATATTAATATTTTAAATTTTGCTGAAAATGCAGATTTGTGATAAAATAAATGCAGTTAATCCAAAATATTCAATGCTAAATAAAATTTAAGGAGATGTCTTATGTCAAACTATCTTGAACGCGCAAAAAATATTCAGGCTGAAACCGTTGCCAACCGCCGCCATATCCATTCAAATCCGGAGGTTGCCATGGATTTACCTAAAACAGTAGAATTTGTTATGGAAAAACTTGCCGCAATGGGTATAGAATCCGCCAAATGCGGTGAATCCGGTGTAAGTGCCGTTATCGGCGGTAAAAACGGCGGCAATGTTGTGCTTTTGAGAGCCGATATGGATGCCCTCCCAATGTCTGAGGATTCCGACCTTCCTTTTGCTTCAAGCTGCAATATGGCTCATACCTGCGGTCATGATACCCATACAGCCATGCTTCTCAGCGCCGCCAAACTTCTTAAAGAGGATGAGGATAATTTGAAAGGCGCAGTAAAGCTCATGTTCCAGCCCGGGGAAGAGGTTCTAGCAGGTGCCCGCGATATGGTTGAAAACGGCCTTTTGGAAAATCCTAAAGTTGATTATGCAGTCGGCTCTCATATAGGTACAAAAAGCAAAACCGGTACTCTCAGCTGGAACTCAGGCCCTCTCTCAGCCTCCAGTGACGGGTTGAATTTCACCGTAACAGGCAAAGGCGGCCATGGTGCAAGCCCTCAAAACTCCATTGACCCAATTAATGCGGGCGTTCACCTTTATCTTGCCATGCAGGAGCTTATAAGCCGCGAGGTTGACCCTAAGGAAATGGTTGTAATAACCTTCGGTAAATTCATATCAGGCGATGCTCTTAATATTATTCCTGAAAAAGCCCTGTTAAGCGGAACAATGCGTACATATAATAAGGAAGTCCGCAACGGCCTCCTTGAGCGTATAAAAGAAATCTGTGAATCCGTAGGCAAAACCTACCGCGTAAGCATTGAATTTAATCATGGCCCCGCTACTCTGCCGATGATAGCGGATAAAAATGTAACCGACATAGTTGAAAAAGCCCTTCGTGAAGCCTTGGCTCCTGAATTTTTAGATCCCGATATGCCGGCTATGACAGGCAGTGAGGATTTTTCGGAGGTTCTCGACCGCGTTCCGGGCATGTTCTTCTTCCTAGGTGCAGGCACCCCTGAAGAAGGTTACCATTACGGAGCTCACCATCCGAAGGTTACTTATAATGAAGATGCTTTCCCATACGGTGTCGCAGCCTACTGCATAGCCGCCAATGCTTTGATGTAAAGCCTTAAGTTTTCTCAAATGTATTTTCTTAATAAAAAAGCACCGTATACAGAAACCGCCGTTAGCGGCTTTTGTATACGGTGCTTTAATTATAATGATTTCAAATTTTATATAAACATAAACCGAAATTTAAGGACTCTCATGTAAAAATATGCCTTTACCTAAATATATCTTCTTACTGTATTCATATATTGCCTGTACTCATCGCCGAAGGTTCGGATGCACCATCTTTCCTCTGCCAGAATAACCCAATGCGAAGATATTTGAAAAACGCATACCATAGCCAGCAGAAGGGGAGCCTGTGTAATAAGTCCGCAGCTCAAAAAATAAACAAAATACGCAATATACATGGGATTGCGGGATATTCGGTACATTCCGTCCTTGTTAACTCCGCCGTCAGATTTTGAAAAGCTCAGCGTTGATACGGCAAACAGCAAAGTACCTGCTATGTAAACACATACCCCGGCTTTTGAAACGGCGCTGTCAATCGCAGCCTTAAGAAAAAACATATAAACAAGAATAAAAACGCTGGAAAGCTGATATATGAAAAACATCAATTTTTCTCTGCCCTGCATAGGCGGGAAGTGGGCCGCTCTGGGTAATGCGCTTTTGTTAACAAAAGCCGGTAAGCCGTATCTTATGAGAAAAAGCGGTATAAGTAAAACAGCAGCATTCATTATTATATTTCCCCCAAGCGCTCGGCGTAAAAACCTTTTCAAATCTCCATTACCTACATTGGCTTTAAGTTTTTATTTAACCGCTCAACCATCCAGGCTAGGCGGCTTTTTCTGCCCGTTTCCGTCTTTGCATCAAAATATGCTCTTGTATAAGTCTTTTTCACAGATGGCCTCATAGCTTCAAAATTCGTATAAGCCGGCTCGTATTCTTTTAGCAGCTCAGATAAGAATACTATCTGCTCCTCCGTAATTGCAGGCGCTTTAGCGGCGTTCCATTGGCCGTTTTTCTTGGCAGCTTCAATCCTCTTCCTGCCGTAATCGGTCATCATGCCTCGGCTTTCCAGCTTTTCAACCAATGCCTTGTTTTTCTCCGACCAATTGCTGTTTTCCCTGCGGGGAGCAAAATACTTTTTATAGCTCTTCTCATCAAGGCTTTGAATTTGCCCGTCAATCCAGCCGAAGCAAAGGGCTTCTTCCAATGCTTCGCCGGCCTTAATTGTTTTCGGGCCGTTTGCTTTGCCGAATAACAGCCAAACGCCGGCATTTGATAAGCAATTAAGCTCCAGCCATTGCCTGAAGCTCTCTCTGCCGGCAAATTCCAAAGCTCCGTCCATAAATACCACCGCCATTTAGTCATGTTAGGAATAATATAAAAATCAAACAGTCCAAGCCTTACCCAAAACTATAATTTGATGAAAATTTATTTCTCTTCTTTATTATAGGACCAGCCCGGTGCGTCAGAGCCGTCTCCCTGCTTGTATTTGCCTATAACCTCAACATATACGCAGAATTCTTCATCGCCGTCAACTCCAAGTAGCTTGTCAATATCCCCCTGAATATATGCTCCTATGGCGCAGCAGCCCAAGCCCAAAGCCTCCGCCGCCAAATATCCGTTTTGTCCTATATGTCCAACATCTATCGTAGCAACCTTGTGTGAATGGTGAGTATATCTCCATTCGCATCTGTAGGCGTTAAAAACCCAGAAAATAGCGACGGCGCAGTTAAACCATTGCTTTTTGAGAGCCGCCGTTAAACTTTCTTTCAAGCCTTCCTCGCTTGAAACGTGCACGATAGAATTTCTTGTCGCAATATAGCGGTAAAGGCCGGGCTCAAGGCCGTCCACTTTATCCGCGTAAAAGTAAGTTTCATAAGGGTGGCGGCTGCCTGCCGAAGGCGTGGTTCTGAAAATCCGGCCGGCTTTAATAGCTCTCATGCCGTTACATGCCCATAGGAGAAAGGATAAATCGCTCATGTTAATAGAGCCTTCTCCCAGCTTTCTGCGGGTTACGCGCTCTTCCAAAACCTGAAAAATATCTCTCTTTTTAAGCTCTGCCGTTTTCGGGTCGGGAAGGGGGATGAGATCATTTTCATCAAACGCATCCTCAAACGGCGGCATTGTTATACCCTTAATTTGGTCGGTGCTGCCCATTTCGGCATCCGGCCATTCACTTTTCATAAAAGCTCTGCCTTCTTTAAACATGTGTAAGCCTCCTTATAATTATGCTGCTTTCAAACTAAAGCACCTGCATACGGCCTGTGCTTTAATCGAAATTTAATTTTACATTAAACTGTATAATAATAAAATACCATATACTTAATATCCTTACAATAGCCTTTGCGGGTGTTAAAGGCTTTATATGTCTCCGGTAAATGCTATTGCCATTAGCCATTGATTTATTAAAAAATAGGTGTATACTGATATTAGTTGTTTCGCTAAATGCCAGTAAATAATATGGCGTATTTTTTTTTGAAAATAAGGAGGCATAAATGAACTCAAAATTAAGGTCAATGCTTTTCTTTTCTACGGCGGTGGTGTTTATGATGGCTGCCAGCTTTGCCCATGCAATTACGCCTGTTTTTTTTCAGGGCTTGGGGCTTCATGATTATATGTTCGGCGTTGCCCTGGCAACTATGCTAAGTGTAAACTTCTGCGTATCGCCGTTTTGGGGTAAAATTAATGATTATATTTCAAGCCGCGTATCCCTTCTTATATGCTGCTTTGGATACGGCTTCGGGCAAATGTTTTTCGGCATGGCGAAAACGGAAATTGGTGTGGCGAGTGCCCGCGCTTTTGCAGGCCTCTTTACAGCCGGAACCTTTATAAGTATGATGACCTATATAGTCAATACAACAAAAGATGAGCATAAGCGGGGCTATTATCTTGCTACATATGCCACGATACAGTCCATAGGCGGCGCGTTCGGCTATCTTGTAGGCGGCTTGCTTGGGGAAATTTCTATTGTATTTACATTCAGGGCACAGTATTTGACCCTTATGGCCTGCGGGGTATTATTTTATTTTATTTGTGAAAAGGATGCCAAAATCGATTCAACAGGGCTTAAAATCAGTACGATATTGAAAAAATCCAATCCATTTTCGGCATTTATATCGGCAAAGCATTTTATGAATATGACCTTGGCCATGCTTTTTGTCGTAGTTCTTTTTCAAAATATGGGAAATACTGCTTTTGACCAGTCCTTTAATTATTTTCTCCGTGATAAATTTAATTTCACCTCAGGGTATAACGGCATTATTAAAGGCGTTATGGGCATTATTACCCTTGTTGTAAATTCAACATTAACTATGTGGATAATCAGAAAAACCAATATAAACAAATCTGCAACCTATGTGTTTATGGGCGCTACCGTTACAATGGCGCTGGCGATTATATTCTCTGATAATCCCGCTCCGTATATAACCTTCAATGTATTCTATTTTGCCTTTACAGCTGTTACATATCCGCTCTTGCAAAATATGATTGCCGAAAGCGCCACAGGTGAAAACAGCAATCTCGTCGTAGGCTTTTATAATGCAATTAAATCGCTGGGTTCTGTAGTAGGTGCTTTGCTTGCGGGCGTTTTGTATAATACCTCTGCGATATATCCGTTTATATTTGGCTTTATTGTTTTTATCGGCGCGTGTATTTTCTCATGGGCTTATAGTAAAAGAGTTGAACCTAAAGTGCAGCAGTAGCTTTTATATGATAAAACAATATAAGGAGATGTTGAATTAATGGAAAAATCGAAAGTTTATTTTACCACCATGCGCGCAAAACCAGGTATGAACCTTTTGCAGAAACTTTCAAAGATTATAGTTGAAGCAGGCATCGGCAGCATTGATATGGAGGGGAAATTTGTTGCCATAAAAATTCATTTCGGCGAGCCGGGTAATCTTGCCTTCCTCCGCCCGAATTTTGCCAAAGTAGTTGCTGATGAAGTTAAAAATCTCGGCGGTAAGCCTTTTCTCACAGATTGTAACACTCTGTATGTAGGCAGGCGAAAGCATGCGCTGGAGCATATGGATGCCGCTTTTGAAAACGGCTTTTCCCCAATGTCCACCGGCTGCCAGATAATTATAGGTGACGGGCTTAAAGGTACGGATGAGCTTCTTGTTCCCATAGACGGTGAATTTGTTAAGGAAGCCAAAATCGGCCGCGCAGTTATGGATGCGGATGTTTTTATATCTCTTAACCACTTCAAAGGCCATGAATCAACGGGCTTCGGCGGCGCTTTGAAAAATATCGGCATGGGCTGCGGCTCCCGCGCAGGCAAAATGGAAATGCACAGTGCCGGTAAACCCTTTGTTCATACCGGTGGCTGTATAGGCTGCGGCATGTGCCTTAAAATCTGTGCCCACAATGCTATTTCCATAGCGGATAAAAAAGCCTCTATTGATGAAAATAAATGTGTCGGCTGCGGCCGCTGTATAGGCATTTGCCCTAAGGATGCCGTTAAAACCAAATGGGATGAAGCCAATTCAGTCCTGAACAAAAAAATAGCCGAATATTCCCTCGCTGTCCTTAAGGACAGGCCGCATTTCCACATAAGCCTCGCTATGGATATTTCGCCTTATTGCGATTGCCATTCGGAAAATGATTTAGCCATAATTCCCGATGTGGGCATATTTGCCTCCTTCGACCCTGTGGCCCTTGATGTTGCTTGTGCGGATATGTGTAACAAAGCTCCTGTAATCCCGGGCTCTATGCTGGATGATGCGGGCCATAACCATACCCCCGGCCATGATCATTTCAACCATATGCACCCCGGCACCAGCTGGGAAGATTGCGTAAGCCATGCAGAAAAGCTGGGAATCGGCACCTGCATCTACGAGCTTATTACTGTTATGGAATAGTCAATATATCTGTAAACACATTTAAAAAGCGCACTCCGCTCAGGGGTATGCGCTTTTTTATTGCATTTTTTCTTTATTTAACGTATATTTAATATATCAGCAAAACGCTAAAATTGTAAATTACAAGGAGGAACAATTATGGACAAGGTATACAAAATAATCTTTTCCTATGAAGACGGATCTAATGGAGCGGATGAAAAATTCAAAGGGCTTTTTGACGGTAAATACGGCCAGCTTCTCAAACTTCCAGGGGAAGAATTTCATTTTATCTATGCCGGCCTTGGCAAACAGGATGAATTGAAAAAAGATAAATTAAAAGAGCTCTGCGGTAAAATTGCCAAGGAGCTGAATACTCTTAAGGCTAAAGAGTGCAGTATGGAAATCGGGCATCTTGTTAATGAGTTCGGCAAAAAAATCATAATCCCCGTTATTGAAGGCATTGCTCTTGGCGGATATGTTTTTGAGCAGTATAAGAAAGAGAAGAATGAATACGGCTTCCTTTGCGGCGTAACCATTGATGGTGTTGATATTAATGAAGACAGCGCCCATGCGGAAATTATGGCGGATGCCTTCCATATAGCCGCAGGCGTAAATATGGCAAGGGATCTTGTTAATACTCCGCCTGCTAAAATGACTCCTGAAATCATGAGCCAAAGCATAAAAGGCATGTTCGCAGGCACAGATGTGGAAGTTCTTGTTTTGGGCGAGGCCGAATGTGAAGCGCTTGGCATGAATACCTTCCTTGCAGTGGGCAAATCCTCTGTAAATGAGCCTAAGCTCATTGTTCTGCGCTATTTTGCCAATAAAGATGATGATGAAATTCTTGGCTATGTAGGCAAAGGCATTACATTTGATACAGGCGGCTACAGCCTTAAAAGCAATATGGTAAATATGAAAACCGATATGGCG
>JGI994J12354_10002914_pt1 | contig 16304 bp, 12 predicted proteins | sample IntmicLarv3ML3BL_FD_12354 | JGI IMG/M metagenome (IMG submission 12354) | reverse complement strand
GTCGTCTGTACGTAACACTACTGCTCCTGCCGATAAATGGATTGCAGGAGGTATCCCCATCACCATGATGATGAACATGGAACGTCGCCACGGAGAAATGAAGCCTGTAATACAGAAGGCTTTGGTAAAACTTGACGGTGCTCCATTCAATGACTTTGCGGCAAACAGAGATTTTTGGGCAACTAATACCGATTATGTTTATCCCGGCCCGATACAGTATTTTGGCCCAACAGAAGTCTGTGATGAACCGACAAAAACTCTTCAGTTAGAACAAGGCTCCAAGAAATAAACCGGAGCATAAAATACATACTAAGGGTGCATTTCTTTTTGAAGTGCGCCCTTAATTTTTACAAAAATTCCTTTGAACTACGTTTTATTTGACTTACTTTTGCAGAGTAATAACAACCTCTTAATCGATAAAAAAATGTTTTCAGGAATAGTAGAAGATGCGGCAATAGTAAAAGCCGTAGAACATGATAAAGGAAATATCCACTTTACACTCGGATGCTCATTCGTCGACGAGTTAAAGATAGACCAGAGTATTTCACACAACGGCGTATGCCTTACCATCGTAAGCAAAACGCCTGATTCGTACACTGTTACAGCGATTAAAGAAACTCTCGAACGCTCAAACTTGGGACTTTTAAAAATGGGCGACAAGGTTAATCTCGAACGCAGCATGCTTATGAACGGCAGGCTTGACGGACATATCGTACAGGGGCACGTTGACCAAACAGCTGTCTGCACCTGCGTTACGGAAGCTGACGGAAGCTGGTATTTTTCGTTCGAATACAAATTCGACAAGGAGATGGCGCGACAAGGATATTTGACGGTTGAAAAAGGATCTGTTTGCGTGAACGGTGTCAGTCTCACTGTTTGCAATGCTAAAGACAATTCTTTTGATGTGGCAATCATCCCATACACCTTCGAAAATACAAATTTTTGCCAAATCAAAAAAGACACGGTGGTAAACCTCGAATTCGACATTGTAGGCAAATACATCTGCAAAAGCAGAGCTTTTGAATGAAAAGTGAAAGCACCGATTAAGCGAGAGCAGAAGCAAAGCTTGCTTTAATTATGCCGAGTGCGAGGTGTTTGGACGAAGTCAAAAAATGAAAACTTCAGATTTAACGATTTAAAGTCGTCGGTCGTCGTTAAGAAGCAGTGGAGTGAATAACCACTGCAATGATGCAATCAATTTATTACATTTCGTTTTTTCCAGTTGCCTGACATATAATATATTAGTGTGGCGATAAAGCCTAATGTTATACTTATGCTTATCGCCCACCAAATACCGGTGTATCCCATTCGCTCGCTCAGGTAATAAGCCAATGGAATACGTATAAGCCACAGTGTTACTATCCCTGTAACCATGGCAAACAGAGTATCGCCGGCTCCTCGCATGGCGCCGTTCATCACATTCATTGCTCCGTGCAGTATGAAGACTGCACCGATTATCAACAAATAGTCATATCCTATAGAAATAACTGCTTCATCGGGAGTGAAAATCATCATCATCTCGCGACCGAAAAAGCATATTAACGTAAAAATAATCACCGCAAACGAAACGTTAATAAGCATCGCAAATCGTACGCCCCGGTGAACACGCTCAAACGAACCTGCTCCGATATTCTGTCCGCAGAACGCGGACATGGCGCTCGATAATGTAAGTATAGCCTGCGTTATAAGTGAGTCTATCCTGCCGGCGGCACCGTAAGCAGTCAATGTATCCGTACCAAAAACATTTACAATACCAAGCAGTGTGAGTAGCCCTATAGACAATGAACATTGTTGTACACTAGTCGGCAAACCGATCTTCATACCTTTAAGAAAAAGCGACAGATCAAACACCATATCCTTGCGCTTAAGTGATAATATCGAATGATGTTTTTTTAGATATATCAATGAAGCTGCAACACCGGCAGCCTGAGCTATAATCGTTGCAAATGCTATACCTTCGATATTAAGATCGAAGACAATTATAAACAAAATATCCAGAACAATGTTGACCAATGCTGTGAAAACGACAAAAAACATCGGACGCCTCGAATCACCCATACCGCGGAAAACGGAAAGCAGGCTATTGAATGTAATAAATATAAATGTTCCCGATATATAAATACGGAAGTATTGTACAGCTTCAGGTATTACATCTTCAGGCGTTTTCGTCAGTCGAAAAAACTGTTCAGCGAAAATAACCCCGACAATGGATAGAAAAAACCCTATTAAAAATGTAAATATAAGAATAGAAGAGAAAGCCTGTTGTACCTTTTCATACTGCTTCGCTCCGTAATATTGAGAGATAATAACGGTGATACCGCTTCCTATACCTATAACGAGAGATATTATAAAATAGTAAATAAAAAACGAAGCCGATACTGCCGCAAGCGCCTCTTTCCCAAGAAAATGACCTACTATAACACTATCTGCAAGATGATACGTCTGTTGAAGGAGATTTCCGATCAGCAACGGAAACACAAAAGCCGGAATAATCTTCCATACTTTACCTTGCGTCAAATCACCCTTTGCAGCCAAAATCCTGGTCATAGATCTTTAAGTAAAACTTCGCTGCCCGGCTCTATCATATCATCGCGTGTTTTCAACAACGCCTGCCATTCTGTCTTGAATTGATTCCCTATATCAATCTTGAAATTCTCCGATCCGTACTCGTCAATCTTACGAAGCAGAAAGCCAATACTAATCTTATTTATATCCAATGCAGGTTGATAGTGCATGACACGTTCGTCGTCCTCAGTTATTACTTCCGTTATGACGTCTAACTCCGTCAACAGATACAGGATATCAGTCGTAAGGCGTATAGGTATGCGATTCAATTCAGATAATTCATCTGCCGAGTAAGGAGCCTCACCGTTCTCAAATCTCTTTATTATCAGAGAAGTGATTAGCACTGTAAGAAAATCTTTGTACCTGCGGCTTATATTTTTACTGTCGCGGTCGAAACTGAATTTTTTCACATTCTGTGAAGCATAAGCTATCTCCGCTCCGAACAAGCATAACAACCATGATAATTGCAACCACAACAGCAACAACGGCAATGCAGCAAAGCTACCATAAATAGCATTATACTTGCTTACCCATATCTGGCCGCTTATATAAACAAACTGAAACACCTGAAAAGCAAACCCCGTCACAAACCCGGCTGCCAATGCATTCGGAAAACGCACCTTTGTATTAGGCATCAACATATACAAAACGGTGAAAAACAATACCGTAATTACATACGGGGCAAGGTTAAGCAACGCATCAGCAACAGGCGTCAAAAAAACATACTCCTGAAGGAACGAGTTACCCAATGTAGAAATAAACAGAGACAAACCGCTCGAAATAGTCATAAGCGCCGGCAGAATAATAAACAACGCAAGATAATCGGTTATCTTCCTGTGCCACGAACGTCCTTTTTTTATCTGCCATATATCATTAAAAGTCCCCTCTACAGTAGCAATAAGGTTTATTACCGTATAGAAAAGAAGAAGCATACCTATTCCGATAAAAACACCTCCTTGCGCCATATTCAGGTAGTTATCTACAAAATCGAAAATCTCATTTAATCCGTCTTTTTGGCCGGGAAAATATGTATAGACGCTGTTGCGCACGGTCTCACGCATGCCAAACCCACTTGCAACACCTACGATAACGGCAAGTAAAGGGACTATTGCAAGAAGGGTATTATATGTCAAAGCCGAGGCTTTCGTTGTAAGTTCTTCGCGCTTAAAACCGCGTATGGCAAGTATAATCGTTTTGGCAAGATAAATATATAATTTCTTAAGCCCGCTGATTTCATACTCTGAAATACGCCATATATCATATGTAATAAAACGTATTATCTTCGAAAGCAACTCGCTGATACGGATACCCAAACCGGGTTTGTCATTTTTCTCTTCCATAAACAAAAATGCATCTTTTAAAAAGCAGCCGGCCTGTAAGCCGGGTTCTGTATAATCGTACCTTACGGCACGAAAATGTCTGTCATTTATCTTGATTTGCCGTCGCCGGCAAATTCTTAGCGGTCTACCCCCCGACATCGGGCGGACAACCCTACGTGCGTCGGTATACATGACCTTACAACCCATCAGACGTACCGACCTCCTGCATTACGGCAGAAGCGGTAAGCTCTTACCTCACCTTTTCACCCTTACCTCGCCTAAGCAAGGCGGTTATTTTCTGTTACGCTACTCTACCCTCGCGGATAGCTTCCCGTTAAGAAGGATGGTGTCCTGTGTTGCCCGGACTTTCCTCCCGTTAAAAAAACGAGCGACAAACCGGCCTGCTGCTTGGGGGGCAAAGATAGTGCAAGTTGAGTGCAATTCAAAAAAAGTTTGCTTTTTTTAATTTGGCCGAGACGCCGCGTTTCTTCGTATTTAAACTTTCTCGCCAAAATTATGTCTATTATCCTGTGCCTGACAAAATGACTGCCAGAATTGTTAAAATGATTTTATTGCCGGCTTCACTTAGTTAAGCAGGGTTAATTAGAATACATACTGGTTAAAAGTATAAAAAAAAACGACTGACAGAAAATAATTGCACTTTTTTTGAGTTAAATTTGCAAACGAAAAGTGTTAAATTTAAGAATTAATTTAAAGAACGAGATTATGAATAAGTTTTGGAAAAATGTATTTAATGCCGCTTTAATAATAATAATAAGCGGTGCTGTTGCTGCAGGTGTGACAGCTTATGTAGTAAAGAACAACGGAAAAAATAGTGTTAATAACGAGAATTGGGAAAATTCATTTAAACAACCTGTTCACATGGCGATGCACAACGGTGTCGCTGCCGAAAACAATGATTTCACTTATGCTGCCGAAAAGACAGTCCATGCTGTAGTACATATACAGGTATCGTCTACAGTTACTGCAGAAAGGCAATATAATCCGCTTGAAGAGTTTTTCGGATTTGGTGAACGCCAACGGCCGAGACAGCAACAACGTGTAGGCTTTGGTTCCGGAGTAATCATCTCAACGGATGGTTATATCATTACGAACAATCATGTTATTGAAGGTGCGGATAGTATTGGCGTCACTCTGAATGACAAACGCAACTTTACCGGCAAAGTCATAGGTGCAGACCCTGATACAGATATCGCATTAATAAAAATCGATGCTGACGACTTACAGGCAATTACGTTCGGTGATTCGGAAAGCTTAAAGATCGGAGAATGGGTTTTAGCCGTAGGTAACCCGTTTAATTTGACCTCGACCGTAACAGCCGGCATCGTCAGCGCAAAAGGACGCGGCAATATTTCGAGAGAAAGAGGTCAGAATAGCAAAATAGAGTCGTATATCCAGACAGATGCGGCCGTGAATCGTGGTAATAGCGGAGGAGCTCTTGTAAATACAAAAGGAGAACTTATCGGGATCAATACCGCAATATATTCACAAACAGGTGATTTCGCAGGTTATTCTTTTGCCGTTCCTATTAATATCGCAGGAAAAGTTGCAAACGACCTGAAACAGTATGGAAATGTACAACGTGCAATGCTGGGTGTTACCATAGGCGAGCCGGAACTCGTAAAAAGAGAGCATGACAAAAAAATTAAAGTGTTGGAGGGAGCGTATGTTTCGGATTTTGCTGAACAAAGTTCCGCCAAAGAAGCAGGAATAGAAATAGGTGATGTTATCACTGCTATTAATGGAAACAAAGTAGTATCACCAAGTAGCCTGCAGGAACAAGTATCAAAATATCGCCCCGGTGATAAAGTAAAAGTAACTGTTGACCGCTACGGCACAACAAAAGAATTTACCGTTGAACTGCGAAACATGCAGGGCAGCACTGAAATAAAGAAAAGCGCCGACAGCGCCGAGATTATTGGAGCTGCATTCAAACCGCTAAGCGACAAAGACAAACGCGAATATGGAAGAAACTCCGGCGTCATTGTCGACGAAGTGTCAAAAGGAAAATTCAGGGATTGTGGTATACGCAAAGGGTTCGTCATGGAGATAGTCAACGATCAAAAGATACAAACACCTGAAGATTTTTATAGTATAGTCGATAAAATACTTAAAGGAAACTCAGTAGATAAAGGACTTCTTATCAAAGGATTCTATCCCAATTCCAGGTCTACAAGACATTATGCGATAGACCTTATCGACTAAAAGAACATTAATTAATGTAAAAAACGGGGTGCGACATAGTGATTTATTAAAAATAATTACTATATTTGCACCCCCCAAATACATAACAAAGGGCGTATTAGCATGAGACAATTAAAGATAACGAAATCCATAACCAACCGTGAGAGTGCTTCGCTTGACAAGTACCTTCAGGAAATAGGTCGCGAAGATTTGATCACAGTTGAGGAAGAAGTTGAATTGGCGCAAGCCATAAGAAAAGGCGACCGCAGAGCTTTGGAAAAGCTTACGCGTGCTAATCTTCGCTTTGTCGTATCGGTAGCCAAACAATATCAAAACCAAGGACTTAGCTTACCTGACCTTATCAATGAAGGAAATCTCGGCTTGATAAAAGCCGCCGAAAAATTCGATGAGACAAGGGGATTCAAATTTATCTCGTACGCTGTATGGTGGATTCGCCAGTCTATACTTCAAGCATTGGCTGAACAATCGCGTATAGTACGTTTGCCGCTTAATCAGGTGGGTTCGCTCAACAAGATAAGCAAAGCTTTTTCACGCTTCGAGCAGGAAAACGAACGTAAACCTTCACCCGAAGAATTGGCAGAAGAGCTTGATATCCCGGTTGACAAAATATCCGATACATTGAAAGTATCAGGTCGCCATATATCTGTTGATGCTCCTTTCGTTGAGGGCGAAGACAACAGTTTGCTTGATGTACTCGTGAATGACGATGCGCCGATTGCCGACGGCGAACTGATGAACGAATCATTATCAAAAGAGATAGACCGCGCTCTATCTACACTGACCGACAGGGAAAGCGAAATAATAAAAATGTTTTTCGGTATCGGCTGTCAGGAAGTGACTCTCGAAGAGATAGGCGACAAGTTTGGACTGACACGCGAACGCGTTCGTCAGATAAAAGAAAAAGCAATTCGTCGCTTGCGCCAAGGCTCAAGAAGCAAATTGCTGAAAGCTTACTTAGGATAATAAATACTTTACAGAAAAAAATACGGCGCGTTGGATAATCAATATTTTATCCAGCGCGCTATTTCTTTAAAGCTCGGCTTCTTGCCGTACATAAGTATACCGATACGATAAATACGCGAAGATACCCATACGGAAAAAACAGCCGATGAATATAACAACACTAACGAAACAAGTATCTGCCAGAATGGTATCTCATAGGGAATACGAACCATCATAACAATAGGCGATGTGAAAGGGATCAACGAACACCAGAAAGCCATCGGGCCGTCAGGATTTTGAATACTGTAAATCCCTGCGTAAATCGCAAAGATCAGAACAACCATCATGGGAGCCATAAACTGCTGTGCATCTTCCGGATTATCGATAGCTGACCCTATTGCTGCATATAATGAAGCGTAAGAGATATACCCGCCCACAAAGAATAAGACGAAATAGACCATTATCTCCACAAAGTTAAACGATTTCAACATAGAAAACATATCACCGGCAATGCCCGGTATACCCTCAACCATCCCGGGTTGTAATCCCGCCTGCATCCCTGCCTGCATCGCAGCTATATCATCTGCACCTGTGCTTAATCCAAGAAACACACCTCCGGCACTAACAAAAACAACTGTCAGTACACACCAGATAAAAACCTGCGTAAGCCCGACAAGCCCTATTCCGATAATCTTGCCCATCATCAAATCGAACGGGCGGACTGACGAAACCATTATTTCGACGATTCGGTTAGTCTTTTCCTCCATAACGCCTTGCATCACCATCGCACCATACATCATCAAAAACATATATATTATGAATGTAAAAATAAAACCAATAACACTTGTGATTTCGGATGATGATTTGTTCGCCGTTCCGTCTTTACTCCATTTTATTGTCTGAACATCAATACTTACACGGCTGCTCTTTATTATCTCGTCAAGGTTAGGTATATTGAACGATGCACGTTTCTCCTCTTCAAGGTACCGGCTCAAAGTGTTATTCACCTCCCGCTTAAGATCTGCAGGAATTTGTTTTTCGGAATAAAGAGCTACAGCTTTGGGATTTATCAACAAATCATTTGTAATCTCAAGAAATGCGTACATCCCCGAACTGCTCTCCCTTGACTTTTCAATCGATTCGGAACTGCCATCCATACTAATAAAGCGAAATTTATCGGTATCCTTGAAAAGTGCGGCATACTTGCCGGTACGGTCAATGACTGCAACATCATAAATATCACCGCTCTTAATCGTCGAAAGCCATAACGGCACAAACATTAACGCTGTTAACAATACCGGTGTAAGCAATGTCAGGATTATAAACGACTTTTTATTCACACGCCGCAAATATTCCCGTTTTGTAATTATCCCTATTTTTTTCATATCGTTGCCCCTCCTACTGCTTTTAGGAACACTTCATTCATCGAAGGCAATTCTTCGGTAAATGAAAAAATCTCGTGTTGACGGATTAATAGATTTAACAGTTCCGAGTTACTTATTTCTTTCTCTTTGCGTATACGTACATTTAGAGTATTGTTGCGCCCGGGTGTTTCGGAAATGACAGAATACACATCTGTATCCGGAAAAAACCTGTCATTCAGGATATTTACATCAAAAGTATTTGATTTATACCTGTTGCGCACTTCGTCAACATGACCCGACAAAACGACCTCCGACTTGTTTATCAGGGCTATTTCGTCGCATATCTCCTCAACCGATGCCATGTTATGAGTAGAGAATATTATTGTGTGGCCGCTACTTTTCAATTCGAGAATCTCTTTCTTCAACAATTCTGTATTAACAGGGTCGAAGCCGCTGAACGGCTCGTCAAATATCAGCAAATCAGGCTCATGAATAATAGTCACAATAAACTGCACTTTTTGTTGCATTCCTTTTGACAGCTCCTCAAGATTTTTATTCCACCATTGCATGATATCAAACTTCTCAAACCAAACTTTCAGGCGTCGTTTGGCTTCGGGTATGGTAAGACCTTTAAGTTGAGCTAAATATATTGCCTGCTCACCGACCTTCATCTTTTTATATAACCCGCGTTCTTCAGGTAAATATCCTATGCGGTAAATGTCAGACGATTGCGATGGGCGTCCTTCGAACAATACTTCGCCGCTATCCGGAGCCGTAATGCGGTTAATGATGCGTATAAGGGTCGTCTTACCTGCCCCGTTAGGTCCAAGCAATCCGAAAATTTTCCCTTGGGGAACGCTTATGCTCACATTATTCAAAGCACGGTGGTTTGAATATTGCTTTACTACATCTTTTGCTTCTAAAAAGTACATTTATATATAGCTTATTTAAAAATTTCCTTTTCTAAAGGGAACCTCTAAAAACACATAATTCAAGGCTTGCGACCAAGACAAAAGCGGAGTTTACTTTTGTAAATGAGCATTTTGTCGAGGGAGCGTAACGCAGAAGTTTGGGTTTTTAGAGGTTCCCTAAAACTTATCTGCCTATTCCTGTTATAGTCCTGTCGCCAAGCTCCTTACTCAACAAGCACTTTATGTTATCTAAGTCTTTCTGCTCCCTTAACAACCACATACCTTTTTCATCATCCGATTGATACTCTCTTATCTGCTTTTTTATATTATCAATCTTATAATTTATATCAGCATATTTCAGAACAAATATATCATGAATAATCCAACGTTCCAATTGTTCACGTTCTTTATTTGCTCTTCGCTCCTCTTCTTTCAACCGCTGCTTTTCGTCATGTAAAGCAGTCAATTTTAATCCGGTATCGCTTTCGTCTTTGAAAAATTTGCTCAGATGATATTTTGAACTCATCATTTCGACAGCCAACTTACTTATTTCAAGATCGGTGTTGGAAAGAAAAAAATGTGAAGCAACAAAATTTTCATCTTTGCACTGCTCGACTGCATCATCTAATATCTGTTTGTATAAAGGAGTTTGTATTGCAATATCATCACGTTCCAATTCCATGGATATATACTCGGCAACTTTTATAGCGCGTGTATTTTCTTCACCTTCTCCGTCATAGCCCAAAATACGCTCGCCGTAGCGTACAACATAACGTATCAGAGCCGATTCATATTTTTTAAAAGGATTATATTTATTATGTGGTTTTTCCGTAACAATTTCGGTATTCGGCTTTACATCACCGGTCAACAAATCCTGTTCTGTAGAAGGATTTGCAGCGTCATGACCAATTTTCAAAGACAAGCTATCCTCAGGTAGGGATGATTCGCCTTGTTTACTTTCCGATAGTTGTTCTTGTCTACCTTGTTGCGACTCTCCAGGTGTTGTCGGCAAACCTCTTTGTCGCTCTTCAATCTGTCGCGCTGAAGATTTTGGACGACTCCTAATCTTCATTACTTCATTAATCAACACCTGTTCGCTTTCGTCAAGGAGATTACTACACTCTTTTATATATACGGAGCGCATGATATTGTCCGGAATAACAGCTACCGATTCCATCAAATCTTTTATAAGACTTGCTTTTTTTATCGGGTCATTGCCTGCATCTTTAAGCAGCAACGAGGCTTTGAACCGAATAAAATCCACCTCATTTTCCTTAATGAAAAGAGTAAAATCGAACGAATTGCGCGAGCGGGCAAAAGAGTCCGGGTCTTCCCCTTCGGGAAGAAGCACTATCTTTACGTTCATACCCTCCTCAAGAAGCATGTCTATTCCTCGAATAGCGGCTTTTATTCCGGCCGCATCACCGTCGTACAACACAGTGATATTATTCGTAAAGCGGCGTATCAGACGAATCTGTCCGTATGTAAGAGATGTTCCCGACGAAGCTACTACATTCTCTACACCTGTCTGATGCATAGATATCACATCGGTATATCCTTCAACCAGAAAACATTTATCGGCTTTGACCATCGCCTGTTTGGCAAAGTATATTCCGTACAACTCATAACTCTTATGATATATCTCACTGTCGGGAGAGTTGACATATTTTGCAACTTTATCTTTCTTTCCGAGGACACGACCGCCGAAAGCAACGACCTTTCCACTAATCGTATGTACAGGGAAAATAACACGACCGTAAAAACGATCGGAGACACTCCCGTCATCACGCTTATACACAAGTCCCGTATTCAACAGATATGATTCGTTAAAACCGTGATTCAATGCGCTTCGCGACAGATCATCGCGCTTACTGAGGCTGTATCCGAGTTGAAACTTCTTTATTGTATCTTCACGAAAGCCGCGCTCGATGAAATAAGCCATTCCTATATTTCTACCTTCCTCGTGATCCAATAATCGTGATGTAAAAAACTTCTGCGCCCAACTGTTCACAATCATCATACTTTCACGGTCGCTCCTCATCTGCTTTTCCTCATCGGAAAGCTCACGCTCCTTAATCTCTACACCGTATTTTTTTGCTAAATAACGCAAAGCTTCAGTATATGAAACTTGCTCGTGCTTCATCACAAACTGTACTGCCGTACCACCCTCGCCGCAAGCAAAACACTTACATATATTTTTGGAAGGAGAGACATAAAAAGAAGGCGTAGAATCCTCATGAAATGGACATAGTCCGACATAGTTCACCCCCCTTTTCTTTAGCGTTATAAAATCGGATACTACATCTACTATCTGCGCAGCGTTATATATTTTATCAACTGTAAATTTGTCTACCATCTTACATAAATTCAAAGCTACAAAAATAGATATTATTTACCGAAGAAATCTTATCCGGATTATAATAGTTTTGAACAAATAAACAGAACTGTTTCAACATACAAATAACATACTTATTAACAAACAGTCAACATTCATAAAAATTATTCGTCGACTATGCTGAATAATTGGCCGGCAGTTATTATCTTTGCAGAAGTATGAAACAATTTTTTATTACAGCAAGGGGCGTTTTTTTTCTTATAAGCGCCATAATTACAACAAGCGTCAATGCGCAGGAGCCAGACCCTGCGATGATAAAAATGATGCCCGATATCCCTGTGGAGATAACGGAACCTGCACTGCGTGCGGAATATCTGACAATGCATTTTTGGGATAAATTTGACTTCAATGACGCATCCTTTTTTTTAAACAACGATCTGCCGGAACGCTGTTTTGTAGATTTTGTCGATTTATTATCTATCGTTCCTGTCGAGATTATGGAAAAGTCCATTGATGTTCTCTTGAAAAAATCGGAAGCATCAAAACAGGTATTTTCATTCATCATGAAACTTAGTGAACGGTATTTATACGAGTCGGAGTCACCGGTATTCGACGAAGAAAAACTCATCCCTTTCATGCTATATGCTCTTCAATCGTCATTTCTCGACGATACGGAAAAGATACGCCCGCGTTTTCTTCTCGAAAACATTTCCGTCAACAGAACCGGAACAGTTGCGAATGATATTGATTTCATCCTTATAAACGGAGAAAAAGGCAATCTCCATTCCGTAAATACCGAGTTTACGTTACTATATTTCAACGATCCGGAATGTGAAGATTGTGCAATGCTTACGAAACAGCTTATTGCGTCAACAGCTGCAAATAGCCTGATAAACACGGGAAAACTTAAAACTATAATGGTATATCTCAATGACGATATCGAAGCATGGGAAAAACATGCATCCGAAATTCCTGACACATGGATATACTCTCGTGATGCGGAACAAAAAATAATTATTGATGGTATATACAATATAAAACAATTTCCTACGATTTATCTTTTGGATAAAGACAAAAAAGTGATTCTGAAAGATACAACATTCGATAATATTGAAAGTTACTTCAAGAATCTTTAATCCACAAGAAACAAACTTTTATGGAAGACAAAAAGATAAAATTGAGAGTACAGGGTCTGACAAACAGCCAGATACAATCCGGTGCATACGCATTGGTGCTCGCAGAAGAAGGATTAAGGCGCATTCCGATTATTGTCGGCACATTCGAAGCTCAGTCCATTGCAATAGCACTCGAGGGTATTAATCCGGCACGACCGTTGACGCACGATTTGTTTATAGCGTATACGAAAGCGACCGAATACAGCATGAAAGAAGTTTTTATACACAAGTTCGAGGATGGTGTGTTCTATTCGGAAATAATATTGAGTAACGGACATAGTACCATAAACATCGACTCGCGTACTTCCGACGCTATTGCAATAGCATTACGTACAAATTGCGGTATCTATACAACTGAAGATATAATGATAAAATGCGGCATAGTACTCGATGAAAACAATCATATTGAAAGTCCCGGCGAACCGTTGCCCGAAGAACTTACCGCAGATGATCTTCAGGACATTGTGAAACTTAGAAAACAACTGCGCGCACTAAAAAAGAAGGATATAGAAGAACGAATGGCAAAAGCTGTTGCAAAAGAAGACTACGAATTTGCCAAAATTTATAAGGACGAGTTGCTTCGCAGAGAGGCAGAGAAAAATAATTAATATCTTCGGAATGGAACAGTTATTCTATGCACCGGACATTGCTGTCGACCCCGTACTGCCGGAAGACGAATCGCAGCACTGCGTTCGTGTGCTGCGGCTAAAAGAGGGTGACAGCGTAACGATAACAGATGGAAAAGGATACCTCTACACCGCAATATTAGAAAATGCTCACCCTAAACATTGCAGGGTAAATATTACTGAACGACAACCTCAAAAACCTCTTTGGGATAACGAAATACACATTGCTGTTGCACCGACGAAGAATATTGACCGCATGGAGTGGTTTGTAGAAAAAGCGACAGAGATTGGAATAAACACCATAACATGCCTGTGCTGCCGCCACTCCGAACGCCGAGAGATCAAACTGCAACGATTGAACAAAATTGCCGTAAGTGCAATGAAACAATCGCAGAAAACTATCCTCCCGCAAATAAACGAAATGACTGATTTTAATAAATTCATTTCGCAAGAATTCAACGGACAGAAAATGATTGCGCATTGTACCGAAGACAAGAATATCTCTATAAAGGAGGCATACAATCCCGGCAACAATGTATTAATATTGATAGGTCCCGAAGGAGATTTCAGCAACGACGAGATAAATGCAGCCATCTCAGTCGGATATACTCCGGTTACACTCGGCAAAAGCCGACTGCGAACAGAAACAGCCGCACTCGTTGCGTGCCACACGATTCACTTTTTAAAGTAAAAAGTGAAAATGAAAAGTGAAAAATGAAAAATGAAAAATGAAAATGCCGATTAAAAAAATTATATTTTTATCAGTAATATCAATAATATACGCTGCCCCGTGTATATCGCAAAGTGATATATACGGCTCTACCGGCTATAAAATCGAAGCCTTCGGTTCGGCGGCGACAGATAAGTACACCCCTTTCCATACAGTCAGCAATAAATACGGAATAGTTCCTTTGGAAGCAGGCAATGCTTATTTACGAACAGGGGTATTTCACAACCGGGCAGCTGAAAACGGTTTTCAATGGAGTGCCGGTATCGATATCGTAGCAAGCGCTCCACGCTATCGTAATGTATATATACAACAATTGTTTGCATCAATAAGATATAAAATTCTTGAGCTTTCTATCGGAAGTAGAGAAAATTACAACTCGCTGTGGGATAAAAACTTAAGCAGTGGTGATTTTATTTTATCAGCAAATGCGCGTCCAATTCCCGAAGTTAATGTATCTGTTCCGCATTTTACGCCTGTACCATTTACAAAAGGGATTTTTCAATTTAAAGGAAACTTTGCCGTAGGGAGATCATTCGACTCCGATTATTTTGAATATTTTGCAAATGATAATCAACAATATATTCGTAACATCCTTTGGCATCATAAATCACTTCATATCAAAATCATAGACCCTCAAAGTAATTTCCCTCTTACTGCAACGTTAGGTATTCGCCATTTAGCGCAATGGGGCGGTGTCTCGTCAAACCCCGAAATCAAAAATATGTCTCAATCAGTCAAAAGCTTTATTGATGTAATATTAGGGAGGTATGGAGGTGATAGGAAAGATGTAAACAATTTCACAAATGTTCTTGGTAACCATAATGGCAGCTACGAAATAAAGCTTGGTTACCTCAACTCTTTGTTTGATATATTTATTTATAAACAACATTATTTTGAAGATGCATCAGGTATTGATTTATACAATATTAAAGACGGTTTATACGGCATTCAAGCTAACATTCACAATTTTACGCCCATAAATAAAGTTGTTTTTGAATTTATAAACTCCCGCGACCAAAGCGGCCCTGTACATTATATCGTATTTGACCGCGAAAAGTATCCCGGTGGTTATGGAGGAGGCGGTGATGATTATTACAATAACTTCGAATACCTGACCGGAGTGTCGTACTTCAATCGCAGCATTGGCTCCCCGCTACTAACATCTCCCGAATACAACAAAAAAGGAGAATTAGGATTTAAAAACAATCGTATCCGTGCTTTCCACTTAGGTATTCAGGGATACATTTCCAAACAAGTATCATACCGCATACTGGCTACATCAATGGAAGGCTGGGGTACGCCGGTTTGGCCGCTACCACAAAAAGATAATAATTTTTCTTGTGCCGCTAAACTATCATACTGTCACCCTCGCCTTGACGAATGGCTTTTCTCCGGAGAAATTGCCGCCGACTTTGGCTCAACAATATACGGTGACAATACCGGAATAAGCATCTCCGTAACAAAAACAGGAATCCTGAAAAAATGGTACTAAACAACTGAAGTCGCTAAAAAAATATATATAAAATCGCTTGTTATTTTGAAATAATAACAATTACCACTATCTTTGAATACTCGAAGATAGGCTGCACCTCGGAAGTTCGAAACAAAAGCAAGCTTTTATTTTGATATTCTCTCGGCTTGCACTATCTTTGCCGACGCAAACAATATACATTTAGCGATACTGAAGAGTCAGTTTCCAATTATGAATACCTTGGGGTTGACCGGTTTTGACAGCGGGTAGAAGTGGTTTGTAAGCATGCAGTGCGTCGTTGGCCGGCACTATAATCTCGGATGACAAAAATTTAACTGGCGAAAGAAATTATGCTCTCGCTGCTTAATCGAATAATAGTAGATTAAAGCTTCATCCCGACACTAGGTGTTGGGACGAGACATCACCCGGATGCTGTGGCTTCGAAGCGGTCCGATCAGGTGGTGCAGATGTATCGGAGATAGTCTGACGGAAGTCCCGTACTTCAGATGAAAATTAAGGGAATAAGGTTGTGGTAGGTGGCTTCGGTCTTGCCATAACACGAAAATCAAGGCGAAGATAAGCATGTAGAAAGCAAATTAATTCCTCGTTTGGACGAGAGTTCGAATCTCTCCAACTCCAC
>JGI994J12354_10002913_pt1 | contig 16309 bp, 13 predicted proteins | sample IntmicLarv3ML3BL_FD_12354 | JGI IMG/M metagenome (IMG submission 12354) | reverse complement strand
GCACCAAATGGCCAAAACATTGGAACGAGCGAAGCGAAGTTTCAGTTTTGGGAGGCTTTTCTTTGGTTACTTTCTTTTTCCGCCAAAAATCTGAAAGCAGAAAGTAATGAAGATTGCCTAAATTACAGAGGAGAAGCTGATTTTATTTAAAAAGAAAGTGACTCCCGCGGAAGGCGAAAGGGAAAGAAATTCTAAAAGAAAAAAACAATAAAGGGTCTCTGACCTCAAAAGGAAAAAAGCCTATGAAAGGAGATAAAAAATAAGAATACACTATCTTTCACTATCTTTGGACAAAATTCGGAAAGCGTGAAAAAAATATCGTTCATACTGCTTTTTACTTTTTCCATGCTGGTCCTCCCGGCACAGAAGGTGGGGCTTGTGCTTAGCGGTGGCGGGGCCAAAGGGCTCTATCACGTGGGAGTGCTTAAGGCGCTAGAAGAGAACGGAATCCCCGTGGATTTTGTATCCGGAGCTTCGATGGGAGCCATAGTCGGAGGTATGTATGCTGCCGGTTACTCGCCCGACGAGATGCTGGAATTCTTTGTTACCGATTCTGTCCGTTCTTGGCTTACGGGGCGCATGCCCGATAAATACCGCTATTATTTCAGCCGTTTCGAACCGACGCCCGAGATGGTGGCGATCAATATCAATACCGACACGACCCGCAGCCAGATGTTGCAACTGCCTACGAACCTCATATCGCCTTACCGCATCGACCTGGCATTTATGAATATGATAACTCCCGCTTCGGTTGCTGCGGAGGATAATTTCGATAACCTGATGGTTCCTTTCAGGTGTGTGGCTTCGGATGTTTATCACAAAAAGGAGGTGGTTTTATCCGACGGAAGCCTCTCTTTTGCCATACGCGCATCGATGGCTATTCCGTTTGCATTTTCGCCTCTTCAGAAAGATTCGATTTTGCTCTACGATGGAGGAGTATATAATAACTTCCCATGGCAGCCTCTCGACAGTGCTTTCCATCCGGATATTTACATCGGGTCGATATGCGCCACAAATTACGAAAATCCAGGGAAGGACGATCTTATAAACCAGGTATCCGTTATGGTTACCGGCATTACGGACTATACCCTCCCGGATTCAACCGATATCATAATCCGTCGTAAGTTCAATGATGTGAGTACATTAGACTACACCCGGGCAGCCTATATTATGGCGCGCGGCTATGAAGACGCGATGAGGGAAATGCCCGAAATACTCAATAAAATTCAGCGAAGGGTGACCCCGGCCGAAGTTTCGGTAAAACGCGAAAAGTTCAAAAGCAAGATAAAACCGTTGGTTTTTGAACAGGTCCTGATCGAGGGTCTTACCACCCGTCAGACCGATTACGTGATGCGCCAGCTGGGTCTGAGCAGCGACCAGATAGTCGATGCGGCATATTTCGAGCGGAAATATATGCCTATATTGGCGGCTAACGTATTTACCGCTGATTTTCCGGAAGTCACTTTTAATCCCGAAACCGGTTACTATCGCCTGCGGATAAAAATGTATACCAAGCCGAGCATGAAATTTTCGTTGGGCGGAAATATATCTTCCACATCGCTCAATCAGCTTTATATGGGCTTCCAATACCGTACCGTGGGGACTACCGCATCGACATACCGTGTGGACGGATATCTGGGGACTTACTATAATGCAGTTCGTGTAGGGGGGCGGCACGACCTTTATACCCAGTTCCCTTTTTACATAGATTATAACTACGGCTACGAGTCTATCGACCGCGATACTTATAACAGCAAAGCATACTATAAAAACCAGCCGTGGAGGTATGAAAAACATAACAATAATTACATTTCCAGTTCGATCGCCGTTCCAGTATTGGGTAACGCTGCGTTCCGGGGAAAATTATCGTGGGGAGTTACCAACGATGAGTATTATCACACATACCACACCGCCGAAGACCGGGCTGATCACAGCAGGTTTACTTACGGATCGATAGGTTTCGAAATCCAGAAGCACACGCTCAACTATCCGCTATATTCCCAATCGGGCGTCGATCAGATGTTTTCGGTACTGTATAATACCGGACTTGAAATGTATAAACCGGGCTCTACTGTACTCAGGGACGATGCCAGGAGTTTTAAAGGAAAGAACCGAAACTGGTTTGAAATTTCCTACAAAAGGGAACATTATGTGGAGACAGGAAGATGGTTTACCTTTGGTTATCTGATCGAAGCAGTATATTCTAACCAGAAGCAATTTGCCAATCAACTGATAACTTCAATGAAGGGTCCGTCTTTCACCCCTACTCCGACAAGTTATACGATATTTATGCCCGAATACACAAGTACCGCTTATGCAGGCGCAGGGGTTATTCCTACTTTTAATTTTATAGGTAATACGTTTTATGCCAAAACATACGCGATGGCTTTCCTGCCTAAAGAAATCCTATACAATCATGGCTGGAGAAGCGGAGACCTCTGGAATCGCCTCAATGACAAGGCCGAATTTATCTTCGGCGGTTCGCTGGTTTACCAGACGCGAGTGGGGCCAGCCAGCCTTACGGTAGAAAAATATTCTACCGGATCTGCCAATTGGAACGTGATACTTAACTTCGGGTATACTCTTTTCCGCAAACGTCCTTACTAATGTTACGAAAACTGGCATCGCAAACGGCGGTATACGGAACTAGCGCTATTTTAAGCAAGTTCCTCAATTACCTTCTGACCCCGTACCTGACCCGTATTATGATCGAACCTGTCTACGGACAGGTCAGCGATTATTATTCGGTGATCCCTTTTGCCAATGTCGTACTGACCATGGGACTCGCGACGGGTTATTTCCGATATATCAATAAATGTGAATCCGAGGGCGACCGCAAACGTTTGTTTACTACCGTATGGGGATTTGTCAGTATGCTGTCCGTGCTCTTTTTTGCCTTTGTGTTGATGTTCCGCGGGCAAATCGCCACTGCGATGGACTACGGGCAAGTCACATGGTACCTGGTTGTAACCGGTGCGCTTATAATGGTGGATAATATCGCCGCTATTCCGCTTGCCTCGCTCAGGCAGCAGGGTCGGGCTCTTCGCTATACGGTGGTCAACGTGACCGGCGTGGTGGTCAACGTTGCCTGTTGTGTGCTTCTATACAGTTTTATACCCGGAGCGAAATCTTCGCCGGGATGGGTACTGGTTGCCAACCTTATCGCCAGCACGGTATCCCTGCTGATGCTCCTGCCGGGAGCCTTCAAAATGATAGGTAAGCTGTTCTCCCGCAAGTTGCTGTTGAACATCCTGGCGTATTCCATCCCGCTGATGATAGCCGGACTGATGGGTACGGCGAGCGATTTTATCGACAGGCAGATGCTCAAATTCATGATACCCGGCACCGAAGGTCTTGCGCAAATGGGGATATATTCGGCAGTGGGCAAAATTGCAGCATTGATGGTGATATTCAGGCAAATATACACACTCGGGGCTGAGCCCTTTTTCCTGCAAAAATTTCCCAAAGAGGAATTTTTGCGTATGAATGCCGCTGCGCTTAAGTATTTTACGATCGCAGGATTAGGAATATTCCTGGGGATAATATTTTTTAAGGATATCGTAGCTCTCCTTGTCGGGGCTCGGTTCCGCGAAGGTATGGATATCCTGCCTTTGCTGCTGGCCGCCAATCTTTTCTGGGGCCTGCTTGTCAACCTCTCGTTCTGGTACAAAATTGCTGACGTCACCCGATATGCCATATATGTAACCGTGATCGGGCTTGCCTTGACCGTAATACTTAACTTGGTACTGATACCGATGTACGGCTATGTAGGTTCGGCATGGGCGCGGGCGATTTCCGCGCTGTTGATGGTCGTTGTCAGTTATATTTTCAATCAGGCACACTACCGCGTGCCTTACGACATGAAGCGGATCGGCTTTTATTTTCTGTTGGCGGGAGCTATGTATGCCATATCTATTCCTCTTGACAGCCTTACTGCTGTTCTGCAATACTCTTTGAAAATTTTGTTACTTTTGGGTTTTGGAGCCGGGGCTCTTAAAATCGAAAAGATAAACCTTACTGCAATATGGAAAAAGTAAAAGTTATAAACCGCTCGTCTAATCCTCTTCCAAAATACGAAACCCCTTTTTCGGCCGGGCTCGATATCCGTGCCGATATTACCCAGCCTATGACCATAGCGTCTCTGGAAAGGGCCATGGTCCCTACCGGGCTTTATACCGAGATTCCCCAGGGTTACGAGATACAGGTGCGTCCGCGCAGCGGGCTGGCCGCCAAATACGGAATTACAGTGCTTAACAGCCCCGGAACGATAGATGCCGACTACCGAGGGGAGATAAAAATTATACTAGTTAATCTCTCTAACGAGACTTACGTACTCAATCCGGGTGAAAGGGTGGCCCAGCTTGTATTTGCAAAATGCCACAACCTTGAGTGGGAAGAGACGACAGAACTTAATGAGAGCGAGCGGGGTGCCGGCGGTTTCGGCTCGACGGGCAAGGAATAAAACAGCATTCTCGACGTTAGTTCTTAAAAGCGGTATTTTGCCGCCTGGTGACCAAGCGGCATTTTTGGAAACGTTAATAAACAGATGAACTTTAAGCGCGTATTATATTTAATCATATTGACCGGGTATTTGTCGGGCGGGACTCTTTTCGCTGTGGAGAAATACTCGCTCAGGCAATTGTCGGAATCTAATCCCGAGGCGACCGTATCCTATATGTTCGCAAACGGAGTTAAATACTATATTCTGGGGCAGCAGCGCGAAGCAAATGCAACTTTTTCCGATATCATTAAGCTGGATCCCTCTCACGCTCCCAGTTATTTCTATCTGATGCGCCTGAGGGCGGATAATGAGGATTACGAGCAAGCTTTGGAATATATCAATGTGGCTGTGGCCCTCGACAGTTCCAACAGTCAATACCGCGAGGCGCTGGGAAGAATGCTGCTGGGGCAGGATGATATGCAAGGCGCTAAAAAAGTATACGACCAACTTTTGGCCCAAAATCCTAATGCCAGCGACAACTACATAATCGCCGCGGCTATCGCCCAAATGACCGGAGATACCGGACGCGTACTCGAACTGGCCGAAATTTACGAATCACGCTGGGGGCTCGATCCCCGACTGGTGGATATTAAACGGATGGCATTGGTGAACACTAAACGGTATTATGAAGCTCGCGACTATATGGCGCAACTTGCCGGAGAGTTTCCGACCGAGCCGTTATTCCGTATCCAGCTTGCCGAACTCAACGCTACTCTTCGCCAGGATACTCTGGCCCTTGAAAATTACCATATAGCCATCGGGCTGGATCCGACCAATCCGGGAGGCTATTTTGCCCTTTCGGAGTATTACCGTATCAAAGGGGATATGTCCCAATCGCTGAAGACCCTGCTGCCGGTTTTCCGTAGTCGTGATGCGGATCCCGCGATGAAAATAATGTACGCCGACCAATATTTTTTCCATTATGCCCTTTATCCTGCGAATTACAAGGAAGTAAACGACCTGGTTTTTGCCATGATGCTTGCCAATCCCGAAGACCCCAAAGTTTTGAGCATCTACGGACGTTTCCTTATGTTTGTCGGAAGGTTAGATGAAGCTGCGGCCTTTTATCGCAACAAGATCGAAGAAGGAGTTGCCGATTACGATGCTTACCAACGAATCATAGATATCGAATTATTCGGTAATCAAAATTATGATTCGGCCTACTATTATATAAATAAAGGGTTGGAGGTTTTCCCGCAGCAATACGAACTGTACACACGGCTTTCCACGCTTCGTTGGAAGCAGGATGACAAAAAACAAGCCCTCAAAGAGCTTGACAAAGCCGAGAAAGTTGTCATCGAAGACATCGACCGAAGTAAAATATACGCCATCCGCGGCGACCTCTGCTACGAAATGGGTAATAGCAAAAAGGCTTTTGCCGCGTATAAAAAGGCTATAAAATTAGATCCGGACAATTCGATGGCGCTTAATAATTATGCCTACTATCTTAGCCTTATGAACAAAGATATGGAGTTGGCCCTTGAAATGAGTATACGTTCCAATGATTTATCTCCGTCGAATCCTACATATCTCGATACCTATGCGTGGATACTCCATGTTATGGGCCGCGATCAGGAAGCCCTTAATATTATGCGCCAAACTATAGCCCTGAGCAGCACCGAATCTCCCGAATTACTTTTCCATTATGCCGAGATCCTGTATGGTGTCGGCGAAGATTTCCTTGCACGTACATATTGGCAACGCGCGGGCGAGGCCGGTTACGATAACGATATAATTCAACAACGCCTGGCTTTTCCCCAGGTCAATAAAAACACTGAAAAAGATGAATAAATTTTATTACGGTCTCGCTATAATTGCGACCACACTTGCAACAAGTTTCAATGTATCCCGTGCGCAGGATATTTGTATCGAAGAGGTAGAACCCTGTATTGAAGAGGTAGAACCTTGTTATGAAGAGGTTTACGAGGAAAGTTCCTATCTGGAATATTTTGATGAAGCAAACATCCAATTTATTAACTTTTATGCCGGGATGGCTATCCTGGGTATTGTCGAAGGTAATGACCAGATCGCAATCCGGGCCCGGGCTATCGCAGAGTTTATCGCGGCGGGCGACAACGAAACATTAAGCCGCGCTTATCAGATGTCCGGTGAGATGTTTCACGAGATGGATGAATGGGAGAAATGTTACGTAGGGATGAATATCGCAATGGAATATAATTCCGAGAACGATAATTTGCTCAATAACTATGCTTATTTCCTGAGCCTTCAGAACAAGGATATGGACAAAGCTCTCGATATGATCGAGCGCGCCTTAGAGGTTGATCCATACAACCCTTTCTACCTCGATACCTACGGTTGGGTGCTCCATGTTTTGGGCCGTGATACCGAGGCAGTTGAAGTTATGAAAAGAGCCGAGCCCCTGGTGGTAGAAAAACTGGGTGAATTTTATTTCCATTACGGAGATATCCTCTACGAATTGGGCGATGACCGGGCAGCGCGTAAATACTGGCGTAAAGCGGGCAATGAAGGCTGGGACGAAGATGTTATAGATGACAGGTTCGAGCGCCCTACGGCAAAAAAACGTAAAACTAAAAATGAATAATAGGGGTATAAGAAGAATCAGATTTATACTTTTTACCGTATTGCTGCTGGCCGGCAGCTATACCCGTGCGCAGGATATCGAGACCCTTCGCAAACAGATGGGGCAGGCCGAGAAAGAGATCGAACGGCTCAATGTGCTGATAAACGACAACCGCAGTCAGCAGAAAAATAGCCTCGACAACCTTAAGTTGGTCGACCAAAAGATAACGGCCCGCCGCAAAATTATCCAGAATCTCGATAAACAGATCGAAGTAGTCGTTAAACAACTTGGGCAGAGAGGCAGTGAAATTGCTTCAAATGCATCGATGTTGGATTCCCTCAAAGAGCAGTACCGCGATATGGTGCGGGCGGCTTATATCAGTTACCGGAGTAATAATATTGCGGCTTTTATATTTGCGTCCGAGAACTTTCAGGACGCCGTCCGGCGTATATATTACGTGCGGCGTATAGGCGAAGAGTCCGCGCATAAAGTGGCCCATATCGATTCCCTGAGTACCGTTCTTAATGGCGAGATTCAGAGCCTGAAAGGGCGGCAAACGGAACTGTCGGAGTTGATGGGCGATAAGAGCAAGGAAATAGGAAAGCTCTCGCTCGAACAGAAGCAATATAAGACCATGACCGCGAACCTTAAGGGGCAGGAGAGCAAACTGACCCAAGAGGCGTCAAATAACCGCGCGAAGCTCGATGCCCTGCAGCGGCAGATAGAGAAAATAATCGTCGAGGAGACATCTAAAGGTGCCCGTCCGGCAGACGCCGGCGCTTCGCTGGTGCTTTCGGGAAGACTCGAACAGAATAAAGGGCGCCTGCCCCTGCCGGTTCGCGGAGGGGTCATAGTGGATCGTTTCGGAATTCACGACCACCCGACCCAAAAGGGCGTCAAAATTAATAATAAGGGTGTTAATCTGGCCTGCAAAGAAGGTAGTACCGTCTCCTCGGTCTTCGAAGGCGAGGTCCGCAGGGTCTTCCTTGTGCCGGGTATGGGTAGCAGTGTGATAATCCGTCACGGTAATTACCTTTCGGTTTACTCGAACCTGAAACAGGTTAACATTGCCCAGGGAGATAAGGTTACCACCGGTCAGGCTATCGGAGTTGCTTCCGGAGAATCGTCCGGGCAGACCACCGTACATTTTGAGCTTTGGCACGAATCGGATAACCTCAATCCCGAGGAGTGGGTGGCTATTTAACATAACATACGCAAGAAAATGGCGATTTTTTATGACAGGCAAGACACGAAGTTCATGTTACGGGGCCGCAGAAAGGTTTCGGCATGGATAAATGAGTGCGCGGGGCTGTTTTCAAAAGAAGTTTCGGAACTCTCAATAGTCTTTTGTTCAGATGATTACATCTTTAATATTAATCGACAATACTTGCAGCATGACTACTTTACGGATATCATTACTTTCGACTACAGCGAAGGCGAATCCCTTGCAGGCGACCTAATAATTAGTATAGATACCGTAAAACAAAACGCAAGAGAGTTTTCTGTTACGTTCCACGTGGAACTTTTGCGGGTGATGATTCACGGAGTATTGCATCTTGCCGGATTTAAGGACAAAAGTCCGAAAGACGCTAAGGTGATGCGCGAAATGGAAGATAGATGCCTTGGTGTATGGTTTTCGAAATATGAATAAGGCCGACGGCTTTAGGTTATTAAATTGTCGTTGGTGGCGAAGAGAAAGATGAATGAGATTTGAATATGATGTTATAGTTGTCGGTGCCGGGCATGCCGGATGTGAGGCTGCGGTCGCTTCTGCGAAATTGGGAGCGAGCGTGCTGCTTATTACCATGGATATGGGGAAGGTGGCGCAAATGTCGTGCAACCCGGCAGTAGGCGGAGTGGCAAAGGGGCAAATTGTCCGCGAAATAGATGCGCTGGGTGGGCAGATGGGGCTAGTGACCGATGCCACCACACTTCAATTCCGGATGCTTAATCGCTCGAAAGGTGCTGCTATGTGGAGCCCTCGCGCGCAGTGTGATAAATATCGTTTCTCAAATGAATGGCGGAGGGTTCTCGATTCGACAGAGAATCTTTTTATGTGGCAGGATAGTGTTACCGGGCTCGATATTAAGGAGGGTAAAGTTTGCGGGGTAGTTACCGGGCTGGGCGTAAGATTCTCGTCCAGGGCTGTAATCCTCACAGCTGGGACCTTTCTCGGAGGAGTAATGTTTACCGGGACTGCGATAATTCCCGGAGGTCGTGCAGGAGATATGACATCGCATGGTATAAGCGAACAGCTGGCTGCCGAAGGGTTTGAAGTCGGACGGATGAAAACGGGTACCCCCGCACGTCTTGACGGCCGCACTATAGATTTTTCTAAATTAGAGATTCAACCTGGCGATCCGGCTCCTGAAAAATTCTCTTATCTGACGGAAAGCAAACCGGCGGAGGGTCAATTGCCCTGTTATTTGGTATACACTTCGGATAAGGTTCATGATATATTGCGAACTGGATTCGACCGCTCGCCCATGTTTACCGGCGTTATCAAAGGAGTCGGGCCTCGTTATTGCCCCAGTATAGAGGATAAATTACGGACTTTCGCGGATAAAGATTCTCATCAATTATTCCTTGAGCCCGAGGGGCGCGACACCAACGAATATTATCTCAACGGATTTTCGTCTTCCTTGCCATGGGAGGTGCAGGTGGCCGCCCTGCGGCAGATCGTCGGATTGGAGAATGTTCAGCTTTACCGCCCGGGGTATGCGGTGGAGTATGATTATTTTGCTCCTACCCAGCTTTGTCATACCCTGGAGACTAAATTAACCGAAAATCTGTACTTTGCGGGACAGATTAATGGCACTACAGGCTATGAAGAAGCTGCGGCGCAGGGACTTGTGGCAGGGATAAATGCCGTATTGAAAATGCATGGAAAAGAGCCGTTTGTTCTGGCTCGTGATCAGGCATATATCGGAGTGTTGATCGACGATCTTGTTACGAAAGGCGTCGATGAACCTTACCGGATGTTTACCAGTAGGGCGGAGTATCGGATATTGCTCAGGCAGGATAACGCCGATATGCGTCTTACGCAGGCGGGACATGAAATTGGCTTGGTTTCTGTGGATAGATACACACAATTCCTTGAAAAGAGAAACAAAATAGAGCTTTTGACGGAGTTTCTTAAAGAATATAGTGCTTCTCCCGGGATGCTGGAAAAGTACTTCTCTGACTTAGGGCAGCCAAATATTACCCAGAAAAGGCGATTGTCCGAAATTTTGGCTCGGAATGACGTAACCATGGAGGGTTTACGGCATAGTATTGCCGATCTTGATGCGCTTATTAAGGAGAAAGAAATTGACCAGGAGCAATCTCAAAGCATAGAGATTGTCACCAAATATGCCGGATATATTGAACGAGAGAAGATGGTAGCCGACAAGCTTAAGCGGTTGGAAGGCGTTAGGATAAGGGCAGGGTTCGATTATAATTCCCTTACTTCCCTTTCGATAGAAGCACGGCAGAAATTGAAGAAGATCGCTCCATCGACTGTTGCTCAGGCTTCGAGAATACCGGGTGTGTCTCCGGCGGATATTAATGTATTGCTCGTTTATTTCGGGCGATAATTTTGTTCCACGTGGAACAAAATAAAAACAGTAGATTATAAGTGCAGGACAATTCACAAAACACCAAGACAAAGAAACTGATCGACAACTCCGATCTGGGGATTCCGTATACTACTGCTTTTAATAAAGCAATAGTAAATGCGGCGAAATTCTTGTTGGGGATCAACAAGTTGAACGATCTTTACGGTTCGGCATGCCGCTGTGAAGGCATTGATTTTGCGTCTGCAGTGCTTGAAAATCTGGGCGCAAAACCAGTGCTTTCCGAAGATTCCATGCAGAATATCCCGGAAAATGGCGCTTTCGTGTTGATTGCTAATCATCCGCACGGAGCGCTGGACGGTCTGTTATTTATGGCGACTGTATTAAAAAAACGCCCGGATGCTCTTTTCCTGGGGAATTTCCTGCTTTCGCGCATCGAACCGTTAAAGAAATATTTTATAGAGGTTAATCCTTTTGATGCCAAATCGTCACGCAACATATCAGGAGTTCGACGCGCTATGGCGCATGTAGAGAAAGGCTCTCCGCTTATTATATTTCCTGCGGGAGAGGTTTCGACTTATCAACGAGGGCTTTCTAAATTGCAGGACAAGCAATGGTCCAGGTCGATGATGAGATTGGTTCGAAGTGTGGGAGTACCTGTAATTCCGGCGTTTATAGATGGCGGGAATAGTCTGAAATTCCATATTGTTGGTAAAATACATCCCGTTTTCCGGACAATGCGCCTTCCTCTCGAACTTCTTAATAAAAGAGACCTTGCGGTCCAAATAGAGATAGGTAGCGCTCTGCTTCCCAAACGACTTACAGGACTCGAAAGTATTGAGGAATATTCGGATTATCTGCGCACCAATGTTTATTGTCTGCGCGCCCGGGTGGCTGGGGGCGATAAAATTGCTGAAAATATTCCCGCGGAAGTTTTGCAGGACTCTCCGACAGGCAACTATTCCATTGGCGGAGATGAAATTACTTCCGAGATAGAGTCGCTGAGAGCCAATTATCATCTGTTTGATAGCGGTTCGTTCGAAGTGTTTTGTGCCCCTTCATCCAGAATTCCTGTGCTGCTCAAAGAAATCGGGCGGCTGCGTGAACTGACTTTCCGCGAAATAGGGGAAGGTACCAATAAGGAAATAGATATCGATAAATTCGATGATCTCTACGACCATCTGTTTATTTGGGATAAAGAGCAAAGCAGGCTGGCCGGCGCCTATCGACTTGGATATGGCGATCAATTGCTGGATAATGTTGGGGTTGAAGGGTTCTACACATATAGCCTTTTTGAATTCTCCCCGAAATTTAATGATATTCTAAGGCAAACGATCGAGCTCGGCAGGTCTTTTATCGTGAAGGATTACCAACGTAAGGCGCAGCCTTTAATGTGTCTCTGGAAGGGTATTTTCCTGGTGCTTATGAAAAAGACGCAATACCATTACTTAATGGGTCCGGTAAGCATTTCGGGAGAATATTCTGCGGCTTCGAAATGGCTGACGATCAATTTTATTAAAGCTAATTATTGGGATAAATCCCTGGCAACCTGCGTGGTTCCACGCAACGGGGTGTCGACGATCGGCAAGACGAAAGTTAATAAAGAGTTATTGGAAGGCGTTAAAAGTCCCGAATTGCTCGATAAGTTGATCTGCGATATAGACCCGCAAAAAACTGCAATGCCCGTTTTGCTTCGCAGGTATTTGAGTTTGAACGGTAAGGTGCTTGCATTTAATGTAGATCCTGATTTTAACAGCGCTTTGGATGCCTTGTTCCTGGTCAGTCTCGATAATATCCCCCAGCAGGCTCTTGATATGTTGAGTAAAGAGATGCCGGCTGAAGAAGTTTATGCGCGATTCTCATCAAATTCCGTATCTTTGTCCAATACCGTTGTTTCACGTGAAACGAAGAATGATTGCTAAAGGCCTCGATATGCCCCAAAAGCGCAAGCCGACCAAATACACGAAGTTAGTCGAGACACTCTCGTCCGATTATTTCGAAGCGGCATCCAAGATGCACCGCTCCAACTGCGTTATGGTTTATGTGGAGGGCTACGACGACGTATCTTTCTGGCGTGGGGTTCTAAATCAATTCGAAACTCCCGAACGACGTTTCGAAATATCTCCTCCTGTAAGGGGTGATCTGGCAAAAGGCAAGAAAGTAGTTTTGAATTTTGGGCCCCAGGCAGGCAAAAATTTACTTCTTTGCATCGATTCCGATTTCGATTATCTTTTTGGAGAGTCCAACGATCAATCAAGAATGGTGAACCACAATCCATTCGTTATTCAAACTTACACTTATGCGGTCGAGAATCTTCTGTGTTATCCTCCATCGCTCCATGCAATAGCCTCTAAATCAGTCAAAAACGACACTCCCATCTTTGATTTTGTAGGGTTTATGGCACAATATTCCCGCACGATTTATCCTCTTTTCCTCTGGTATGCTTACGCTGCTAAGATAAACCGTCCGGGTATTTTCCCTCTCACGGAATTCCGAAATGCGGTCCGTCTCAATTACCTAGATCTGGAGAATAATGGCCAGAGTACTCTTGAATGGCTAGAGAGGCAGGTTTTTAAGAAGTACAGTAACCTGACATCCAAGTATTCTTCGTGGGCGGGAGCTGTTCAAATCCTGGAAAGAGAGTTACGCAGCAAGGGCGTCGTAGATAGCGAGACTCATCTTTATATGCAGGGGCACACTTTAATGGATGCGGTCGTAAAGGTGGTATTGGCGAATGTATGCGAAGAGTTGAGAAAACTATCGGTGGCGCGCATAATGGCGAGCAGCCGGCAGGGACTTTCATTACATAATGAGTTGAGTTATTACAATAATTCATTGCAGGATTCAAACATTCTCTTGGAGGACAATATGTTGTACCAGAGCTGTCCTCAGTACCTGAAACTTAAAGCGGATATAGAAATGGTGCTAAATTCGGATAATGAAGAAATTGCACCTGATATAAAACGTGAAAAGGTCAATTGGGATAGTTGATTTTTGTATAAATCGGAGTAAAAGCTACCTGTTTTTTTATCACAGAATAACCTTTTTAGAAGAGTTTATTTACAATTAAATATAGAAATTAGGAAAACCAGGATGTTTTCTTGGTCATTCTCTTTTTTTTCTTTAGATTTGGCCCAAATATGTTGTAAAACAGTGTTTTTATGGAAAAGGAAATACCCTACCTCCTACGTCTCTTTTTCGTTGCGGCTATATTATACTCGTGCTGTGCAAATAAGCCTGCCCATATCGTGACGACCGAGAAGTTTGTCGAATGTGTCAACCAGGGAAGACCTGACAATGTGGAATCTTATTCGACAGAACCTACGGCAAAACTCGTGCANAAATTGTTGCGCGATACTCTTTGTTTCGATGAATCCGATAATATCAAGGAATGCCCCGGATTCAGGGAAATGGTTAAAAGTATCAGTGGTCAGAATCCTAAGGAAGACGGAACATATACCTGGCCTCGGATTGCGAAAGATTCCATTTCCAAAGATGGCAGGAAAGCATGGGTTTGGCTGGAATACCCCAAAGATGGCAGGACAAGTAATTATGAGCTTGCATTGATCAATGTCGACCGCGTATGGCTGGTCGATCTGCCGATCCTCGAATAAAAATTTATCCATCCGGTGCAGTTTGTGACCGATTTGTTCTTCTGTGCGAATGGTTGTTAGCAGATTGGAAATTTATCGCTAACTTGCAAGCGATTCGAATCATTTGAAGCGCCTGTGGTTTGTTAATATTTCCATTGGGGACGACTTCTACCATATTTTATAGTAAAACCGGCAAATGCGTAATTTTCTATTTTTTCTCCTTTTATTTGGCCTCTGCGGCTGCTCATCTGAACTGACTCAGGAAAGGGCGATTGCCGCTCTGGGTGAATCATCGGCATTCTCGACCCCCTTTTTTGCACCGTTCAATGTCGGCCCACAAGTCCTCACGGCGGAAAATTATAAAAATCCCGAAGGATTTATTCGTGGGAAATACGGTAAACTTATAGACGCGGGGCTTGTTGAGGTCAAAATGATGGAAACCAATTCGTGGCGTAGCGTTATCTCGGTGGAGCTGACCCCGGCAGGAATGAAAATGGCCGACATGCGGCGTTCGGACCATGACCACATATACGTTATGGCGTGCATGCTGGCTGTAGATACCGTATCCTCGGTCCAGCCTGCCGACAATAAGCGCTTGATGACCCTGGAATGCGATTTTCACGAAACTATGATTTCCCCGTTCGGCGAATATCTCGGTTTTGCAGAAGGGAAACCCCACAAGGCTCCGTTTGCGTTCGAAAAATCAAAAGGCCGTTGGAAACTGGTGTCCGACCAACAGAAATATTTTCCTCAATAATTCTTTCCAACCGTACCGGAACATCAAAACCCCCGGTGGCGCAGGATATTGCACGAATCTCTTACCGATCGTTTCATCCATTCCAATAGCATTCCCTGATGCTCCCCGGCGGGAATTTTCCAGTCGATAGCCGATTCCCTTATACGGGAAGTCAGCCTTTGGGTTATGATAGCTGCCGAAACCGAAATATTGAGGCTTTCGGCGAAACCCACCATAGGAATATGTATATAATCATCGGCCAGATCCATCAACTCTTCCGAGATGCCGGTTTTTTCGGTTCCCATGAACAGCGCGAATTTCCCGGCATCGATATCGAAATCATCCGGAGTATGGCCGCCTTCACGTGGAGAAGTAACCACTATGCGGTATCCTGCCTCGCGCAGGTATTCCACCAGTGAGGCGGTGTCGTTCCATTTTCGCAGGTCTACCCATTGGTCGGTTCCCCGGACAATATGGCGGCTGGGGCTGAAATCAAGGGTGTTTTCGACAGCGTGTATTTGCTGAAGCCCGAAAGCCTCACAGCTGCGGATAACGGCGCTTGCGTTGTGCGGATAATAAATGTCTTCAAGGCACATTACCATATACCGGGTGCGAAGATCCAGGCGGCTTTTCAGGCTTTCCAACCTGCCTTCGAGCATAAATTCGCCCAGGCATTCGATCATTTGCTCGATGCGCTCGGGATTTTTTATGTCTTTCACCAAAGTTTTATCTGCGATATTTGCCATCGTCCTCCATCATTTTTAGGTAACTTTCGTAACGCGAAAAGCTGACTTTTCCCTGCCGGACAGCATCCTCGACTGCGCATCCCGGTTCGTGGGCATGAGTACAGTTGTAGAATTGGCAGTTTTTGGAATATTCCATTAGTTCCGGGAAATAACGATAAAGCTCGTCTTTGCCGATATCGATAAGGCCGAATCCTTTGATCCCCGGGGTGTCTATAAGCAATCCTCCGCCGGTCAGCGGGAAAATCTCCGAAAAAGTAGTGGTATGCTTGCCCCGGTTGTGATATTCCGATATGTCGCCGACCTGGGCGGACAGATTAGGGTCCAGCGCATTTATCAGAGTCGATTTGCCCACTCCCGAGTTCCCGGTGAAAAGCGAGGTATTTCCCCGCATCTCTTCGCGCAGCATGTCGAGACCCTTTCCTTCCAAAGCCGATATATGTTTTACGGGATATCCTGCCGACTGGTATATCGATGTCAGGATTTCGAGCGCTTCCAGCTGCTGTGGGTCGGTAAGCAGGTCCGTTTTGTTGATGATAACAGTCGCCGGAATATTGTAGGCTTCTGCCGTAACCAGTACCCGGTCTATAAATTCCGGACTTGTAGGTGGATGATCGACCGTCGCTATCACGTATACCCT
>JGI994J12354_10002912_pt1 | contig 16312 bp, 17 predicted proteins | sample IntmicLarv3ML3BL_FD_12354 | JGI IMG/M metagenome (IMG submission 12354) | reverse complement strand
ATTATGCTTTCTGTTTGACTCGGCTCTCATTGTGCTATTTTTAATGCGTATAAATAAAAACGGAGCTGTTGCTCACCATTTTTTCAATGGTTTTGCAACAGCCCCCTTTTTTATTGTTTTCTAAATAACATTATCGCTTCTCAAAATCTTGTAAAAACCTGCCCTTCTACCGCCGACAATATAAAATCCACTCCACGCCCTTCAAATACGCTTTTTAGCTTTTCTATAAGAGTTTTTAAAACAGGTGTTTCGGTCGCATAATGCGTAGCGTCGATTACATTCATGTCAATATCCTTAGCCTCACAAAGATCGTGATAACGAGCATCACCTGTGATAAAGCAACCGCATTCGGCTTGTTTAGCTTCCTTATAAAAGGCAGGATGTGCACCTCCACCACAACACATTCCGACCTTTTCCACCTTGTCGTTAACATCGCCGCAAATTCTTACAAATTCACATTTCAGCAAATTCTTCAGCTTTTCGGCAAGCTCACCCACCGTCAATTCCTGCGGTAAAAGCCCACATCTTCCTATATATGTTCCGCTTTCATAAATCATTTTTTCTACATGATCCAGCCCAAGCAAAGAACACATTGTGTCATTTACGCCACCATCGGCCGCATCAAGATTTGTGTGTGCCGAAAACACGGCCATTTTATTCTCAATAAGTTTAAGCGTTTTCCGCCCCAATGCGTCGTCCGTGCAAATCTTTGAAACAGGCTTGTAAATAAACGGATGATGCGTTATTATCAGCTCTGCCTCTTTTTCTATTGCTTCATTTATAACATTTTCTGTCGCGTCCAATGCAACCAAAACACGTTCGGCAAATCGTTCGGCATCGCCGACCATAAACCCGATTTTGTCACCCTCTTCCGCAAGCTCAGGCGGCGCAATTCTGTTCATTTCTTCGATTATTTCATTGATTTTCACAGCCATTGATAAACCTCCCTACATTGATTCAAATACGTTCCCATTTTTTCCGAATCATGCTTTTTCAATATTTTTTCTACTTTATCGATTTCATTTTCCAAATAAATTTTCAATCCCTCGTGACGTTTTTCTATTAAACGCTTGCCAAACATGAAATCGGCTTCGGTCGTGTATTGGCTTGCACTACTGCCCTCGCCTACCCTGCAATCTATGATGTTATAACATTTTCCCGAATCAAAAACAATATCTTCATCAATAATGTCGAAGCCCTCGCTACAAAGAAACCGTCGAACCTCATCGCAATCGCGTTGAGGCGACAGCAACACTTGTTTAAATTTCTTTGCCGTTTTAATTTCCGCCGACAAAATATCCGTTATAAGCTTGCCGCCCATCCCTGCAATTACGCAGCTTTCAAACAACTCGCCGACAATCGGACTTAACCCGTCGCCAAGTTTTGTTTCGATTATTTTTTCAAGCTGTTCTTTTTTTATATTTTCTTCCGCCCGCGACAAAGGTCCGGGATTTACATCACACGCCGCTCCTTTTGTCAATTTCCCTTTTTGAGCAAGATAAATCAAAAGATAGCCGTGGTCGGCACCGATGTCGCACACTGTCGAATATTTGACCTTTTCAGCTATCCTTTTCAATCTTTCTGATAATATCAATTAATTTTTCCCTTTCGTTAAACAACGGATTGTTAATAACTTCATTAAGAAGCGTCTTCAACGCCAAGCCGAGCCATTGTCCCGGCTTGCCGTTCGTCGCTTTCATTATTTCATCACCCGTTATGTTCAATGATTTCAACATATACGGCTCATTATTTTCAACAATTTCTTTCAACAACGTCATCCGTTTATCATAAACATCATCCTCTTCGTTCATTGCTTTCTGCAACTCATTTATCAGTACAAACGTCTCCTTACCGACATCCGACAAAATGAATTTAATCGCCGCCTTGTCGGCTTTCGGCACATTATTTGCATATTTCAATATATCAGCAACAATTTTAATCGTCTTATTGTCATATTTCAATCTTCTAAGCGCGTTTTCCGCTTTTTGCGGCGTTTGTGAAATCAAAAGCGACGCTAATCTCACATGAAGATTTTTCGACGCCCCGCAAACGGAGTTTCCTTCGCTTTCAGGAAGAATAATTTCTCCGAAAAGCTTCATGAAATCGGAAATCTTTTGCATATTATCCGACACAATCGTTTTCTCAAACTCAACACGAATTCGCTCCGCCGAAATAAGCGACAGTTTGTCTTTCTTGTTTTCGGAAACAACTTTAATATCATCGTCAATTTCAAAACCAAGCGCTGCGGCAAACCTGTATGCCCGCAACATTCTTAAATAATCTTCAGAAATTCGCTCATCGGCATTGCCGACACACCTAATCATTTTGTTTTCCAAATCGGTAATCCCGCCGAACAAATCAATAAGCCCCGCCGAATCGTTATACGCCATTGCGTTAATCGTGAAGTCTCGCCGCTCTAAGTCAAATTCAAGGCTACTCGTGAAAACAACGCCTTCGGGTTTTCGCCCATCTTTATATTCCCCATCAATTCGATAGGTTGTCACTTCATAAGGACATTTTTCATGCAAAACCGTTACCGTTCCGTGTTTGATTCCCGTGGGGACAACGCCGCAACCCGCTTTTCGAAAAATTTTCATCACTTCTTCGGGGAAAGCATTGGTTGTAATGTCCCAATCGGCGGGTGTTTTCCCCAAAACGCTGTCACGAACACAACCCCCGACAGCATAAGCCTCAAAGCCATTTTTTTCCAAAGTGCTTATTAAAAAAGCTGCCCCTTTCGGCATGGTTATTTTCATTATTATCCAATCTCCTTACCATTGCGAAAGCAAATCGTTCATCCATTGCCTGACATCCATGCCATAAACAGGGTTGACCTTTTCAACCGTCAGAACGTTTTCGACACTTCCCGAAGCCGCCATTCTTCCTTTATCCAATAAAACAGCGTTTGTTCCGTATAACTTTGCTAAGCTCAAATCATGCACAACCGAAATAACCGCCCTGCCCTTGTGGCGAATCCATTCCTTTATAAGCTCGAAAGTTTGTTTTTGATAAACCAAATCAAGATGGTTTGTCGGCTCGTCCAGGATAAACAGTTTAGGATCTTGCGCTATTATTTGGGCAAGAAAAACTCTTTGCATTTCGCCTCCCGACAGAGTAAGTGCCGAGCTATTTCTGAAACTTCTCATTCCCGTCAATTCAAGCGCCTCGTCAATTTTTTCTTCATCATCTTCGCCGTGAGTGAAAACGCCGATGGAATAGGCATAACGCCCGAGCCTCACAATGTCCTCGACCGTAAAGGAATAGCCAACATAGTGATTTTGCGTGAGAACACCTATCTTTTTCGCTATTTGCACCGGTTTCATTTTTTTAACATCTTTTCCCTCAAAAGTCACCGAACCGCTGTATTTCACACCTTGGGAAACAGCATTTATTATCGTGCTTTTCCCCGCACCGTTTGGACCGACGACCATCATCCATTGCCCTTTTTCAACGAAAAATCCGACATTATCCACTATTTTTAAATCACCGTAGCTGACGGTCAGGTTTTTGACTTCAAGCATATTAATCAACCGACCTTTCTCGTATAGTAGAATATGTAGACAAACACAATCGAGCCGATTATTGATGTTACAACTCCAATCGGCAGTTCCAACGGGTTCAAAATTATGCGCCCGACCAAATCTGCAAGCATTAGGAATATTGCTCCCGAAAAAATTGACGCAGGCAAAAGCCTTTTGTGGTTCGAGCCTGTAATCATTCGCGTCATGTGCGGTATTACAAGCCCGACAAAGCCAATCGCTCCGCCTATTGAAACACATACACCGATTAATGCTGCAACCGAAATTAAAACAATAAGCTTTACACGTTTAACATTCACACCAATGTGACGAGCGTTGTCCTCACCCATTGCAAAAGCGTTCAATTCCCTTGCATATCTTAAAATTACAGCTCCGAAAATTATGAGTGCAATCAAAAGTGTCCAAACATTTGTATATGTACTTCCCGCAAGAGAGCCCATCATCCAGAAAATGATGTTCTTTGCGTGTTCGTCCGAAAACGCCAGAACAAGACTGATTATGCTGTTTACAAACATCGAAAAAATTACACCAATCAAGATTATCGTGTTTGTTGAAAGCGAATAATCCATTTTATACGACAGCCCTAAAATCAACAGAAGCGACAAAAAGGCGAAAACTATCGCCATTACAGTCGTTTCAGTGAACGGCAAAGCAGACATATCGACACCCGGAATCGACAATCCGAACGCCATAGATAAAACGGCACCCAACGCCGCACCGCTCGACACACCTAATGTCGAGCCTTCTGCAAGCGGATTTCGCAGCAATCCCTGCATCGCGCAACCACACAGAGAAAGCGCCGCGCCTGTGAACGCGACGCACAAAACTCTAGGCAATCTAACTTGTATTATTATGATCGAAGAAAACAATTCTTTAATCGGAATGCTCACACTTCCGACGCAAACACATAGTGTGAACGTCAGAAATGTCGCCGTTATAAATCCCACATAGACCCAAAAATTGAATCTGTCTTTTCTTTTTGTCGAATTATTCATAAATTATTGAGAACATCGCTTCCATCGCATCTGCAAGGCGCGGACCGGGTCTTGCAACCAAGTTTGATTCAATCATGTAAACCTTGCTGTTTTTTATTGCTTTCATATTCTGCCAACCAACGCGACTCATTATTTCATCAACAGGGCTCGGTTCTTCCCCGAAATCCGCCGTTGTCGTGAAAATAAAATCGGGATCACGTTCGATTACTTGCTCCTCCGAAACCTTTGCCCAACCCTCAACATCGTTGAATATGTTCGTTATGCCGAGCATATTTGCCAATTCGTTCATGAAAGTTCCCTCGCCCGTCGTCCACAAATCATACATAAGCGGAGAAGCTTCAAAATAAACCGTTCCTTTATTTTCATCTGCCTTTGCCGCAAGGTTAACAAACTTATCAACCATTTCGTTTATCACTTTTTCTGCTTCTGCTTCTTTCCCGACCACTTTACCGATAAGTTCAATACATCTGTAAGTACCTTCAATCGTCTGCGCGTCAGTAACTATTACATCGATTCCTGCGTTTTCAAACAATTCTATCTGTTCTTCCGATTGATCCATTTTCGATGTTATAATAACCTGCGGTTCAAGCGCGATTATTTGTTCAACATTAGTTTCATATCCTGAATTCACCTCTGTTACAGCCAATGCTTCCTGAGGGTAATCACAATATGTTCCGCGCCCTATGACTGCTTCTCCCGCACCTAATGCGAAAAGAATTTCGCAGTCCGAGGCAGTCAAAACGACGATTTTATCGGCAGGTTCATTAAATGTCACCTCACGCCACACCATATCCGTAACTGTAAACGCTTCAATCTTCGTTTCTTTTTCGCTTTTACAACCCGCAAACACGGGAACAATCATGACAACCGCCAATAACATTGCAACTAATTTAAATTTTTTCATTTTAATTCGCTCCTTATATTTTTTTCAATTTTTTCAGTTTGTTCATTATATCATCACTCGACAAACCCGTCAAGTCAACTTGTTTCACTTTTCTATGCCTACTCTTGCTTGAACCCCTGCCTCAAAATAGTGTTTTATTTCTTTCATTTCCGTAACCAAATCGGCTTTCGCGATAATTTCTTCCGCCGCATATCTTCCCGACAAAACAAGTTCGGTTTTCTCAGGTTTTTGGTCAATAAGCGTCAAAACATCGGAAATGTCAATGAGTTTGTAATGCGCCGCAACGTTTATTTCATCTAAAACAATCACGTCATATTGCCCGCTTTTCACTATTTCAACCGCTTTTTTTAACCCCTCTTTGGTTTTCGCTATGTATTCCTCACTAAACTCTCCGTCACAACAGCATTCGCAACCCAACCCATATTGTTCAACGCAAATATCCGGTATCAATCTTTTAACAGCCTTAATTTCGCTTGTTTCCATGTCTTTCATAAACTGACCCAAATACACCTTCAACCCGGCTCCCGTTGCTCTCAAACAAAGCCCGAGCGATGCAGTGGTTTTTCCTTTGCCGTTTCCGGTATAAACCTGCACGTAACCTTTTTCCATTTCTTCCCTCCTGTAAATTTTATTAAAAAAGCCTTGATAGTAATATCAAGGCTCAATCCACTTTCAAACCAAGCTTTGGAGCACGCCTCCAAAACTCTGTTTTCTGTAAACCAACAACCTCATGTCCTGTGAAGTCCGCGTTGCTTTATTTAGCAATGCAATCTGGAAAGCTGTTGGCAGGTCTTCCGACTCGGGCATTTATACCAATTGGTAATACCGATTTTCGTCTTCCCGAATGGCTCATTTCTTTCGGTGACTGCGTCCTAACGCTGAAAATCGGCTGCTTCATTACGGCAGCAGGACTGTTTGAGATTTTCACTCAATTCCCTATTATTGCGCCTAACTGTTCGGCGCACACCATCAACTCTATTATTCATTTACTCTTTCAATACTTAGAGATTATAACATATTATTCACTCTGTCAATCCCCAAAATGAATTATTTTGTTCATTCAAACCAGATATTTGTCAATTCTTTGAAAACATCGCCTAAATTTGCTTTTTCAATGTTCTCATTTACGATAATGTCGCTTCTTCCTACTTCAGCCCCATCAAAAGCATAAATAATTTCGCCGACTTTATCTCCTTCTCTCACAGGTGCGTTAATATTTTCCTCAATTCTGATTACATTTTCCAACTCACCTGAACTGTTTTTAGCGACCAACGCACTCACCTTTTCCTTAACGACCACCGCTGTCTCACGTGTCTTGCCTTTCTCTATTTTAATTATACCTACCTCTGTTCCGCTCTCCATTCCTGCGGTAGCTTTATAATTTGCATAACCATAGTCAAACATTTTCATAACCTCTTGAAATCTTATGACAGGTGTGGGCGAACCCAAAACAACGCTTATCAGCGACATCTCGTTTTTTTCGGCTGTTCCCACCAAACAATACAGTGCTTTTCCCGTCGAGCCTGTTTTTAAACCTGTCGCGCCGTCATATTGCTTAATTAGCTTGTTGGTGTTTGTCAGCCCAAACGCTTCTTCGCCGCGTTTTGTTTTGTGGGTAATCGTTTCCTGCCATATTTTCGTAAACTCAAAAACCTCAGGATGTTTTTTTATCATTTCCTGTGCAATCAAAGCCATGTCCCGCGCCGATGTATAATGCCCGTCCTCGTCAAGACCGCACGCGTTTTTGAATTGGGTATTGTTGCAGCCAAGCTCGACCGCTCTTTTGTTCATCAAATCGACAAAGATTTCCTCACTTCCCGACGTAAATTCCGCCATTGCAATCGCCGCGTCGTTTGCCGAAGCGATGACTATTGATTTAACTAGTGCCTCAACTGTCTGTTGCTCAAACGGCTCTAAAAATATTTGCGAGCCGCCCATGCTTGCCGCGTGTTCGCTTATTGTAACCGTGTCTTCCCATTTAATCGCGCCGTTTTCAAGCGCGTCATAAATAAGAAGCATTGTCATCACCTTTGTTACACTCGCGGGAGCAAGTCTTTGGTCGGCGTTGTTTTCATATAAAATCTTTCCTGTGTAAGGTTCAAGCAGAATACTCGATTTTGCGTCGATTGTAAGCGCGGGGCGTTCCTCTGCGTTTACGGCAATTGCTTTCACCATCACCAATATTAAAAGAAAAATTATAAACATTGTTGTTTTTGTCAGTTTTATTTTTAAAGTTCTGCTCATACAGCATCCTCCTGTGCCTGTCATTAAAATGGATTTAAAGTTATAATTCGCTTTTTTTGACTTAATATGCTGTAATCGGAAATGTAAATATTTCAAGAATGTTTTTTATGGTCTTAGATTCCCAAGTCTTTCCAATATTTCCGAGCATTCTTCAATCTTTTGTTCTAACTCAAATTCAATTTTCGTTTGTTTTAAATCACTTAAAATTTTGAGATAATTTTTCATTTCTTTCCTTTCACAATCCAGTCGCTTCAACTCATGTTCATTAAGACTTATTTTCTTTTCAATGCAGAACATTCTATACACTTCAACCTTACGAAAATCCTCTAATATCATGTCAAGAAAATTTTTATTTTGTCATTTGAATTATTTCCAAATCGCATTCGTTTTCTCTTCTTTCTTATTCTTTTAATTATTTTAGATAATATACATCTAAATATCAATAGATATTTCTCATCTATTATAAAATAGCGCTGGTGATTTAATATGGATAATCGTGTTAAAGATTTAAGGGTAGACGCTGATTTAAGGCAAGAAGATGTCGCAAGGTCGATTGGCATTACTCAAAGAAAATATAGCTATATAGAAACCGGGACACAGCAATTGACAGACGAAATTCTCGTAAAGCTGGCAAATTTTTACGATACAAGCACAGATTATATTTTAAAAATAACAAATAACAGAAAAAGATAAGCTTATTGCTGCGTTTAAAATAATTAAGAGAACAACGTCACCTTAATCAAGAAAGATTAGCCCTAAAGCTTAGTGTTTCTCAATCCACCGTCAGCGCATAAGAGGTTGGCGAAAGAACCCCGATTTAGAAACATTATAGCTGTTTAAATTGAAAACAGGCTTTAAACTCCGCCGAAACGCGCCTAAAACACGCGCTATTTCGACTCATTCAAAGACCTTTTTCAACTAAAAAACGCTATAGTTTCTATCGCAAACTTTTTTAACGTATTTCTTGAGACTACGTCTAAAAACCTCTGTTTCACTCTCTTTTGATTTTAAAAAAGCCCCAAGTACCGGTTTTTTCAAAATCAAAAGAGGTTCAACAACGAGTTTTTAGATGTGCCCTTGATTACCTTGCAGGCTTGACCGATTCAAAGCAAACTATAAAATATAGTGACTTATCGGCAGATGAATCTGAACATTTGCATATTTACATACAGTTAAATGAGATTGTGAGAGAGAAAATAAAATCATATATTGACGGTTTGAGAAGAAAATAATTATAATTTAATATTGACACGAACGTTGCGTCAAAGATTATCATGTAATCAGGCAGTAAAACTTACTGTACTTAACTTTGACGAGGGTGACAACAATGACTGATTTAACAAAGGTTAGCGACCTGTCGAACCGCTATGGCGTATCAACACGAACACTCCGCTATTATGAAGAAGTCGGGCTTATTAAAAGTCTGCGAACAGATGATTATGCTTACAGAATGTATGATGACGCCAACATTAAAAAACTGGAGCAAATTATAATTCTGCGCAAATTGAATATCACCATCAAAGACATTCAACGTGTCTTCGCTGCGCCCGGCTCAGAAGTTTTATTGGAAGTGCTACGCAAAAAGGTTGAGGATATCGACGAAGAAGCCGCACTTTTACACGAATTCAAAAAAATCGTTTTAGATTTCATAGTTCAAATAAAAGACACCGACTTCACTAATTCAGATGATATAAAGCTGCTCTATGAAAAGGCGAAAGATCTTGAAACACGGCTCATCTCCCCTATTCATCGATTGTTTGAGATTTCAGAAAAATTGGAAAAAAAAGCTATATCAAGATTGCAAATACCCGACAATGTCTTAAAGCGATTGTTGCAAAATGTCTATTTCATTTTGGGAGACGGTGCTTCTGTAGCGGATGAACTTGGGCGTAAGTATGACATTTTCGTATATCACACCTGCAATCACAGGCATATACATTTCCAAAACGCCGAACCGCAGTTTCAGCCCGAATTATCCCTATTTGCACAAAACACACCGGATTTTTTCGCGCAAGATCCCGAAGATGCCATGCGTCATGAATGTGGGATTGTGCGTGATTTTACGCCGATGGTTATAATGGATTTAATTCAACTTTCTTCAAAACATGAAAAAATAATTTGCGAGAACGATATTGATATTGACAGTATAATTCAAATTGTAACTAACGCAGTTGTGATTTCCAACGATAAATCTTGGGATGATTTTATCGCTTGCTATGAAAATGAAATCCGCCGCCGTGACATTCCCGAACATGAAAAGAAAAAGCTCATCCGCAAGGTAAACACAGTTTGGGAAAATGGCAAACCCGAAAATCCCCGCGGAGTTAACCGACACGGGTTGAAACAGGTTTCCTCGGACGACACAAACGTTATTAAGCAAACAGCTGATATTGTTGCTGACTATTTTGGGTTTCATAGTGGGAGGACAACATAATGAACAATTTAACCGATTTTATTAAAGATGAGCTGCTCTGTCACGGCGCAGCTTTGGTTGGCTTCGGGGATTTGACCGAGCTTCCGCCCGATGTTCGCCAAAACATGCCTGTCGGCGTTTGCGTTGCGGTTAAATATCCGCAGGAGGTCATTAGGGGCATAGCAGATTTGCCGACTCAAGAATATTGCGATTGGTATAATAAGCTCAATAAACAGTTGGATACGCTTGTGGAATTAGGTGCAGAAGTGTTGCAAATTTCGGGTTATAATGCAATCGCGATGACGAGAGCGCGCGTCGGCAACGGCGAAACGGAAAACAACACGGCTTTGCCGCACAAAACTGTGGCTACACGCGCGGGAATGGGTTGGATCGGCAAAAGCGCTTTGTTTGTAACAGAGCAATTCGGATCTATGATTCGCCTTTCTTCCATACTCACCGATGCGCCGTTAAAGACCTCTAAGCCTATTAACAAATCAAAATGCGGCGCGTGTATGATTTGTGCAGACGCTTGCCCCGCCAAAGCAATTTCGGGCAAAAATTGGGAAAGAGGTATATATCGCGACGAATTTTTCGACCCGATTAAATGCCGCGAAACCGCGCGCGAACGTTCGGCGTTGGGCTTTGGCGGAAACATTACCATTTGCGGAAAATGTATTGAAGTTTGTCCGTATACTCGACAGACGTGGGAGTTAAAACATGATTGATTACACACTCATTCGTTCAAGCAGAAAAACCTTGGCGATTCACATAACAAAAGAGGCGGCGGTCACGGTTCGCGCGCCGTTGAAATTGAAAAAAGCAGATATAGACAGGTTTGTTTCAGAAAAAGAAAATTGGATTTTAAAAACTGTTGAAACTCAAAAATGGCGGCTTGCTTCTAGGATTAATTTTTCGTTTAATTACGGTGATAAGGTAAAGTTGTGCGGCAAGGAATATTTTATTCGCGCCAAACAAGGTAATCGCGTTGGTTTTGATGGTGAAAGCTTTTATATTCCGCCCGATTTGTCTTGCACTCATATCAAAGAAGCTGTAATTAAAATTTATAAATTGGCGGCAAAAAAGATATTTAATGAAAGGGTTTTGCGGTATTCTGCGTTAATGGGTGTTACGCCGACTGCCGTTAAAATAAATTCGGCGAAAACCCGTTGGGGTTCTTGTTCGGGCAAAAACAGCTTGAATTTTTCGTGGCGGTTAGCGGCGACGGACGAGGATTTGATAGATTATGTCGTTGTCCATGAGCTGGCTCATATCAAGGAACATAACCACTCTGCGAATTTTTGGGCGACTGTTGCGAAATTCATGCCTGATTTTGCAGAAAGAAGGCACAGGTTGAAATCATTTACCGCGCCTTATGTTTGATTTTATTAATTTATTCCGTTCTCAGTTCAAAGGATATTTCTATCTCTTCACCTGCTGACAGTCTTTCCTTTGAGCGCAGCTTTGCGGGTAAAGCGATGAAATGCGTCCCGTCACCCTTTGGCAGCAAAGATGTCTGCCAGCTTGAGTTTCCCACTTTGGCGGTTATTTTAATAAATCCGAAATTAATCGCAAGATATTCAAGATGCTTGCTTAGTTCTGTCGGCACGGGAACGTAGTGCCAACCACCCTGCATTTCAAAGCGTTCGATTTTCGCGGCAAATTTATTTTCCATTAATTTTTAATTCCCACTCTCTCCCCAAAACCGTTTCTTAAACGATTTTGTTTATGCGATGTGGCTCATGGTATTTCTATTGTATCAGTTATCCATATATTTATAGCTATCTGATTTTTTGTTACCAGAATGTTGCCGACAAAAATCAATCTACAAGCTCAAAACCTACTTCTTTTAGTCGATTCCGGCACATTTCAATTTCTTTGTCGCTAAAAAGCTCTTTATATTCTGGCTTTAACACATGGGCTTCGACCGACAAATCTAATCGCTTATGTTCCCACAAAACTTCAAATCCATATGTGCCACCATCTTTAGCAATAAGTTCTTTAGCCGCTGATAAACCGCCTTTTTCGCTTACTAACTGGATAAACCGAGATGCGTTATATTTTAGCTCTTTTTTTGCACGGTTATATATTCGTCGCATGTCAGAATTGAAGCTTTTTTCTATATCAGGGTTTATCTCTATATGTTGCGGGGATATTTCCCAAAGCTCTTTAAGTCTTTCAATCGTAAAATTCCAACTGTCGGCGGTTGGACACGCAACTGTATTCTGATTGCTGAAAAAATCTCTTTCAGACGCAGCGGCACTTTGTGAAACGGTTTTTACCCAGTCAACGCGCACTATAACCTCTTCTTTTTCCTTTGGCAAATCTTTATGATAGTTTGCTTTTAGCTGCAAATCAAAAAAGTTCACTTCTTTTTCATCTATCCGAAATATGGCATCTTGTGCAGGCTTAGCACTGTCCGTAACAGTTCCAACACCTACATATCCTACATCTGGAATATATATCCAAATACGACTACCGACTTCGAGATTTAGCATCGTTTTTATATACCAATGCCCACCACCGGCAGAAACAAACCCGTATTTTACTGCATCTTCCCAAGAACGGTTTTCCCCGATACCATAACAAAAATAATACTCACCGTTCCAATTTTCGTTAAGCTTTTTCTTTGACCCCCCATTTTCAATATTGGGTACATACCAAGCTTCTAAAGCTTTATCAAACAAAAATACCGCTCTTTCTTCTATGGTCGCTTCATCCCACTTAGCCTTTGCTAAAAAATCACTGAATGTATCAATGCCTTCGGCGTACTTTTTTAGCCCGGCGTTGTCTGCGCCGCGCCCAATCTTCTTTGTCTCCCAATCAGCATCTCTAATAGAAGTGTTCAATGCCTGTGTTATAATTGTGAGGTTACCCAGCGTTAAAAGCTTACGGTGGCGTTCGTCAATCAATGTCTGTTCAGTAGGTATTTCCCAGTGATTAATCCATTTTTTTGGCATAATATGTTCAAGGCTATATTTGTTCATTCCAAGAAGCTGGGTCGAATGCCGAGTTCTATCGCGTATCTTCGATTCAATAAAATACAATACCCCGGTCGCTTGCTTGTTCGTGAGAACATAGCTGTTAATCGCTTCTCGCATTTGTGCATCGGATGGAAGATAATTAACCCTATCCTCCTGATTCTCCAGAAATTCTAAAAATTCTTGCTTCGATAAAATACGATTCAGAATTAAACGGTCGGTAAATAATTGGTTGTAATTTTTCGTAGTAGCCCTTGTCAGCAACCTCCGCATAATATAGGATTCAATAAATTCATACAGTTCCGTTTTTGCAACATCGTCACTTACATTGCGTTCCACAAAAAGTATGTAAGGAATCAAAGTTGTTGTTTCCAACGCAAAAATGATTGCGTTCAATCGTTCAAGTCCTGCTTTGGCGGGGAGTTCGTTATTTACCACTTCGGGGTCAAATACATTTTTGAATAAATTAGCATAAGCGCGGATTTCATCCCTCAGAATGCTTTTATTGCCATTATAATAACGTTCAATGAATTTTTTATAGGATTCAAAAAGTTTATCCACTTTTGAAAATAGAATTTTGTCCTCCGTCTTTACGGATAGTGAAGCATCCTGTAACTTGATTTGCAAATATGAATAAAAGAACAAATCAATGAATGACCGCCTAAAGCGACCGGCTGTAATTTCTTTATCCCAATATGCCTTTGTTTCTTCGTCCTGCTCAAATACACTTTTCCAATATGCTTCGTAAGCCTGCAAATCGTCACGATTGAAAAAATAATTTTTCAGTAATTCAGCCGTAGTTAGCTTAACGCCAAGTGAGTTAATAGCATCAAATATTTGCTGCTCATCTTCTTCAGGAGAAAGGTCAATGGCTACAAACAGCATTTTATTTGCAATCGCATCGAAACTGACATTATCAGCATTCAAATTATCGCAGAAATACTTATATGCTTCTGAAATGCTGTCTTTCTTATCAATGTCATCCTCACTCGTCAAATTCATTATGGCGGTATAGGAATCTATGTCATTATGATTATGCTTCAATACAGTCGTTTCATCGTCCAAACGGAAACGCTTATCAAATTGATTCATTTTTCCAGTTTTAAGGCACAGCACCTTTAGCAAGATACTTAAAGTCGTTAGGCGTTGCTGCCCGTCAATAATGGTGCGCATGTCACCGTAGCAACTCATGGTGCTTGTCTGCTGTTGTTTTAATATAACTGACCCCATAAAATACGGTTCATTACTACGGCAAACATTATCTATATCTTCTAACAACCGTTCCCACTGTTCTTCTCCCCATACATAAGCCCTTTGAAAAAAGGGGATTTCCAGCACACGACTTCCGTTAAAAATATCGTTGATTGTTCTCTTTCCGGCATCCATACAAATAACACCTCGAATAGCAGCCATCATATTTTCGACTACATACTTTAATAACGTCTTATTTTATCACACACTGTCGTAAATGAACAGCACAATCTGCGCTGTTCGTTGTGCCGTTTTTCCGTCAATCAAATGAGAAATCCCCTGCTGCTCGATGACAAATTTATATGAATTATTCTGTCGCCGCTGTTCCTCATTCTCTTATTTCAAGCCACCAATAGAAAGCTGCCCACAGATAGAACGATATTGACAATGAATTTCTCATCACTCATCAAATTGTTTTAGAATCCTGTGCGCTTCATTACCGTCTCCTCACGCATTATTCCCCATACTGAATCAACCGCACAATAACCGGGCAGAGCACAAGGTTTATGACAAGCTCGACCAAGAAATTCACACCAACCAAGCCAAAAAAGATATATGCCGTTGCGCTTGAGAAGCCGAGACCTTCGCCCCATTGGGTGATTGTCGGCAGGAAAAATATATATGTACCAAGGATAAAAATGCCTGTGTTAACGATTGGACAAATTATTGCTGCGGCTATTGCTGCAAGCGTTCGGCTTTTTTTTGCGAAGGCTCTATATACTGCACCCGCCGCAAGACCGGCAAACATTCCTTTTGCCAACACCACTATTATCGCTCCTGCCGGATTAATCGCCATAAACGCCGCCGCGTCGCCGCTGATTAGAACCGCAAATCCGAACGCCAACCCAAGCCATCCGCCCGCACCCGTTCCGCACAACGCCGCACCAACAACTATGGGTATAAGCACAAGTGATATTGCAAACACGGGAAACAGCGACCTTGTCATTATCGCAAGAACCTGCAGCACGACAATAATCGCCGTCAGCAGCGCCAACAACACCAATCTTTGTGTAGTAAAATATTTAGTTTTTTCTTTCATTTCCATTCCCTCCGAATTCTAAGTAATCGATGATTAAAGTGACCTTGCGAAAATTTTACTTTTCAGACCCTTTCAGTTCGCTGAAAAGAATCAAAACAGCAGCATCAATCCAACACCTCAACTTTGAGTATTGTACACTATATATACCTACAATTTCAATACTTATAACAAATATTTTTTTGTTATTTTTGTCTGTCTCAAAACATATTACTTCTGCGTCAACTTACTTTACCTTTGCAAAATTTCATTTAATTTTCTGTCAAACGCCAAATCCTGCTCTGATGTTCGTTTGGAATTTCCTTTGAGTCGCCCACCTGTCATGCGAATTTTCTTCGCCATATATCGTTCATTGAGTAAATCATCTATATTATCGTTTGTATAAACCATACCGTTTTGATTGATAGGTACTGCGTGTCGCGCAAGACACATTGCAGCAAGCCCATAGTCCTGCGTAATAACTATATCGCCGCTCTTTAGCATATTTACAAGCGCAAAGTCCACACTATCGCTTCCTTTTGAAACGGTAATTGTTTTCGCCCCGGGTTTTTCGAAAACATGTGATGTATCACAAAGGATAACACAGTCAATTTTATGCTCGTCGGCGATTTTCACAGCATTATCAACAACGGGGCAACCGTCAGCATCAATCAGAATAGTCATATATGCGCTCCTTTACATGTTTTAGTAAACACTGATTAAGGTAACCTTACGAAAAACTTACAAAATCAAAACGTTCGCTCCAAGCCATTTTTCTTCGAAAAATAGCACTTCCGCTCACAAGCTTTCGCCGCTGTCGCTAAGTTTTTAGTAAGCTTTTGAATTAGAAGCTGTATTCAATTTAGTGCTAATTCAACATAACCGCCGCAACAGCGTGTGTATATGAGAAATTTTAACCATCGCCGCTGCTGAATCGGTACGGATTTCATAATCTTTTGAAAGACGGCGGGAA
>JGI994J12354_10002911_pt1 | contig 16314 bp, 11 predicted proteins | sample IntmicLarv3ML3BL_FD_12354 | JGI IMG/M metagenome (IMG submission 12354) | reverse complement strand
TCCGCCGTCGATATCGCTCATACCGAACAGGTCGTTCGCGTTGCCCGCATTAACGCTGCCGCCGTACTGAACAATCAGCTCGTCTGCAACATCCTTGCCGTATAGCTCGCATATGCAAGCACGAATCGCGCCGCATACCTCGTTTGCTTGGTCGTTTGTAGCGGTTTTGCCTGTACCAATCGCCCAAATCGGCTCGTATGCAACAATAACCTTCTTCGCGTCACATGCGCAAATGCCCATAAACGCAATCTTAACCTGCTGACGAACCAAATCAACTGTGATACCCTCTTCGCGTTCTTCAAGCGATTCGCCAACGCATACGATAGGCTTCAAGCCCTTTGCAAGCGCCTTTATGGTCTTCTGATTCACCGTAACATCTGTCTCAGCAAAGTACTGTCTGCGCTCGCTGTGGCCTATAACAACGTACTCAACGCCCATATCCACCAGCATATCTGCGCTAACCTCGCCTGTGAATGCGCCGCTGTCTTCAAAATGCATATTCTGCGCGCCGATTTTCACGTTTGTACCCTTCGCCGCATCAACAGCCGCCGCAAGGCTGGTGTATGGCACACAGCAGATAACCTCAGCCGTAGCCTTTGCAGTCTTCGCCGCCAAATCCTTGATAAACGGAGCAGTCTCGGACGGAAGCTTGTTCATCTTCCAGTTGCCCGCCGCAACGGTTCTTCTGTTGTTTGCGTCCAAAAGACACGCGATACCCGGCAGGATTTTGCCCTCCAGGAATTCGAGCGATGCGCCGCCGCCTGTGGAAATATGGCTCATCTTGTCTGCAAAGCCCATCTGCTCAACAGCCGCAACACTGTCGCCGCCGCCAATTATTGTAACCGCGTCCGCCTTAGCAACCGCCTGTGCAATCGCCTTTGTGCCGTTCGCGAAGTTTTCCATCTCAAACACGCCCATCGGACCGTTCCAGATTATTGTCTTAGCGGTTTCGATAACAGCTGTGAATTTCTCAACCGTGATACCGCCGATATCCATACCCATCCAGTTGTCCGGCATAGCGTCGGACGGAACATACATGCGGTTCGCATCGTTCGAGAATGTATCCGCCACGATAGAACCTATCGGAAGCATCAGGGATACGCCCTTTGCCTTCGCCTTTTTCATCAGATCCCTTGCCAAGTCGAGCTTGTCATCTTCACATATGGAATTGCCGATTTTGTAGCCCTTCGCCTTAAGGAATGTATACGCCATGCCACCGCCTATGATAAGCGCGTCAACTTTGTCAATAAGGTTTTCTATAACGCCGATTTTGTCAGATACCTTCGCGCCGCCGAGGATTGCAACAAACGGTCTTGCCGGATTCTCCAGCGCGCCGCCCATAAATTCGATTTCCTTCTTAATAAGGTAGCCGCAAACTGCCGGGATATAATCTGCCACGCCCGCTGTAGAAGCGTGTGCGCGGTGTGCTGTGCCGAATGCGTCGTTTACAAACACATCCGCCATAGAAGCAAGCTCTTTTGCGAATGCCGCGTCGTTCTTTTCCTCTTCTTTGTGGAAACGCACGTTTTCGAGCAATACAACGTCACCGTCTTTGAGTGCCGCAACAAGCGATTTCGCGCTGTCTCCGATCACATCGCTCGCCATAGCAACATCTTTGCCAAGCAAGGTCGACAAACGCTTTGCAACAGGCGCAAGCGAGAATTTCATGTTGAACTCGCCCTTCGGTCTGCCGAGATGCGAGCAGAGTATCACCTTCGCGCCTTGAGCCATAAGATATTTAATAGTCGGCAATGCGCCTTTAATTCTGGTTTCGTCCGTTATGGTTTCGCCGTCTAGCGGCACATTAAAATCGCAACGCACCAGTACTTTTTTGCCTTTTACAGCAATGTCTTCCACAGTCTTTTTGTTAAACATTTAAAAAACACCTTTCTGTATTTAGATTAATTTGACTTTTATTTTTACAATTAATTATTTTACCTCAAAAATAATGATTTTTCAAGGGGTATTGCGATTTTTTTGACAAATTTACAAAAAAAATATGTGCAACGCACATATTTTTTACGTTATCCTAGCTTAACTATACATAAACACTTGTATTGCAATCACAAAGCCATCTTCGAAATGCACTTTGATAAAAGACCCCGTCTCACTGGCAACAATAATTGTTGAATATCTTTCACCGTAATAACCAAAATCACCCGATCCACCTTCATCAACCCAACCGAAATTGTTTGATGCATGTTCCGGTAAACCATAAAAAGCCGAACGCTCATCTGTTCTATAGTCCTTCTCTTGTGGAAACTTATTCAATACACTCTCAAAGCTGTCGCCGACTTTAATGTCACGCGGAGATTGATTTGTAATCCCTGTAATCTCAATATAATTCAAAAATGAACGTTCTATGCCCTTTTCAGTCATGACCTCAAACCCATACTGAACATTGCCATAATCACAAGAACGCCACTCTGTGTAATCATCATCGCCAAAATTTTCAATGCTATCAGGCTCGCCCAGCAATGCAATCAATTCCTCAGACACAATCGTGCCTGAGACACCATTAACCACAATCTCGCTATGCGTCAAATATCCCGGCTGTTCCGGCTTCGTGCCGATATATACACTTTTACTTACGCCGTCCCACTCTACAGGCTTTCCGAACACCTCGCCCACTGCCCGAACCGGCAGGTACGTCGTTCCGTTGTATATAAACGGTTCTACGGCATCTCCATTCGCGTCTTTCGGTTCAATCTTCGCACCGTCAATATAGATTTTGATGTCGTCGTATACCGCTTCGATGACCTCTGTCCGCTGTTGCGCAAACGCCACGCCGATCGCTCCAAGCAAAAGTGCGCCGCATATAACACCTACGATAAATCCTTTTAATTGCTTGAACATAATTTTTACTCCCTTCCAATCACAAAATTCGGTGACTGCCCAAACACCCATTCCTCTGTCGCATACTTCTCGTTCCGCAGACGCATAACCGCGTCGAAATCAATATCCTCCACAGGCATACAATCCGCAAAATGTCCGCATATGCCCTGCCAAAACTCGTCGCGCGATAGATTGCAGTATTCGCTGATATTCGCCACGCGGCTCCGCACCGACGCGATACCCTTGCCCTCCAGCTTAGATGGGTCGGGCGTGAGAACCTTCGAAAGTACCGACAAATCGGTGTCGAACAGCAGTGTGCCATGATGCAGGATATTGCCCTTGCTGATATACTGCGCATTGCCGCTAATCTTGCGAAAATGCGCGCCGCCCGCATCATTACGGTCCGTTACCTCAATGCCGATATCGTTGTTGCCGATATGCTGCGCTTCCACACCGAGCGTACGCAAATACTCGATAATCGGCTTCGCAAAGGTTATATAATCGCCGAAGTTTTCGGTCTTCTGGCTGATATAGCTGAAATTGATATTTCCCAAATCGTGATATACCGCGCCGCCGCCGGACATCCGCCGCACGATATGTATGCCCATCTCCTTCGCCAGCTCGATATCCATCTCGTCCGCCGGATTCTGGTTGCGCCCAAACACGATGGTGTGCGCATTGCGCCACAGCAGGAATACCTCGTCTGTCGCGGTTTGGGTCACATACTCCTCCAGCGCGAGGTTGTAGTATGGGTCGTTTGATGTGTTTTGGTAGAATCTCATGTTTTGTCTCCCCTTTGATGTTAGGCAGTGTAATATTCTCACCCACGCGTAATATTCTTCACCGTGAAGCCTCTCTGCAATCACTTTTGTTTTACGATATTCTTACGACCTCGTTATATTCTTCACGTACTGCCCCGGCGATATTCCTTCATACTTATTAAACAGCCTAAAGAGCGTCGCAACCGTATTACAGCCAATCATCTGCGCCAAATCCTTGTTCTTAACAGCAGGGTCTTCCATAAGAATCTCCTTTGCGCGCTTTATGCGGTATCTGCTTAAATAGTCCTTGAAATTCTCGCCTGTGATATCCTTAAACAGCGTGCTGATATAGCACTGCGACAGGTTGAAATGCCCGCCGATATCCAAAAGCGATATATCTTGGTTGTAGTTGTTGTGGATATATTCCAAAAGCTGACCCGACAAATCGTCTTCCGCCTGGCTGTTTTCCGCGTCCAAAAAGTCTATAACCTTGTCGAACAACTGATGCACCTTGCTTTTCAGCTCCTGCCCGTCGCTGCACATCTTCAGCTCCAAAAACACGATATTGCCCTCACCAAACACATCGTCTGTGCTTTTATTCATCGACTCCACAATACGGTTGAGTGTGGCTGTAAGCGCGAATATAAACGCGCTGCGCCTGTCTTTGCCCAAACTGCGCTTGTCTATATTCTCTGCCAAAATATTGCTTAGTATCTTGTGGCATTCCTCGCGCTTCAAACGTATTACATGCGTGATGATATCGCGTTCCATATCCAGCGGATAGTAGAAGCTCGACGCTGTGGCAAGGCTTATATCCTCTGTTGTAACAACCGCGTTGCGGCTTCCGACGGTAAAGCGGTTTTCGAGTATCGCCGCCGCGCTGTTGTATGATTCATAAACCTCTGCAAGCGACATACTGCTCTCGCCTATCGCGCCTGTTATCTCAACATCGAAACTGCCTTCGACCATCATTACCACATTCATCAGCAGATGCCGAAGCGTTTGCAAATCCGGCTCGTTTACAATCAGCGCAAAACGCTTATAGTCCAACTCCAGCGCATCATGAACCATGCACTCTCTGAGCTGTTCGCCAATAAACACGTTAATCTGCTCTTTTATGGCGAAAATTGCCTCCTTAGAGAACGCATCCTGCAGCATCTCATAGCTGGAAAACTCCAGCAATGCCACCCGAAGCGGCGGGTGGATATCACCAAGCGAAAACTGCTCTATAACCTCGCCGAGCTTTTCATCGTTTAGCAAGCCAAACAAGATATCCTTGAAATACTTGCTTTTGAGCGGCACTTTGTTAGACTGAACAACCTCCATCAATTCGCTGTTTACATTACCAATCTGGCTCATAGTCTGAGTTATAAACTCCATCTCGTCGCCCGTCTGCTCCTGATTATATGGGCGCACAACGTCGAGCACCTTGCGTATCGGTTTATACAGCCTGCGTGTTAAAACCAGTATCAGCAGTATGCTCAAAAGCGTCAGCATAAATGTTATAAACACCGTTGAGCCAATCAGACTGCGCGTCATCATACCCATCTCCGCTGTGGATGCGCCTAATACGTAGTTCCAATTGAATATGCTGGAATGTGTGACATCAAACATAAAACCCGATTTTTCCACAGCATTTCCGCGTATGCCGGATATATCGCCATACTCGTTTTGCATATCTTCAACCGCCCGGTTTGTAGCCTGCGCGTCCGGACCGATATTGCATACAATATTGTCGCCATCCATTATAACAAGTGCGTTGCCCGCCTGTTCATTCATGCCAAACAGCACCTCTGCGCTGAAATCGCCCACAAAGTAGATGGGATATTCGTCGTCAATCATATATCTGCGTACAATAACAAGACGATCTGCCCCTGCCGCGCTTCGCTCCGCAAATTTGGCATAACACTTGCCTGTGTTATCCTCCGCCTGTGTATAAAAATCGTTTATTTCCGCCAGCGTCCGGCTGCCAAATCCCAGCGACATCATCAGATCGGCTACTGTGGTCTCCACGCTCGCATCTCTGCCTATTACCGCATCGGTCTCGCTTGTCAGCAGTGTCACATACGTGTTCATGCCTCTGCCTGTTTCATCGCCCACGTTTTTTTCTATCGCTTCGCTGATACCAGCTGCTGTCAAGGGATTTTCCGTATCGCCCGCGGCATACGCAATCAAGCTGTCTTCCTTACATATGCGCACAAACATCTCGTTTGCCAGGCTAAAGCGTGTATCTGCGTTTTTCGCTATCTGCATAAGGTTGAGCTGATTCTGCGCCTTTGCGTCTGCGGATATATTTTTGTTATTCTCTATGTAAAAATACGATGCGAACAGTATGGAATATAGTATTACCACTGCCACATATGTCGCCAGCATACGGCTATAGTATCTGTATTTGCGCATAAACATTCAGTCCTTTTGTGTTATTTTATCAGCCCGACGGCACTATTATAGAATTATATTATACACTTTTTTGGGGGGATTAGCAATATAAATTTTTGGGGATGTATCTTGTAGGGGCGCACGTCATTGCGGGCTTGACCCACAATCCCCTCTTGCAACCTGCTGTAAAGTTTTAGTTGTTACACAGTACTGCAAATGCAACACACAACATTTCCGCAACAAAAAAGACAGCCTCCGACTGTCTTTTTCTAACCTTAATATCCCTAACAAACCTCTTCTTCGGTTATCTGCGATGTATAAAGTTCCCAATACAGTCCCTGCGCTTCCAGCAGCTGCTCATGGCTGCCCGCTTCGGCTATATTTTTCTGCGCGATATACAGTATTCTATCACAGTTTTTGATAGTAGACAGCCGATGCGCGATTATAAACGACGTTCTGCCCTTCAGCAGCGTCTGTATGCCTTCCTGCACAAGCAGCTCTGTCTTGGTGTCGATCGACGAGGTCGCTTCGTCCAAAATCAGTATGCGCGGGTCGGCAAGCATGGTTCTGGCAAAGCTCAAAAGCTGGCGCTGACCTGCCGAAAGCGATGCGCCGCGTTCGCTTACAACGCTGTTATAGCCATCGGACAGTTGTTGTATAAACTCGTCGGCATGTACGGCTTTTGCGGCGGCGATCGCTTCTTCGTCGGTCGCGTCGAGCCTGCCGTATTTGATGTTTTCCATAATAGTGCCCGTAAATATAAACGTATCTTGCAGCATCATACCCATCTGCGAACGCAGTGACTCTATCGTCACATCGTGTATGCTTATACCGTCGATCGTTATCGCGCCTTCCTGATTGTCATAAAAGCGCGCAAGCAGGTTTGCGACAGTACTCTTGCCCGCACCTGTGGGTCCAACAAGCGCGATAGACTGCCCTGCCTTGGCGCGGAAATTCACATCCTTTAAAATAGGTACATCCTTCTCATACTCGAAAAACACATGCTCAAACTTGACTTCGCCCTCTATAGCAGGCAACTCAAACGCGTCCGGCTTGTCTTTTATCTCCGGCTCTATCTCCATAACCTCGAATATGCGCTCCAGGTATGCGGCGGTGTTCAGCACGTTGTTATACAGGTTGCCGAGGTTTCGAATCGGCTGCCAAAACCGCGCGCAATACGAACCCATCGCCACCAAAACGCCCAGCGAAATGCCGCCAATCACACCTATGCCCGCATAATACAGCATAACGCCGACAAGGCTCGATATTATAAGCACCGCAGGAAGCATACTTTGCCCCAAAAACTGCATTTTCATATATGTCTTGCGGCACGACTCCGCGATATCGCCCGCAATCTCCTGATTGGTGCCTTCGCGCACAAACGACTGCGTAATCCGCATGCCGTTAACGCTCTCCTGGTAGTATGCGTTCATATTCGAGTTCTTGTTGGAATGCGCCTGACTCGCCATGCGCTGTGCGCGCTTTATAAGCACGATATATATCGCAAATGGGATAAGCCCTACAAGCACAATCCAGCTCAGCTGTACATTGGTGAAAAACATAAAGAACAGTATCAGTATCATTGCCAAAAACTCCAGCAATATATTCACCAAGCCGTTGGCGAAAAAGTCCGCCACAGAGTTTACATAGTTTACCACACGCACAAGTATCTTGCCGTGCGGTGTAGAGTCGTAGTAGTCAAAAGGCAGTTTTTGTATATGCGCAAACAAATCCGACCGTATCTCCGACACAATGCTCTGACCCACTTTTGCAGACACAATGCCCCGAATGCGCTCCGAAAACATGATAACCACGATAAGGAAAAGGCAAAGCGCGGCGATTGGAATCATGCCTTTCGGGTCTCCGCTTGGTATAACCTTATCCACAATCAGCTGGATGATAAACGGAAACATAAGGTCTGCGCATATGCCGATTGCACTGCACACAAATGCCAGTATAAGCCCCTTTGCGTGACGCTTTATATATTTTGTACTGCGGGCGAAATGCTGAATGTTAAACGGCGAATCGAGCACCTCGTCCACATCGTATTTGTTGCGTTTTTTTCGTGTTGTTTCAGCCATATCAGGTTCACATCCTTCCTATTAGTCGTCAGTTATGAGTTGTCAGTTGTCAGTCCCTGCTGCAGGCAATAAATATCATAATAATACCCTTTATTCGCCAACAGTTCGCGGTGTGTGCCGCATTCGGTGACCTTGCCTTCTTCTATTATATATATCTTGTCGGCATTCTTGACCGACGATATGCGCTGTGCAACAATAAACGTTGTATGTATACCGCTTCGCGCGGCGAGCTGCTCTTGTATATACTTCTCTGTTTCCATATCCACAGCCGAGGTGGTGTCGTCAAGCACCAGTATCGGCGTTTCGTAGGCAAGCGCACGCGCCAGCGCAACCCTTTGCTTCTGACCGCCCGAAAGCCCCACTCCGCGTTCGCCGATAATCGTGTCGTATCCGTCCGGCATACGCTTTATAAAACCGTGTGCATCTGCCATTTTGGCGTATTCTATCGTCTCTTCTTCCTCTATCTCTATCCTGCCGTAGGCGATATTCGCGTCGATGGTGTTGGAAAACAGGAATACATCCTGCATTGACATACCGATCATAGAACGCAGAGTATGGATGTCGTAATCTCGAACGTCGATGCCATTTACCTTAACGCTTCCCGAAGTCGCATCCATAAACCTGCTCATCATCATGGTAAGCGTGGTTTTGCCCGAACCTGTCGGACCCATGATACCTATCGTTTCGCCCGCTCTTGCCGTTAGGTTAATATCGCTCAGCACAGGCACATTGTCGTATTTAAACGCAACGTCGCTAAACTCCACAATCGGCGCATTGGCGCTATGATTCGCAGCATCGCTGGCAGGGTTCTCCTTGTTGCGGATATCTGTACGCGCATAGTAGAGCTGCTGAACCTTTTGGGTAGACGAGAAAAACCGCTGCGCGTCGTTGATAACAATACCCACCAGGCGCATGGATTCATTGATAATCCAATTTAGGCTGAAAAACAGCATGAAATCTGCCAAGCCCAGCTGGTTGTTTATAACCATTATGCCGCCAACAATAAGCGTTGCTACCATTACGGTCTTGAACAACACGCCGAAATACGGTCCCTTTTTCGCCCATATATTCGCCGCCGCAACCGACGCATCGCGGTACGCTTCGTTGCACACTTCAAACTTATACTGCTCATACTCCTCGCGTACAAACGCCTTAACAACACGGTTGCCGCTAATGTTTTCCTGCACAACAGCGTTTAGCTGGCTGTTTGTTTCGCGGTGATGCGCATACGCCGGACCAACCTCTTTGCGCAGGCTTATAACCAGCCACGCCATAAGCGGCGACGCGGCAAATATAATGCTCGCAAGTATCCAGTTTACGCTGAAAAACACCGCAAGCCCTGCTACAAACAACAACACGGCAAACACAGCGTTGGTCATAACCCACGCCACAAAGTGCCGCATCGCGTCCAGGTCGCCTGTCAGACGCATCATAATATCGCCTGTACGCGTTTGCCCGTAATACGACGGCGAAAGCTTTTGCAGCTTGGCGTATAGCTTCAAACGCAGGTTTTTAACAACATCCGACGCCGCGCGCTCCATCATAATTGGCCATATATACGACACAATCGCGTAGAGCACACCAACCCCTGCTATCAGCCACAGCATCAGCACCAGGTTTGAGGTGTCGCCCAGCTCAAACACCTGTCGTATCAGCTCGGAAGTGAGCCATGGCCCCGCAAGCACAAGCGGTATTATAACCAGGTTGTGCAGTATCAGCCCGAAGAAAAACTTGCCTCGGCTGCCCTTCATGTTTTCAAAAACCCATTTGATTTGGTTCATAACTTTGTACCTCTCTTGTACGTGGTTTGATATGATACCGACTCACTTCTTTTTAACAAAAACAGCTAGGTTATACATGGGGTAGTGTACCGTCTTAATCCGCATATGTCAACCCTTATTTTAATATTTATTGTGACATTTTTATAACATGGAAATATAGGCGCGGATGTGTGTGATTTTACCTATTTTATATATGATTTTACTTGCAAAACACGGCACATTGTCGTATTACCGCAATACGGCTGTTTGTGCGCAATAAAAGCGCCCGCCATGTTGATGACGAGCGCTTGCTTCTTACAAATATTACAAAACAATAGCCAGCACGATGCCGCCGATGATTAAAATGTTTGAAACGACAAACATCTCGCCGCGCGGTCCTACCATCCAGCGCAAAAGCGAAAATCTGCGGTTTGGCGATATAACCCACTCCCATTTCAGCAGTGCGCCAATAAACAGCAATACACCGATTGCCGCTATAAACAGCCCTATGAAACTTTGGTTTTGCTGAAAAAACTCGAAAAATCCGTCCATTACATAACCCCTCTCATCACTCTTGCGCCTTGGGTGTCTGTAATATCCTTTGTAACAATATAAAACGTCGTTTTAAAGATAAGCTCCTTGTTCACAACCGGACTTACGTCTAAGATATTCGTCATGTCTTTCGGCTCTTTCGGTACAACTGTCATCTCGTAGCTCTTTCCCGTTTCCGCGCGGAATTTTACATGCATCGACGAACGCGCTCTGTAGGTTGTGTTTGCGTGTACAAAGCAAGGTGTGAACTCGACATCCATATCGCCGTCCATGTCTATGCCGTAGATTGCGCCCGCCTTTGCGAAGTCCGACGCAGGTTCGCCGTTAACGGAATCAAGACCGCCTGCCGCCATCGAAAGATGGATTTTCAGGTTGCGAATCGCGTCCATCGCCGCGCCGGCTTCCTTCGCCTTTTTCTTCATAACAGGTATGGTTAGAAGCACAATGGCGAGTACTACAACTACAGGTATTGCAATAAGAATTGGATCCATAATGTTGCCCCCTCTATATATTTGGTAAAACCGTGGCATAGTATATCATATTATGTTGGTGTTTGTCAAATTTTTAACAGAGATGTTTCCCGCAAAAACACAAAACTGTCCGAAAAAGTAGACATTTTCGGACAGTTTTTATGGAAAACATTTTATAATAGCAGTGTGTAAAAGTCAAGTGTTTTGTCCGAAAATGTCTGGAATTTAGAAAATTATGTTTTAATTTGTATGACGATGGTGCTGTTTTGGCGTGTCCGAAAACCTCTACTTTTTCGGACACGCTAATGTTGTGTTTACTATTTTTAGGGGGGAAATTAATATGAAAAGAAACTTATTAATTGTAATTTTGCTATATGTAGTAATGACGCCATTACTGGTTGGGTGCTATAGCCCGGAAAAAGAAGCGCTGGAAAATTCAACGAAAAATTTTAATTATGCAGTTGAAGAATTTACAATCACACAAGCTTACCTTGAAGAAAAAATTGCCGAATGCGACCGTTTGTTGTCGGCTACAACAATTGAGGATGTGTCAGACCCGAAAAGACTGGATATGCTATACATGCAAATTACCGCGAGCAAAGATATGGATTTTTTTATCCCGGAGATTGCCGCGAGCAGCGCGGAGGTTGACCTGCAAATCCAAGAGATCAAGCTGCGCTGCAATGAAATGCAAGAACAGCGCATTTTGCTAAGCTCTTTGATTGTATCTGTTGAAGCAAGTGCCGAGATTCAAACATATATAATTGAAGCCGAAGAAATGGCTGAAAAATTGAGTATGGCTGCTCCGAAAAACGCTTATACCGGTCAAGACGGTATAAAAATAGTTGTAGACGGTTCTGAAATAATTCCGGAGGACTCAGACGTCGGCGTTGCTGCACCTTTTATTGTTGACGGCACAATATATCTGCCCGTCCATACTGTGGCAACCGCGCTGGGCAAAGAGCTGTATTGGGACGGTCCAAACTATACGGTGTATCTAGGCGACATGAATGGAGAATTGGAATATCCGAGTTTGAAGATAGAGAATGCAACAAACATTGGTAGTTCCACTTATGTAAATCCCAATCTCACAGATAATTATGGCAATAGATATGCGTCTGCTATTTACGATTTTCGAGGCTTCCAAACATTGCTTAACATGAAATATTCAAGATTCAAAGGTACTGTGTATGTTCCATATGGATACAGAGGGGGCTTCTATGGGGACCTCACAGCCACCTTTAATATTGAAGCAGACGGGAAAGTAATTTATACTTCTCCTGTAATGTCTAAAACCTCACAGCCGGTGTCATTCGATGTCGACATTCGCGGCTGCAACAATTTTAGGCTTACTCTGGGAAGCGGAAGCTCTTACGAAGTAATACGTCTTGGCGATGCAGGCTTCTACCAGTAATATCCTACCAAACCGGGCAGGTTGCGTTGGCATTATCCGCCTTGTTTTCCGCTTTATTTCACAAACATCTTGTATTCCCACCGCATATGCAGTACAATATGTATGTTGCAATACATATAAAAATTTTTAGGAGGAAAACACATGAAAAAATCAATTTCTGTAATTACCATATTGGTTATGGTACTCTCTATGCTTAGCGGCGCAGTATTCGTTAGCGCAGAGGAAGCAACACCAACCACAGGCGCAGAAGTTATGGCGCTTCTTATCGGCAGTTCTAATGCTATCATTGACGACACTATGGCGATGATTGACCCGGACAACGAAAACGTAACGCCTATCATCGTCGAGGATAGAACTCTTGTTCCGTTGCGTTTTATATCCGAATCCTTCGGTGCGGAGGTGGCTTGGGACGGCGAAACACGCTCGATAACGCTCACACTTGACGATATCGAGGTTAAGATGGCGATTGACAGCAACGAATATTACATCAATGGTGAACTGAACGAGATGGACGTACCTGCGCAGATTATTGAGGAAAGAACTCTGATTCCGCTCCGTGCTATGGTTGAATCGCTTGGTAAGAACGTATTCTGGGATTCTCGCGGTCTGATTATTATCAGCACAGATGTTATGCCGGAAGCGGACGAAGACGATCTTGCTGCAATGATAGAGGCTATCAGCACAGGTGTTATGCCGGAATTGCCGGAGCCTTCGGAAGAACCCGAACCATCGGAGTCTCCTGAGCCTTCGGAATCGCCTGAACCATCCGAGTCACCGGAACCTGCTGTGATAACCGTTACAGCAAGCAAATACGAAATCGCAGACCACGGCACATATCTGCCCGAAAATACGCTGGACGGCGATATGTCGGACGGTTCGTCGTGGAGAGCGGAGTATGAAGACGAAAGCGACGGCGAATGGATTATGTTTGACCTCGGTGAAGTTCGCGATGTGGCTTCTATAGATATCGCGTTCTTTAAGGGTGCAGAAAGAAAGTATAAGTTCGATATCCTCGTTTCTGTAGACGGCAAGGAGTTTACGGCTGTTAGCACGGGTATAACCAACAGCGGTAATATTGACGGTATGGAAACATACGAGATTGACGAAGAGGGCATCCGCTTCATTAAGATAGTAGGCTACGGCAACGATTCGCCCGGTGCGCCGAAATGGACAAATATCATTGAGGTTGAGTTGCTATTCAGTAGTCAGTCATGAGTTTGCAGCAGGACGCAGCCCATACAAAAACGGATACCAGAATGGTATCCGTTTTATTTATACATGCTGAACTATTACGCGTAAAAATCCGCCACTGCCCTAAAGAACGAATCGATATTATCCCACGGCGCGAGCGGCGGGATATCACAGCCGGACGAGATTACAAAGTTCGGGTATTTCGTGCATTTCTTCATCACATCTGTTGTCTTCTCATACACAGACTCCGGTGTGCCGTTTTTAAACTCTCCCGCAGGGTCAACATTGCCCATCGCAATCATGTCGGATGGTATAATGCTCATCAGCTCTTCCATATCTATGGCGTTGCCAAAGTGGTAGCCGTATGCGCCTATGGTTTTGATGGCATCTATCAACTGCACAACGTTGCCGCAGTTGTGGTATACAACCGCAAAGTCCTCGGTTTGCACAGCATCTACTATCTGCTTCACGTATGGGGTGGAAAACTCGTGAATCAAATCCGGCGACAACAAGCCCGCTGCGGGTTCCGCCATAACGATACCGTTTGCGCCTGCCGCTTTGTATGCGTTACAGTATGCAATCAAAAACTCTGTAGCCTTGGCAAGCGTTGTATGTACCATATCCGGCTCTGCGTAGCAGTTTACCATAATCTCGGTCATATCCATCAATCTGCCGCTTAGCGAAAACGGTCCGATTACGCCCGCAAGCACAGGGCGGTCAGTTATCAGCTCACACGCCTTTTGTATCGCCTCCACATACAAGCCTGTGCGTCCTGCGCCTATCGCCGGCACTTTCAGGTTGTCTGCGTCGTCTTCGTCGTTTACAATACTGCCGATAACCGTTGGAACTTCGTGGTCTTCTGTGCGGATTGTTGCGCCAAACGCCTCCGCTTCAACCGACAAGTCCATCATGCTCACAGCCGCCGCCGTATTGCAGCGATCGGCTATCATCTTCATGCCCTTCGCCTGCAGCGCACTGTCGTTTATCAGCTCACCAACTGTGATATCCATCAGCGAGGTGCTGGGGAAGCTCAAAACAGGCATTGCCTTTTTGGTTGGTGCCGCGAGTAGTTCTTCAAACCATTTTTTCATATTCATAGCTGTGTATAACCTTCCATTCTGTTTAATTTATTTACAAGTATGATTATACCGCACACGGAATGCTGTTTCTTGAAAAAATACGGCTATTATTTGTACTTTTTTATTGAATAATGGGTTTGCGGATGATATAATCGATGTAGGGGCGACCCTATGTGGTCGCCCCTACGAAGAACATAACGCGAAATCACACAACAAAAATACGAAAGGGGAATTATTATGAAAACAACACGTTTTATCGGTATCCTGCTCGTTATTTGCCTAACGCTGTCTATTGCGGCTATGCCCGCATATGCTTTTAGCGACGTTGACAGCGGCGATTGGTATTATGACGCTGTGGAATACTGCTCCGAAGAGGGCATTATGCGCGGCGTTTCGGACGATGTGTTTGACCCGCAGGGCGGTGTTACACGCGCGATGGCAGCTACTGTTATCTATCGCATATTGGGCGAACACAACGCGTCTAACATGAACAACCGCTTTACCGATGTGCCGGACGGCGAATGGTATTCCGACGCTGTGAAGTGGATGGTGTATAACACGCTTATCATGGGCTATGGCGACGGCACATTCGGACCAAACGACCTTGTGACAAAAGAACAGCTGGCAACAATGCTGTTTCGTTCAGGCTGGGCAACCAATATATTCCCCTCCGAACGCTATGCAGAGGTTGGGTTCGACGATATCGACCAGTGCAGCGACTGGGCGTATCCGGCGGTAGACAGGCTGGACGGCGTTGAAGTACTGTCTGACCTGCCGGGCAGAATGTTTTACCCGCAAGCTACCGCAACACGCGCAGAGATGGCTTCGATGCTCTACAACTACTGCATATGGCGAAATTGGGCGATTGAAGGCGGGTATTACGAAGAGCCGTTCCTTGAAGACGAAGGCGAGGAGTATTGGTTTGAGTATGCCGTTTTCCAAATTATATACAACGAGTGCGAAGAGACAATGTGGGATTTGAGCAACGGTATGACACCGCTGTTGATGGGCGATTCCGCTGTGATAAACGGCGAAACCTGCTACAAGCTCGTGATGGGCCGGATAGACGAAGACGGCGACCTGCGCCCGCACTGTATGTATGCTGTAGGACTTGAGTCGCATCAGGTGTATAGATATAACGGCGCGGAGGACGAGTGGCTGCCCACCGATTCGCCTGAATGGTACGACATTGATGAAGGCTGATTGCATTCCATAGGTGAACGCCATTTTGCGTAGGGCAAGGGCTCTGCTCTTGCCGAAACACGGCAGAAACGGCAAGAGCAGAGCCCTTGCCCAACAACACAAAAGGAGAAACAAACATGAATTCACGCGAACGCGTACAGGCGGTTTTAAACGGCAATATCCCTGACCGTGTACCCTTTGGGCTGGGCGGATCTGAAACAACAGGGCTTCATCTGCTGGCATACTCAAATCTAAATGAGCTGCTGGGGATAGACCATATCCCGCGGATAGACACGTTTATGGCTAACGCTGTATTTGAGCAGGAAACGTTATTAAAGATGCAGGGCGACATGATACTGCTGGCATCGCCGCATATGTGTTCGTCGCGGCTTTGGGGCAAGGGATACGAGGCGGAATGGCGCGAGCAGCAGCTTTGGGGCAAGACATTTCGGGTGCCTGCGGCAGACAAGTTTGTGAGAGACGAAAACGGCGCGATGCTTTGGAACGATTGGCTTATATGCCCCGAGGGTTCGCTGTATTTCGACGGCATCGGCTCGGAGGACTTCTATTCCGATATCGAAGTACCCGACCCTGCGGCGTTTGACCCACC
>JGI994J12354_10002910_pt1 | contig 16316 bp, 17 predicted proteins | sample IntmicLarv3ML3BL_FD_12354 | JGI IMG/M metagenome (IMG submission 12354) | reverse complement strand
CAGGATTTATTGGAGAAATTAATCATCAATCATTTCCTTTAGTATATACCAGTAATCCACCTAGTAACAATACTTTGGGAAACGTTTTTTATAGTACTGGTTTTGAGAAAATGCTAATTTGTATATCTGAGCCAATTGAGTCGAAGAGCAAGGAGTGGACAGGGGAAGATGGTCTCTATATTTGCTTTCCAGCTTATACAAAAGATGAAGCATTAGTCTTGGCAGGAACTTACATTCCAAATTGAAGGATATGGGGAATTGAATTGGTAAAATAGCGGTTGCCATTTTATATTGACAAGCATTTCATATGAAGTTACCATATTCATAATAAATAAGAATGGGAGCGTGAATATGGCTGTAACCTGTAACAATATAAAGCAGGGAAGTCTTGCCGAGAGAGCTGGAATAAAGCCTAGTGACAGGATTATAACAATAAATAATGAAAAAATAGCTGATGTCTTTGATTATGATTTTCATACAACGGAAGAAACACTTGTAATTATAATTGAATCGGGCAGTGAAGAAAATCCGCATAGAAAAGAGATTGAAATACAAAAAGAACAATATGAGGATTTGGGTATAGAGTTTGATACATATATGATTGACTGCGAAAAGAGTTGTCGAAATAAATGTATATTTTGTTTTATAGACCAGAATCCCAAAGGAATGAGGGATAACCTGTATTTCAAGGATGATGACACAAGATTGTCATTTCTTACAGGAAGCTATGCTACACTTACAAATATTGATGATAAAGAACTTCACAGAATTGTAAAATATAAATTATCACCAATAAACATTTCAGTGCACACAACAAACCCAGAGCTTAGAATAAAAATGCTGAACAACAGATTTGCCGGAGATATACTGAGAAAGATTCGCATACTTACAGAGGGTAACATTCAGGTTAATTGTCAGATAGTTCTTTGCAAGAATGTAAATGATGGTGAGGAACTTGAACGCTCATTGGGTGATTTACTTACACTCATTCCGCACATTAACAGCATATCCATTGTCCCTGTAGGAATAACTAAATATCGTGAGGGATTGTATCCAATGGAACCATTTACCAAAGAGGATTCCGCAAAACTTATAGAAATAGTTGAAAAATGGCAGGACATATTTATTGCACATATGCAGTCAAGAGTGGTGTTTGCGGCTGATGAATTTTATGTAAAGGCAGAAATTAACACCCCCGATTATGAAAAATACGAAGAATTTCCTCAGCTTGAAAATGGAGTTGGAATGCTCACCCTGCTTGAAAAAGAGGTCAGGGAAGAGTTGAATGAGAGAAAAGATAAAAAAACATTTTTCAAAAGAAGAGAGAAACCCAGAAAAATTACAATAGCAACCGGAGAGTGTGCATATAAGGTTATCAGCAGACTTGCTTCACTGGTTACAGAAAAATATCCTCATATAGAAGTGAAAGTTTTGCCTGTGAAAAACAATTTTTATGGGGGAGAGGTTACTGTTACTGGACTGTTAACTGGAGAGGACTTAATTCAACAGCTTGGTGCTATAGAAAAAGAAGAGTTGGGAAGCGAGATACTGCTCTCAAATGATATGTTTAAGGATGATGGAGATTTGCTTTTAGATGGCATTACAGCAAAGGAAATTGAAAGCGCACTTGATATAAAGGTGATAAAAGTATATAATTCGGGTTATGCGTTCATAGACGCAATATATGGAAGGAACAGCAGAAAATGAGAAAACCGGTAGTTGCGGTAGTAGGAAGACCGAATGTGGGAAAATCCACGTTTTTTAATTATATTGCAGGAAAGAGAATATCCATTGTAGAGGATACTCCAGGCGTTACAAGGGATAGGATTTATACTGATGTGGATTGGAGAGGAACGGAGTTTACCCTTGTTGATACAGGTGGTATTGAGCCTAAAACTGATGATGCTATTTTAAAGCATATGAAAATCCAAGCTGAAATGGCGATTGACCTTGCAGATGTTATTATATTTTTGGTGGATATGAAAGATGGTATAACGGCAAATGATGAAGATGTTGCCATTATGCTGAGAAAGTCAAGAAAGCCGATTGTGGTAGCGGTAAACAAGGTGGATAGAGTTGGTGACCCACCTCCTGAAATATATGATTTTTATAATTTAGCCATGGGGGAAATATTTCCTGTGTCATCACTTCATGGACTTGGTATGGGAGAATTGCTTGATGAATGTTATCAATATTTCCCACAGTATACCAATGAAGAAGAGGATGAAGAAGAGATAAAGGTTGCTATAATAGGTAAACCGAATGCGGGAAAATCCTCACTTTTAAATGCGTTGGCAGGTGAAAAACGTGTTATTGTAAGTGATATAGCAGGAACTACCAGAGATGCGATAGACACACCTATTGAAAAATACGGACAAAAATTTGTCTTTATTGATACAGCAGGAATCAGAAGAAAGAACAAAATAGATGATGACATAGAAAAATACAGTGTAATGCGTGCATGGGGAGCGATTGAACGTTCAGATGTATGTGTTTTGATTGTAGACGCAACAGAGGGTGTTACCGAGCAGGATTCAAAGATAGCTGGTTATGCGCACAATGAAGGAAAAGCCTTTGTAATTGTTGTAAACAAATGGGACTTGGTTGAAAAGGAAACCAACACAATGAGGGATTTCACAAACGAAGTTCACAATCAGCTTCCGTTTATGCTATATGCTCCGGTTTTGTTTATTTCGGCTAAAACAGGTCAAAGGGTTGAAAAACTCTATGAGTACATTGTGAATGTTTCCAACAATGCCTCTTTCCGTATTCAGACAGGTGTTCTAAATGACCTTCTGAATGAAGCTGTTGCCATGGTTCAGCCGCCATCTGACAAAGGAAAGCGCTTAAAGGTATTTTATATGACACAAGTAGGAATAAAACCGCCTACTTTTGTATTATTTATAAATGATAAGGAGCTCATGCACTATTCGTATGAGCGTTACATTGAGAATCAGTTGAGAAAAGCTTTTGGTTTTGAAGGTACGCCTATAAGGTTTATATTGCGTGAGAAAAATAAGGAAACTTAATATTTTTGCGGTTTTAGCTGGAGGAAAAATATGAGTATTTATTGTGTAATGGCAGGGCTGCTATGTGCCGCTTGCGGATACATACTGGGAAGTATAAATACTTCTCTTATAGTTGGGAAATTTTATAAAGTGGATGTGAGACAGCATGGGAGCGGCAATGCTGGTGCTACAAATGTATTGCGTACGCTTGGAAAAAAAGCTGCTATATTCACCTTTTTAGGAGATTTTTTAAAAGGTGTGATTGCATGTCTGGCGGGAAGAGGACTTGTAGCATTGATACTTCTATTTACAGATGCCACAGGGATTGCACCGATAAATCACACAGTAGGACTTATGATAGCGGGTGCATTTTGTATATTTGGTCACAATTGGCCGGTTTTCTTTGGATTTAAAGGCGGAAAGGGAGTTTTAACCACCTTTGCGGTGTTTATAATGATGGCTCCGATTCCTGCTTTGATTGCACTTCTGTTTTTTGTTATAATAGTGGCTATTACAAGATATGTATCATTAGCATCTATGCTTACAGCAGTATTTTTGCCATTGTTGGTCTATCTTTCAGGAATATTTCAGTGGAATGTAGGGGTTGAAAATATTACTGAATACCTTATATTTTGTATACCTCTTGCACTGCTTATAATTGTAAAGCACAAAAAGAATATAATTAAGCTTATTCATGGAAAAGAAAATAAATTGGGAAAGAAAAAAGAGGTGGAGTAATGGACGTAGCTGTACTCGGCGGCGGGAGTATGGGAGTTGCAATGGCAGTGCTCTTGTCGAACAACGGACATAAGGTTTCAATATGGACACCGATAAAGGCAGAAGCCGACCAAATAAACANCGAGCATGGAATAGCAGACAGACTTCCAGGCGTGGTTCTCANTGATTNCGTTGAGGCTTTTTGGGATTTTGAAAAATGTATGAAAAATGCTGAGNTTGTTCTCATAGCTGTACCTTCTGTTCANATGAGAAAGACGGCGCAAATGATTGCAAAGGCAGTAAATTCTGTAAATGTGCNGATAGTATGTTGCTCAAAGGGCTTGGAAGCAGAGACAGGTAAGCTTTTGACAGATATACTGAAGGAAGAAATTAAAGGTAATCCTATAGTTGCGCTCTCTGGACCAAGCTATGCAATTGAGATAGCACGGGGCATGCCTACTGTTGTGGTTGCGGCATCAGAAGATTCAGCGGCGGCAAAAATCTGCCAAGATGTATTTATGAATGATAATTTCAGAGTATATACATCTTCGGATATTACAGGAGTTGAACTTGGTGGTGCTTTGAAAAATATAATTGCGCTCTGTTCAGGAATTTCCGACGGTCTTGGCTTTGGTGATGATGCGAAAGCGGCTCTTTTAACAAGGGGAATTGCTGAGATAGCAAGACTTGGGAAGGAAATGGGAGCAGATACACAAACATTTTTCGGACTTACAGGCATGGGTGATTTAATACTAACATGCACAGGAACACATTCAAGAAATAAAAAAACAGGAATGCTTCTAGGTAAAGGCTATTCACTTGACATGGCTCTTAAAGAGGTGAATATGGTGGTTGAAGGTGTAAGTACAGCAAAACCGGCAATGATACTCTCTAAAAAATATTCTGTGGAGATGCCTATAATTTGCGAAGCAAATGCCATACTATATGAAGGAAGCAATCCTAGAGAATCGGTTATGAAATTAATGACGCGCAACAAAAAAAGTGAATTTTAAATATTGCAGAATATACAGCAATAATTTTAGGAATAGAGGGTTTTGATGATTGGATATTATAATTACACAGTTGTACCAACATACTTTGGTTTAGCATCTTCGATTTTGGGACTTTATCTTGCACTGCATATGAACCATCCGTTTTTGGCGGTTATGTGTTTAATGTTTTCTGGCTTTTGTGATATGTATGACGGGAAAATTGCAAGGACGAAGGAACGCACGGCACAGGAGAAAAAGTTTGGAATACAGATTGATTCATTGTCAGACTTGATATGCTTTGGGGTGCTTCCTGTTGCTATAGGATATTCCATAGGAATGACAGCACCATACTTTCTGCTGATTGCAGTTTTCTATGTATTAACAGCACTTATACGCCTAGCATACTTTAATGTGCTTGAAGAGGAGAGACAGCAAGAGACAGAAGAGGTGAGGGATTATTATACAGGTTTGCCAGTCACAAGTGTTGCGCTCTTTTTACCGCTTGTATATGCAATGAAGTTATTTCTGGGAGAATATATTTATATACTCTATGCGGTGGCATTACTGGTAATAGGATGTTTATTTGTAAGCAAATTGAAAGTTAAAAAACCGCACGGAAAGGCAATGTATGTAATTCTTGCAATAGGACTTGTTGAGCTGGTTCTCTTGATTTTCTGTGCACTGAAAAGGTAAGAAAGTATGAAAGATTCACTTCATTTTTTATATAAGACAAAACGAGGAAGAGTAGTGCTGAAATTGCTGACAAGACCTGTAGTATCAAAAACAGTAGGCAAATTTATGGACAGCGGTCTCTCAAAATATAAGATAAAATCCTTTGTAAAGAAGAATAATATTGTACTCTCAGATTTTGAAGAGAGAAAATATAAATCTTACAATGATTTTTTTACAAGACGGATAAAGCCAGAAAAGAGAGTTGTGGACTATACTCCAGAGCATTTTATAAGTCCGTGTGATTCAAAACTTTGCGTGTATGAAATAGGTGAAAAAAGCATTTTTCAAATAAAAGATTCAATGTACAGCATAGAGGATTTGCTAAATCAAAGTGAAATCTGCCGTGAATTTGCTGGCGGATATTGTATGATTTTCCGTTTAGCAGTTGATGATTATCACCGTTATTGCTATATAGATGATGGCTTAAAAAGCAAAAATGTTTTTATAAAAGGTGAGCTTCATACAGTTCAGCCCATTGCGCTTGAAAAATACAATATCTACAAGAGGAATTGCCGCGAATATACTATTCTTGAAACTGTTAATTTTGGCACGGTTGCACAGATAGAGGTTGGGGCAATGATGGTGGGAAGGATTGTAAATCACCATGAGGAATGTTCCTTTAATAGAGGGGAAGAGAAGGGTAAGTTTGAGTTTGGCGGGTCTACAATAGTACTGCTTGTCAAGAAGGATTTGGTGAGGCTTGATGAACATATTCTTGAAAACAGTGAAAAAGGGTTTGAAACTCAGGTGAGATTTGGGCAGAAGATTGGGGTAAAGACATAAATTTTGCGGTTTGGTCAGGAATGTAGACAAATGCAAAGAGAAACGTGCGGATTTAAATATACAAATTAAACAACATGGACGAATGTATGTGAAAATGAGAAATAAGTGGGATGAAACGTATAGAAGTTAAAAATATAAGAGTTAAACAAAAAACGCATATAAGCTCAAAAATACAACAGTTGGATAAAATAACATAATGAGGTTTAACATAAAATGAGAAATGAAACCGTTGTTAAAAGCGTGAAAATTAAAGAATGGATTAAAAAACACTGGTATGTATTTCTCGTTCTCTATTATCCTGTGTGCATGGTGATATATACGGCTATAAATAGGTATCGTACACCAGTTTTTAATGTGCATTCGGTTTTGGATGATATGATTCCGTTCAGTGAGTATTTTGTGGTTCCTTATGCGATATGGTATGTCTACCTTTTTGCAACCTTTTTGTATTTTATGGTAAAGTCCAAAAATGAATTTCTTAAGTTTTGCATTTTCACATATGCGGGAATGACCCTCGCATATACTTTTTATTTTTTCTTTCCAAATGCTATTTCTTTTAGACCAGATTTGGCATTACTTGGTAGAGATAATATTTTTATTGTAGTGCTCGATTATATTTATAAGGCGGATGTGAATCCGCACAATGTGTTTCCTAGTTTGCATTGTTATAATGCGCTTGTCATAAGTGTTGCAATATGTAAATCTAAATTGTTTGATGGCAAAAATGCAATTAAAATAGGTTCGTGGATATTGACTTTTTTGATATGTTACTCAACAGCGGCGGTTAAACAGCATTCTATTCTGGATTTTTTCGGTGCGGTTGTGCTTTTGATTATAGTGTATCCTATTGCCTATAAGGTTAAGTGGAAGTTTAAGGAGTGAAGAAACCCAAAGCTTTGAAATATTCAAAAATACATAATTTTCTTATATAATAAGAAAATTATGATGCGAAGCTTATCATCAGCAAAGGGATGCAGGTTGTATGTTATGTATCACAAGCTGCTGAAAAATGGGGATTATCTACTTCGCTATTAATATTCTCTCATGTATTAATTCATCTTGTATGCATATTCCTTTGCCGGGAAATAAGTAAAAGAAGTTCGCCGGGAAATAAGTAAAAGAAGTTCGCCGGGAAATCAGTGTGATTCGACAAAATCAGCGAGCAATTGACAAATCTACAATATCTTGCGGAATATTTCCCAGTTTAATTTCATGAATAACTTGTCTTAATTTACTGCAATCTATTTCTTGTGCATTGCTACATGAAAAACACACCAAATTTTTTCCTATTTTTATTCCGTTTATGTCATACTCTGTTTTTCTTCTCTGCCATTCATTATTGTAATCTTCATCCTCCATTTTTCCAAGAAATTCTATGTGAAAAACACCATTATCAGTAAATATTGTAAAATCAGGTTTGAACACTATTTGTTTTGTGTAACTACCAATTTTGCGAGACTTAAGATTTAGTTTGTATTCATATATGTAATCAATATTTTCGGCATACAAATAGTCGGCGACAAAGCCCTCGTTTTTAGACCTCACAAAATCATTTGCACAAGTATGTACTTTGAAATTCTTATCAAATTTACTTTCCGCGAGCTTTTTTCTTCTGTGGTTGGTAGAATTAGTTCGATTTTTAACTTTTTTATTCACATCAATTAATATTTGGTTTATATCTGCCAGACCTTTGTCAATATACCTTTTCACCATGCGTTCCCAAGGTCTATATTTGGCATTCAGTTCTCGTAAATTACGTTTGAACTCATTACGCTTTAAAATCAATAATTTTATACTTTCAACTTCATTCTTTTTTACATATTTGTAAAAGCGTCTTCTTTTGTTGTGCTCATAAATTGTAATTTCCAAATAATAGGCATCATATTTATAAAGCTTGTTGTTTTTTCTTTTAACAGATGTTTTCCTTATCAAGCTACCTTTAGGAAAATTCTCTGCATTTTGTTGACAGAAAAACTCTTTATTAACAAGGTTTTCTTTATATTGTTCAATTGCTCTGTTAACAAATTTTCTGTCAACCTTACCCATGAAGAATCTCCTTTTCAAAGAATTGTAAGGGATACACTTTACCAAAGTCAATAATTTCCCGACTATTATTTAAAAATATGAAAATATCTTTGATTACATGGGCTTTTATTGAAAAATATTTCCCAATAAAGGTTCTCACCAGGATAATCCACCAAGCCGCGAACTATCCTGGTGAGAACCCCACTAAAACCCCAACAATTTTTCACAAAAGCCAGTAAAATTACTCATTCTCACCAGGACAATCCACCAAGTCGCGAACTATCCTGGTGAGAACCCACTAAAACCCACAACAATTTTTCACAAAAGCTAGTAAAATTACTCATTCTCACCAGGACAATCCACCAAGCCGTGCACTATCCTGGTGAGAACCCACTAAAAACCCACAACAATTTTACTATTTGTGAGCACGCCGCCCTATTAAAACTCCAGCAGTTAGGACTGCGGCGGCGATAGCAATACCCAAGATTATATAAAGAATGACAGGCAGTGTTTTTGGCAGGTAAGGGGATTCCGCATTGGTTTGGTTTGCAGAAGATTTGTTTATAGTAAAGACCTCATCCCATTCCCACTTATTCTCACCATCAACTGCGGTAAGGTGCAGTCGGTAATCACCAGGGTCTAATTTTTGATTTTTCCAATCTATGGGAAAAGCATAGGTTGAATTGGGTGCCATATCAACAATATTGTTTGAAGAACTTTTAAATATTGTAGTTTCATTGTTTTTGTAAATCTCACCTGTGACTTGCATGCCCTTAATTATAGTAGGCTGAGTGTTCTGAATGTCAGCGACAACTGCGGTACGATAATTTATAAGAGAGGGCTTTACTGATTTTAATGCAAGCTCAGGAGCGACATCTTGTTCATTTTCAGTTAATTTTACACCTATGATGTAGGAATATTCGTTTTTCAAAGTTAGACCCTCAAAGTTTGAAGAATTGTCATTGTCTATTTCTTTTAATATTATTCCGCCTAAAATCACACCAACAAATGAAGTATCGGGCATGTCAAGTTGTATAATGACATTCTTTGAATCATTCGCTGAAACTGTTATTGTATTTTCAGGAAGACTTGCCACTTGTGTTAAAGGTGTTTTTAGAGTTTCGTCAGGGGTGGAATTGCTTGTATAATCAATGAGTCCATTTCCGTTGGTACTTGCGGAAGTTAGTTCCATACCAATTTTTATCTCTTCATTTGTATTATTGAAAATGGTTACTGTCAAATTTTGCTTTTCATCAGGCTGCATTTTCAAATCAAAATAAGTTAAATTTTTGTTAATTTGATTTGAGGGTATAATGGCTTTTACTGAGAAACTTACAACCCCATTTTCAGCATAAATGGGAACAGCCGAAAAAGTAATCAGTAGAAGGCATATTAAACAAATACTATATATTTTTTTAAACATAACAAACTCCATTCTGCCATAACGGCGCATTTTTCACCAGATTTTCTGGATTTCTAAATTTATGGTGCATCAACCAAACTCCATAAAACTGAAGAGGTATAATTTCCAATATTTGCGATAGCGGCAGGTATTGTAAGAGTTATGGCATCATTATTTGGTCCTGTTTCAGGATACCAGCGGCAGAGCCATGTTCCTTTACCCTCATCATTTCCGGCTGACATTATTATAGCAGAGGAGGTTCCATCAGCAGGTAAGCTTATTTCATTAGGACACATGGGAGGTGCCGCGCCTGGTACAGCGGAAAGCGGTTCACCATCTAAAAAGGTCAAAATTGCACCGTTTATGGTTGCACCTTCTGCATTTTCAAATAATCCTGCAGTTGCGCGCAGTTCCCATCCACTGCCGGTACCTCGTAAATCGGTTACCTGAACAAAAGGCTTTAAAGTAGTAGAATTATATATTTGTTCAACACTGCTGACAGTATGGGTGCCAAAAGCAATAGGTGAGATATAGTTGAGTGCTAGACTTCCGCTCTCTCCAGTTCCCATATCACCACTTTCCAATGGCTGAGTAGGGTCATCAGGATTCAGAGGCGGAACAGCGCCGCTTCCTGCTTCAAAGCCAATAGTTACATCAGATTCTTGTGCAAATATAGGGTGTATACAGCAGAACCCTAAAACATTTAAAGATACAAGCACTGCTGTGAGCATTAATAGTTTCTTCATCATTTTAATTACGCTCCTAATCTAAATCTATATAGGTCGATTAAAAAATCGCCTAATTTATATTTACCGTAATTTTTGAAATTTATTCAATATTATTTATGAAAAATGTTGCCAAAGTGGTATAATATTGTTAAAAATTTGGATATGGAGGTTTTACTATGGTAAACAGGTTTGTGTTAAATGAAACAAGCTATCATGGCTCAGGAGCAATCAATGAAATTGCGGCTGAGGTGAAAAACAGAGGTTTTGGCAAATGTCTTGTATGTTCCGATTCCGATCTCATAAAATTTGGTGTAACAGGAAAGGTTACAAAAGTTCTTGATAATGCAGGTATAGCTTATGAAATTTTCAGTGATATCAAAGCAAATCCCACAGTTGATAATGTGAAAAACGGTGTGGCTGCTTTCAAAAATTCAAATGCAGATTGTATAATCGCAGTTGGCGGAGGTTCTTCTATTGATGCGGCAAAAGCAATAGGTATTATTGTGAAAAATCCTGAGTTTTCAGATGTCATTTCACTTGAAGGTGTTGCACCTACAAAAAATCCATGTGTTCCGATTATAGCAGTTCCGACTACAGCAGGAACTGCGGCAGAAGTTACTATAAATTATGTTATTACAGATGAAGCAAAGAATAGAAAAATGGTTTGCGTTGATGTTCATGATATACCTGTGGTTGCAGTTGTTGACCCAGATATGATGTCAACTATGCCTAAAGGATTGACCGCGGCAACTGGTATGGATGCACTTACTCATGCGATTGAAGGATATATTACAAGAGGAGCTTGGGCAATGAGTGATATGTTCCATATAAAAGCAATTGAAATTATTTCAAAATCTCTAAGAGGAGCGGTTGCAGGTGATGAAGCCGGCAGAGAAGGCATGGCACTTGGACAGTATATTGCGGGAATGGGTTTTTCAAATGTAGGACTTGGAATTGTTCATTCTATGGCACATCCTTTAGGTGCATTATATGATACTCCTCATGGTGTGGCAAATGCGGTGATACTTCCAACTGTTATGGAGTATAATGCTTCGGAAACAGGCGAGAAGTATAGGGATATTGCAAATGCTATGGGTTTGAAAAATGCTTATTCTATCTCTCTTGATGAAGCAAGGAAAGCGGCTGTTGATGCTGTTAAGCAGTTGTCAAAAGATGTTGGAATACCTACAGATTTAAAAGATATTGTTAAACCAGAGGATTTGGATTTCCTTTCAGAATCTGCGTTTGCGGATGCTTGCCGTCCAGGAAATCCGAGAGATACTTCCGTTGCAGAAATAAAGGAGTTGTATAGTTCGCTTTTATAAAGGTGATGTGATATTGGGGCTGTTTTGATACAGCCTCTTTTCTTATATTTAAATGTACTAAGATTTTACAATTTTGTGACATATGGCTCTGAAAATTGTGATATCATGAGAAGGACAAAAGTGGTAGTTTATGAATAAAATTTTAGAACATAGATTTAATAAAGGGAGTAGTAATTGACGTGAATAAGTTGGCTAAAAATAAAGGACATAGAGGACTATTTGTAATATTGATTGTTTTGATGATGAGTATGTTATTTTCTTCATGCCAAATAGCTGAAACTGTGAATGAAATTAAATCTGATGAATGGCAAAGTGATACTACTAATGGTAATCTGGAAACTGAGAAATTCAATACTTCAACTCCAAAGTCTACAACTAAGCCCAAGCAGGGAAGTACAACAAAACCACAAAATACAAGCAAACCAGTAAAAGATGAGTATGCAATTTATGTAAATAAGCAGCAGAATGTGATTACTATATATAAAGCAGATTCTTCAAACAAATTTACAATTCCCTATAAGGTAATGCTCTGTTCCACAGGGAGAGCCAACAATACTCCAGTGGGAACTTTTAAAATATCTGATAAATATACATGGAGACCATTGGTAGGAGGAGTTTATGGTCAATATGCATGTAGATTTGCAGATGGAGGATTTCTCTTTCATTCAATACCATATACTGCCCAGGATAAATCTACAATGAAGTATGGAGAATACAATAAGCTTGGAACTGCGGCATCAGACGGATGTGTGCGTTTGCGTGTTGCCGATGCGAAATGGATTTATGATAATTGTGAATCAGGTACAGTAGTGGTGGTTTATGAGGATTCGAATCCAGGTCCATTAGGCAAACCAGTTTTTGCACCAATACCTGATGATTTGGCAAATTGGGATCCAACTGATCCGGACACAAGGAATCCATGGAAGTCAATATATCCAATAAGCATAAAGGGAGTAAAAAATACTTAAACAGAAACGCAAGTTTTAATTTGTCTGATGGAATTTATGCCGTCGATAATACAGGAAGAATTGTTTTAATGAATGGGAATACTGTGGTGGGACAGCTTGTTGTAACTGTTCCGGAGGAATCAGGCATTTAAAGCAACTCAATATAAAGTATTAAGTGGTTGTTTCCATTTTGGAAATAACCACTTATTTTGGAGCATTTTTCACTGTGAAAATTGCTCCTTTTCAAAATCAAGTAAAAGAAGTAAAATAATATACAATATGCAATATGTCACAATAAAAAAGAGGGAAATATGTATCTCTATTACATAAAGATTAAGGTTTTGGAGTCGCTCACCTATAAATATGAGTTCTTCATAACTATAATAAAGCAATTTTTCTTTATATTTGTAACAGCACTGTTTTGGAGAGCACTTTATGCTAATGTTTCGGAGCCTATGGAGGTTTCTGTTGAGGACATGCTCATCTATTCAGTGATAAGTGTATTTTTGCAAAACTTTTTCTCCAGAAGTGTTGAGGGCGAACTTAGAAATAGAATCAGGACGGGTAATATTTCACTTGATTACCTAAAACCCATAAACATGTTTGGCATGATGTTTGCAAATGATGTGGGAAATATTATTGTAAATCTTGTTCAGCGATTTCTCCCTGTACTTGTTTTTTCAATGATATTTATAGTTGTACCTCTTCCTGTATCAGGTACGGCATTTATTCTCTTTGTTATAAGTACACTTATGAGTTTCTTTATACTTTGGAATATATCTGCTATTTTTGGATTGCTATATTTCTGGATGACCGATACAGGAGATATCGGGGGTGTTAAGGAGCATATAATAAATCTTTTATCAGGTGCATTAATACCAATTTGGTTTTTTCCAAAAACATTACAAACTGTTTTGGATTTTCTGCCATTTGTCTACACATATCAACTGCCGATAAGCATATTTATAGGCAAATTGTCTGTACAGGAGGCTATAATATCTATGGGTATTCAACTTCTTTGGTGTGCGGTTTTCTTTGGCATATTTATATTGGTTAGTAAGCGTGCTTTGAAAAATATAATGATTCAGGGAGGTTGATTATGTTCCAAAAGCTTAAACACAATTTTTCATGTGCCATGTATATAATGAAACTCAATGTACAAGGGAAGATGGAGTACCCTGCTTTTCTCATAGGCTGGTTTCTTAGTAATTTTATGCAATTCTTTGCAGGAGTGCTTTCCATAAAATTTATAACAAACACATTTTACACAATAAATGGTTGGGAATTTAATGAAATCCTTTTTATGTATGGATTGAGTGTGATATCCCATGGATTGACAGTGATATTTTTCATACAAACAAGATTCCTTCAATATTTTGTAACGAACGGAGAACTTGACAGAATGCTGGTAAGACCTCTGGGCGTTTTTATGCAGTATATATTTGCATGGACAAACTTAATCGGACTTACAGATTTGATTCCCGGAATAATTATTCTTGTGTATGGAATGGTGAAAATAGGATTTGTCCTCTCTATAGGTAATTTATTGGGAATTTTGGCAGTCTTACTGGGAGCAACTTTGCTTCGGGGTGGTGTGTATATACTCTCCGCAACATTTTCCTTTTGGACAAAAAGGGGAGATTTAACAGAATTGGTTGGAGAAATATTTGATAAAACGCTTAAATATCCTCTTTCTATATATGGAACGGTATTTCAGTGGGTGTTTACATTTATAATACCGATTGGGTTTATTTCATTTTATCCTGCAGGGGAGTTTTTAGGAAAAGATACAGGATACAATCTTCTTCTAAGTCCGATACTTATATGTTTGGGCTTGGGTATAGCAATATTTGCGTTGGGAATTTCATTCTTTTATGTGGGATTAAAATCATATGAAAGTGCAGGAAATTAGAGCAGGAGGAATATGAAAAATGGGAATTATAGAAGTTAGGGACTTAAAGAAAGAATATAGTGTGAAAATCAGAGAAAGTGGCATAAAGGGTGCGGTTAAAGGACTTTTTACAAATAAGAGGAAAATTGTAAAAGCAGTTGATAATGTGTCCTTTTCCATTGAAGAGGGGGAGATTTTGGGGTACATAGGGCCCAACGGGTCGGGCAAAAGTACAACAATTAAGATGATGTGCGGTATTTTAGTGCCTACATCAGGAGATATAAGCATTGAGGGATTGAGTCCTCAAAAGGATCGTAAAAAGGTTGTGAAAAATCTTGGTGTAGTGTTTGGGCAGAGAACACAGCTTTATTGGGATTTGAGGCTTGGAGAGTCTTTTGAGTTGCTGAAACGTATTTATCAGATTCCGGATGAGGTTTATAAGAGAAATCTTGATACCATGAAGGAATTGCTTGGTATAGATGAGATTATTGATGTTCCAGTGAGGCAAATGTCACTGGGGCAGAGGATGAAGGGTGACCTTACTGCGGCAGTACTGCACTCACCTAAGATATTGTTTTTGGATGAGCCAACAATTGGACTTGATGTGGATGCAAAAATGGCTGTACGTAAGTTTATTAAAGATATAAACAGTGCAAATAATACAACAGTAATTCTTACTACTCATGATTTGGATGATATTCAAGAGCTTTGCAGTAGGGTGATTATTTTGAATGACGGCATAATTATTGAGGATGGTTCTTTAAGTGAAATAATTTTAAAGGTTGCACCATTTAGGCGTTTATATGTGGAGTTCTTTGGGGAACCGGCTGAATTATCTGCTTGTGTGGAGAAGCTTGAAGGTGTCAGAATTATGTCAAAGGAAGGTTCAAAGGTTTCTTTTGAGTTTGACAGAGGAATAACTGCGTCTGATTTGATTTATAAGATTGGGGAGATGAACAGAATCAGGGATATTTCACTGGAAGAGGCAGATATTGAGGATATAATCAGACAAGTCTATCATAAGTGAGGATAGATTGTTTTGATTTGTATTATGTGATAAAATTTTGCTTGTAAATTATGGTTATGAATTGGAGTTTTTTATGAAAAATAAGATATTGAATATTTTGGGAATTATACCATCTTTGGGTTACTTGTTATTGTATGTGCCCATTTGGAATGGAAAACATCTGGTGTTATACAATCATATTTTTGTGTTGTCTGTTTTTCTTTTTATGGCTACTTGCTTTTTGTTGGGAACTGTCGGAATAATAGCTTGTTTCGCAGATGCAAAAAACAAATTTTTTAAGTATCTTCCATTAATTTCAGGTATTTTGTCGGTACCTGTGTTTCTTTTTGTAGTATACGTTTTTACTCTTGAATTTTTGGGGATTCCTGTTATACCTGCACAAAATTAATATGTGAATTGCGGAAATATTAAACACTAAAAAAGTCTCTTAAACATTAATATTCTTAACATTCAAGAGACTTTAAAGCCCTTAATCGGAATCGGACCGATGACCTCATCCTTACCATGGATGCGCTCTGCCAACTGAGCTATAAGGGCATATTTATTACTTGATGATTTTAGCACATCAACAATTCCATTTCAAGAGCAAAGACGGAAAATTGTGATATACTGGAATAAGAATTTTTCAAATAATTAATAGTCCAGCGGTGAGATGTCAATACCGTAATTGAAATAAAAATTGATAAGAACCTTGAAAAATGAATAGCTTCGAATGATAATTGTGTAACTTAAACTAAAC